>Ga0335075_10001247_pt1 | contig 42277 bp, 37 predicted proteins | sample Lox_Sample_24_FD_206723 | JGI IMG/M metagenome (GOLD analysis project Ga0335075, IMG submission 206723) | Soil microbial communities from Loxahatchee National Wildlife Refuge, Florida, United States - Lox_Sample_2.4 | ecosystem: Environmental > Terrestrial > Soil > Wetlands | place: USA...
AAAGCTCCAGGCGTTGTGTCCGGAGAAGTAGGCGACGATCGGCGTGGCAATGAGGCCGCCGCCATTGCCGCCGGTGTTCAGAATGCCGCTCGCGGCCATGGAGCTGACGCCCCACATGTGGGGCGTCTCGGCTCAGAATCGCATTTCGGTCACGGTACCTGGCACATGCAGCTTCCCTACAGTCCTTGCCCGTATTTCCTCAATAGTCGCGCCCGGCGCCCGTTCCTTGAGCACGAAGGCACCTTCCGCGATCTCGAGATAGGCTAAATCCGTCAGGACGCGGCGCACACACGTTTGGCCGGTGAGCGGCATCGTACAGCGATCGAGCAATTTCGATTCACCCTCCTTAGATGCATGCATCATTGTCACGATGACATTTTGTGCACCCGCTACGAGGTCCATTGCACCACCCATGCCCTTTATCAGCTTTCCTGGGATCATCCAGGATGCAATGTTCCCTGCGACATCGACCTCGAAAGCCCCAAGCACCGTCAGGTCGATGTGGCCGCCCCGTATCATTGCGAACGAGTCGGCCGAAGAGAAAGCGGCCGCACCGACTCGGGCAGTCACAGTCTGCTTCCCTGCATTGATCACATCGGGATCGACATCTTCAACGGTCGGGAAAGATCCGATGCCCAGCAGGCCGTTCTCCGATTGGAGCATGACATCGATCCCTGGTGGCACATAATTGGCGACCAGGGTCGGAATCCCTATCCCCAGGTTGACGTAGTAACCATCCTTCAGCTCGCGGGCTACCCACTGTGCCATCTGTTCTCGGGTCAGTGCCATTGTGATCTCCTCACGCCGAGCCTACTGTCCACTTCTCGATGCGCTTTTGAAAGCGCCCCTGAATCACACGGTCGACGTAGATTCCGGGTGTATGAATCTGATCGGGATCCAGGGCTCCGGGCTCGACAATCTCCTCGACTTCGACGACGGTGATCTGACCCGCAGTGGCCATCTCGGGATTGAAGTTCCGAGCGGTTCTGCGATATACAACGTTCCCGTACGAGTCGGCCTTCCATCCCTTCACGAGAGCAAAATCAGTCGTGATGGACTCCTCGAGTATGTATCTACGACCCTTGAATTCCCGCACTTCCTTCCCTTCTGCGATCAGCGTGCCGTACCCGGTCGCCGTGTAAAACGCTGGAATGCCGGCGCCACCGGCGCGAAGCTTCTCTGCCAGTGTTCCCTGTGGCGTGAGAACCACCTGGACCTCGCCTTGCAGCATCTGCCGCTCAAATTCGCCGTTCTCGCCTACATACGATGCAATCACCTTGCTGATCTGTCGACTCTGAAGGAGCAATCCCAGACCAAAGCCATCGACGCCGCAGTTATTCGATACTATCGTCAACCTCTTGACGCTGAGGCGGTGCACCTCGGCTATGAGATTTTCCGGGATGCCGCAGAGGCCGAAGCCGCCTACGGCAATGGTCATGCCGTCCGAAAGGCCCGCTAACGCGGCCTGATAGCTATCCACTCGTTTGTCAAAGCCCGCCATCCCGGGATTTCCGCCTAAACCCGCATTTACCTATTGCACAGGATCTGCTGTCGTCACCGAATCCGTGGCATCTTCAGTTGCGCCGAAGGCATGCTTGATTTCGCAAGCAGACCGGTATGCCTGGACGTCTCGTTCGAGCAGCAAAACTGCATTTTGCAATTCTGAGGAATCCTCCCGGCCAATGCAAGTCGGCGGATCGGCAGGGAACGCTGACGAGGCCCTGTCCTGCGGTGCGGTTGCGGGCCCATAAGGCGTCTGGCGTCGTTCGAGGTCTCTTGTGGATGGCGCGGAATTAGGTTTCTATTATCCGAAGTCTGCGCTCCGGGCTCAAATTGATAACGAGCAGTGGTTTCGCAATGCGAAATGCGCTATCCTATAATTCGTCTCTACCGCAGGCATGGGATCGGCAAACGTGAAGCAGAAGGTTGCGCGCGAGGCCGGCGCTGGGCGCGGCCCCAACAGCAAAAAGGACCGGAAGGGCCGGCAATTCATCACCGCCCTGGCTCGCGGCCTGGATGTCATGCGGGCGTTCCGCACCAACGATCCGCCGCTCAGCAACCAGGAATTAGCGAGGCGGACGCGGCTGCCGCGCCCCACCATCTCACGCATCACGTATACGCTGACCGAGCAGGGTTACCTTACCTATCACGAGTCGCTCGGCTGCTATGAGCTTGGGGGAGCGACCCTGGCCTTGGGGCACGTCGCGCGGGCAACCTTCAATGTGCTGAGCCGCGCGCGGCCGGCAATGCAGCGCATGGCCGAGCTCACCGGCGCGAATGTGGGCCTGGGGGTGCGCGAGAAGTCCAGTATGGTCTATCTGGAAACAATCCAGGGGCCCTCTCTGGTGGGGCTGCGTCTCGAGGTGGGCTCGCGAGTTCCCCTCCTGAGCAGCGCCATGGGTCGAGCCTATCTTGCCGCTTCGGCTCAGGACCGCAACCGACTCATCGATCAGTTAGGACGCACCGAGCGAGACGACAAGGAGCGGATTGCACTCACCCTCGATACAGCCGCCCGGGAATTGAAAAGCTACGGCTTCTGCATCTCGGCCGGTGATTGGCATCCCGACATACATGGCGTCGCCGTACCCGTTCATGCGCCGGAAATCGAGCAGCTTTTCGTGGTCAACTGCGGCGGCCCAGCCTACCTGCTGCCGAAAACCAGGCTCATCGCCGAGATTGGCCCAGAGCTCGTGAAGACAGCGAATCAGATCAGGGAAGCCCTTGGCTCCGTCACCCTGCCGCGCGCGGAAAGCGCCGAGCACGAGCGGGAGCGCGCACCGCGAGCCAACCGAATCACGAGCAAAGCCAGGCAATCCGTGCGCTCAGTGAAGGACGCAGCGCCTTAGCCGCGGATTGCGGAGCCTACGAGCCACGGAATACCGGCGAGCCCTTGGCGTGGAATGCCCGTACACCCTCGGCGCAGTCATGGGAGGCGAACGCCTCGGTCTGTGCCGCGACTTCGGCAGCCAGAAATGCGTCCAGTGAACACGCAGATGTGTTCAACAATCGCTTGGTCAGGCCGAACGCCAGCGTCGGTCCCTGCGCCAGACTCTCGCCGAGCTCGATCGCCGTGGGCATGAGCTCGGCGGCCGGCACGACCCGGCTCACCAGCCCGATTCGCTGCGCTTCATCCGCGTCAACGCGGCGATTGGCGAGCAAGATATCCTTTGCGCGGATCATACCTACCGCGCGCGGCAAGGTCATGGCCAGAGCCATATCGGGAGCAACGCCCACGGCGCCAAAACCTGGAATGAAGGCGGCCCCCTCGGCTGCCAGCACGATGTCGCCGAGCAACGCGAGCCCGAAGCCCGCCCCGGCGGCGACGCCGTTGATGGCCGTTATCACGGGCTTCTCGCCCGTCATGAGCAACTTTGCCCAGCGGTGCGAGCCCTCCATTCGCCAGCGAGTCTGTGCCGGGGAATGACCGGCCTCCAGGCCCGCGAGATCTCCGCCAGCGCAGAATGCGCCGTCGCTGCCAGTGATGATCAGGCAACGTGCGGCCGGCTCCCTGAAATAGCGGGCTATCGCCTCCTCCAGGCCCGCCTTCATGCCCGTTGTCAGCGCATTGCGCTTGGCCGGCAACGCCAGGCGCAAAATGGTGAGATTGCCGCGACTTTCTTGCGCCAGCGGGCTGTTCATCTGCTGCCTCCAGGGCGTGCGCGGTACGCCTGCAACCGGTGAGTCCGCCGGCTCGGACCCAGGAGCCCGCAACGCCATTGTGCAATCCAGGGTCGAATTTTAGGCTATCATATTTCGAAACTGAGTTTTGGAATGCAAACCGCGGCTGCCCGCACTCCGCTTCTGCTCGAACGAAGCCATGATGACCGGCTGCGACAATCCTGTAGCTAGCCCGACATCCCACATGGAACTTGCCCATGTCATTTTCCAACGCCAAACCGACTTCCGCCGCCACTCTCACCGGCGAGCTGGTTGACTTTGCGAAGAGATGCAGCTGGCATGAATTGCCCGCTGAGGCGCGGCATTGCGCCATACGGCATCTGTTGGATACCGTCGGCACAATGATCGCCGGAGCCTCGGGACATGTGGCCTGCAGCGCCGAGCGAATGCTGGCCAACGTCCATCCCGCCGGCTCTGTTCCCGTTCCGGGCCGCTCACGCCGGGCGGATATGCTCGACGGCGCTTTCCTCGCTGCGACAGCGGGACATGGGATCGAGCTCGACGACGGTTATCGCCAAGGCTCGGTGCATCCGGGTGTCTGTATCGTCCCTGCGGCGCTCTACGCCGCTTATGGCCGAGGCAAGAGCGGATCCTCGCTGTTGGAAGCGGTGGTTGCAGGCTACGAGATCATGCTGTCGGTCGCGCTGCTCTGCCACCCGGACCTGCGCCGCAAGGGGTTCCATCCCACTGGCGTCACCGGCGTTTTGGGGGCGGCCGCCGCGGCCGCACGTCTCTTCGACTTCGAGCCGCAGCAGATCGAGAATGCTTTCGGAATTGCTGCCAGCAGCGCGGCCGGCCTGTTTGCGTTCATCAATGGCGGCACGGACATCAAGCGCCTGCATGCCGGCCACGCGGCACGCGAAGGATTGCAGGCCGTGTTGCTCACGTGCCAAGGCATCCTGGGACCTCCGCGCGTGTTGGAGAGCCCGGATGGGTTCCTGCAGTCCTTCGGTAAGCAAGGGGGCGCCCTGTATGGCATTTCGCTGCCGCCGGCAGCGGAGTATCGCATCACTGATTGCTACATCAAGCCGTATGCGTGCTGCCGGCATTTGCAGCCTGCCGCGGAGGCACTGATCGGCCTGCTTGATCAGCATGGTATCGATGAAGCGGCGATCCGCGAGGTTCGCGTCGAGACTTATGCCATCGCTGCCGCTCACTCGGCCACGCCGTGGGACGAGTACGCCAGCGCGCAGCTGAGCTTCCCGTATGTCATGGCGCTGTCAATGCGTTATCGAGGAATCAAGCTGGGCTATTTCGAAGATACCGTTCGCAACGACCCTGGTCTCGGCGGCCTCTGTGCTCGGGTACGCGTACAGGTTGCTGGCGATCTCGACCAACAATACCCTCACCGGCGGCCGGCCCGGGTCACTGTCAGCACGGATGCCGGGACCTACACGCGCACGGCGCTGGAAGCCCTCGGCTGCCGGGACATGCCGCTTACCGATGCGCAGCTCGGGGAGAAGTTTCTGGAACTCACGGAGCCGGCGCTCGGCGCAGGCCGTGCGCGCCCCCTCCTCGAGCAACTGTGGACGATTGCGCAATTCGACGATGTCAGTCCGGTCATTGACTCGATGGCGCTTGCCGCGTGCAGCTAGAGAGTCGGCGCCCACTGCAGCTCCACGATAACGAAAGACAAAGCCATGAACGGTCGGACCGAATTGAGCCAGCCGCCGGTATCTAGCGCACCCGTCCGAGCGCACACGGCAGCGAGCCGCAAGCAGCTCCTTCTCATGAGCTTCATAATCGCCGGCGGCGTGATCAGCTACATGGACCGCGCAGTCTTTGGGGTGCTTGCGCCACTCATCCGCAGGGATCTGGCACTCGACGCCGGGCAGCTGGGACTTGCACTGGGCCTATTCGGCTTCGGCTACGCCCTGTTCACGGGGGTGGGCGGCTGGGCGGCGGATCGATTCGGTACCAGGATCGTGCTGTCCATCTCGATGCTGGCGTGGTCGCTGCTTTGCGGCCTTACCGGAGCAACTGGCGGGCTCATCTCCCTGCTGACGGTCCGCTTCCTGTTCGGCCTGACCGAGTCGCCGTGGGTGCCGGCGTCCAGCAAAGCTGTCTCGCAGTGGTTCGCACGCGATCGCTACGCCTCGGCGATTGGCATTGCCAGCTGCGGTCAGCCCTTGGGAGGCGCCGTGGCAGGCCCCCTCGCCGGCCTCGCGGCGGCAGCCATCGGCTGGCGCGCCTCATTCGCAGTCGTGGCATCCATCGGTTTCTTGTGGTCGCTTGCCTGGGTGTTGTGGGCTCCGCGAGCGACACGGCCTCCCGAGGTCCAGCCCTCGACGGCGCAGTTGCCGCCGGCTGAGTCGACGGGCGGCGCGAGAGCGCCAAGCGTCCTCAAACTGCTGTGGCAGCCTGCGATAGTAGCAACCGCTTTCAGCTTCGCGGCCGCAAACTATCTGATCACTTTCTTCTTCAGCTGGTTTCCCAGCTATCTGATGGGACAGCGCGGCATGTCCGAGGTGCACATGAGCGTATTTACTTCATTCCCCTGGATTGTCGGCACCGTTGCGCTGCTGGCGGGGGGCTTTCTGTCCGACTTCCTGCGGCGTAAGCTCGATGACGCGCTGTTCGGCCGCAAGATTATCCTCGTTTCGTGCCTGTTGGTCGCGGGCGTTTGTGTCGCGCTCGTCCCGCTGGTGAGCACGGCCTCCACCGCGGTCGCTCTGATGACGCTTGCCGTCGGATTGCTATATCTGTCGGGGCCCAATTACTATGCGATCATCAACGAGCTCGTTCCGGCGAGCGCCATCGGCAGCAGCTTCGGCATCGTCGTCATCTTCGTCACCTGTGCTGGAATCATCTCGCCCGTCACGGCGGGATATCTCATTAAGGCGAGTGGCAGCTACCTGCCCGCCTTCATGGTAACGGGGGCGATCAGCGTTCTGGGGGCGGTAGCGTTTGCCGTCGGGGCCCGGCGCTCCGTCGCATAAATTTCGCACAGCGAACCTTAATTCCACGTATCAATTGACCGCCGCCTCGGCCTGCGCTATCTTCGGCCGCACGATATCGGTGCCCCGCGGCACGGCCGCCCGCCTGAGGAGATGCTCGTGCTTACCAACTTCCACCATGTCGCGTTCCGGTGCAACGATGCGGCCGAGACGGTCAAGTTTTACACCGAGGTGCTGGGGCTCAGGTACTCTCATGCCGTCTCTGCCGACATCGTCGCCTCGACGAAGGCTCACGATCCGCATATTCACATTTTCTTCGAGCTGGGCGACGGTAGCTCGATTGCCTTCTTCGAGGTGCCGACTGCGCCGGCCGCTCTCAAGGATCCCAACACGCCAGACTGGGTGCAGCATGTCGCCTTTCAGGTGAACAGTGAGGCGGAGCTCCTCGACTACAAGCGCCGACTCGAACAGGCGCACGTGCCCTTCCTGGGGCCGGTCGGCCACCACGATGCCGGACAGCAGTCCATTTACTTCTTCGATCCCAACGGGGTCCGCTTGGAATTCAACCTTCCGGCGAAGGTCGATTCGACCGATCGCGCCACACTCGCGTGGGAGGTGTTGAGCAAATGGGAGAAGCGTAAAGCCGCGGGCACCTTCAGGAAGCGGAGCGCCAGCGCCTGAAGGCCCGGATTCTGATTGCTGTCCGCCATAATGGCGAGCTTGCTCGGCGCGGCGGTAGGGCGATCGGCTGTCGCTTCCGCCCCCGGCACGTGTCGCCCTATCGTCGCCTACGAACGTGAGGAGACTGCAAGTTGGACCTAGAGCTCAAAGATAGGCGCGCGCTCGTGACCGGAGGCAGCCGCGGTATCGGCAAGCGCATCGCCTGGCGACTGGCCAAAGAGGGCGCCGACGTTGCGATCACCGCACGGGGGCAGGAAGCTCTCGAAGCAACCGCCGGGGAGATCGCGGCCGACACCGGGCGGCGGATCTTTTCCATAAAGGCAGATATGCGTGACGACTCGTCCGTCGCAGCCATGACCGCCGAGGCTGCCCGCGTGTTGGGAGGACTCGACATCCTCGTCAACAATGCCGCCACCCCCGGCGGACGCAAAGTCGCCGCGATCCAGGACATGGATGTCGCCGATCTACTGGAGGACATCGATGTCAAGGTGGGCGGGTATTTGCGAGCTGCTCGCTGCGCCGCCCCATACATGATCAAGGGTGGATGGGGACGCATCATCAATATCGGCGGGCTCGCCGCCCGGTTGACCGGTAACTATAACTCCGGCATCCGCAGCGCCGCCATTTCTGCGCTCACCAAGAACCTCGCTGATGAGCTGGGCCCGAAGGGTATCGTCGCAATCGCCATTCACCCCGGCGCAATGCGCAAGATGGGGGCCCCTTCCGAGCAGGAGGCGAAATCAGCGGCCAAGACCAGCAATGCCGCGCTGTTCGAGAGCGAAGTCATTGCATCATTGGTGGCGATGCTGAGCTCGAGCCATGCGCTGGCACTCAACGGCGAGACGTTGAGTGCCGGCGGCGGAATCCGCGGCATCATCGATTATTGACCGCTTGCCATCCGTGGCGCGGTCACGGGCCGACAGAGGGGTGCGATGCGCGAGCGGCAAGTTGATATCAGCACGGATGACGGACTGATGACGACGTTCGTCTGCCATCCTGAGCGCGATGGGCCCCACCCCGCCCTGCTGTTCTTCATGGATGCCTGGGGGATCCGCGAGGAGCTGCGTGACATGGCGCGGCGCTATGCAACGGTTGGCTACTATGTGCTGCTCCCCAATTTGTATTATCGGGCTGGGTTTCTCGAGCCGGGACCCATCCCCCATTGGGATGGCAGCGGAACGCCACCCCAAAGCCCGGTCAGTGACGCGCACGCCCAACTCAATGTCGCCCGGGTGATGGCGGACACGCGATCCATTTTTGCCTACATGGATACCGACCCGGCCGCGTGCCGGACACCGGGAGCCTGCGTAGGCTATTGCATGAGTGGACGCTTTTCGGTGAATGCCGCAGCCCGCTATCCCGACAGAATTGTCGCAGCCGCCTCTCACTATGGAACGCAACTCATGACCTCGGCCCCCGACAGTCCGCATTTGATGGCACGACAAGCCCGAGCGGAATTTTACTTCTCGTGCGCCGAGATGGATCACTGGGCCCCACTCGAGATGGTCCATCGGCTACGCGCAGACCTGGCGGCGGGAGGAGTGAAGGCCGAAGTGGAGGTCTATCCGGGCGTGGAACATGCCTTCGCATTCCCCCAGCGTCAGACTTATAACAGAGCGGCGGCCGAGCGGCATTGGGAGCGTATGTTCTCGCTGTTGCGCCGCTGCCTCGGATAGCAGACTTCCGGGTGTACCGCGGGCACGACGCCCCGCACGCACCCTTGGCTCTACTCGCGAGGCATCACATGAATTTCTCCGGCAAAGTGGTCATGGTGACGGGCGGCATGTCCGGCATTGGTGCCGCCTGTGTCAACTTATTCGTAAGCCACGGCGCCTCGGTTATATCGCTGGACATGGCCCCGAGCGTCGATCCACGACCACCGCAGGATCCGCACAGGCTCGCGCTCCTCCAAGGTAATGTCGCTTGCGCCCACGACGTGGCGTGGGCTGTAGAGGTTGCCGTGGAGCGATTCGGCCACCTTGATATCGGGGTGAACTGTGCCGGAATCCTCGGCGCACGGCTTCCGCTTATCGATCAGGACGATGATGCTTTGGACGAGCTATTCTCGGTCAACGTCCGTGGAATCTATCTATCGGCCAAATACCAGTTGCGCGCCATGCTGGCTCGAGGAACCCGCGGCGCAATCATCAATGTCGCCTCCGTCTTCGGCTTGCGGGCCTTGGAGACCTTTGGGCTGTACAGTGCAACCAAGCATGCCGTTATCGGGCTGACCAAGGCCGCCGCCGTCGAGGTGGGACCGCGTGGAATTAGAGTAAATGCAGTTGCGCCAGGACCGGTGCGGACGCCCTTCATCGGTGTACTCGCGGAAGAGGCGGAGAAGGTGTCGGCTTCGAGAATCCCCTTGAAGCGGATCGGCGAGCCAAGTGATGTCGCAGCGGCCATTGCGTGGCTCGCTTCCGACGAGGCGTGCTTCATCACGGGTGCAATTTTTGCCGTCGACGGCGGAATTACCGCCAGGATGTCCACCGGATAGGTAGAGCAGGCCGGTGCGCGAGACCAGCGATGCGGACGCGATTCCAAGTCTTAGTCTCACGTCGGCCAAACCAGACAGAGTGATGTAATGGTGCCGCTGGTCCCGGTGTGCACGATGGGCGGACTCTGTGGATCCAGCTCGAACTCCGGAATTCGAGGCAGCCATTCCTCGAGCGTTACCCGGATCTCCATGCGCGCAAGCATGTTGCCCGGACACCCATGGATGCCGTGACCGAAGGTCAGCGACTGCGGTGACTTACGCTGAAAGTTCACCGACGCCGGATCCTCATACGCTTCAGAGTCAAATGCGCCGAACGTAGTGGGAAGCATCACCATATCGCCCTCCTTCATCAGCACGTCGTTGACGGTGATGTCCTTGGCGACGACTCGCCCGGCATTCAGCAAAGCAAACCGTCGCAGGAATTCCTCTGTTGCCGCCGGAATCAGTGCAGGATCACGGGTCAAAGCCCGGCGATGAGCCGGGTTTATCGCGAGAAAGCGCATGATGAAGCTGGACATCGAGGCGACCGTATCCAACCCGGCGGCCATGAGTACAGATAGCACCCCTATCGCATCCTTCCGGCTTACGCGGCTGTCACCCACGTTGGAGTTGATGATTTTGCTGATGAGATCCGCCCCATGTCCCTCCGAGCGCCCGTCGATTTCCCTGCCGAGATACTCACCGAGCTCCCTGAAGGCAGAAGTCCTGGGCTCCCCAGTAGCCCGGAAGATTCGCTCGGCGATATCTGTGAGCTTCAATCGATCCGTTTCCGGTATACCGACCATGCCGAGAAACACCCGGATCGGCAAATGCTTTGCGAAATCGCGCGCGAAATCACAGCGCCCCTTGGGTGCGAGCTCACCGATCAGGCTGCGTGCCAGGCTGCGAACGTCAGCCTCGCGGCGCTTGATGGCCGGCTGGGTAAATGCGGAGGCGAACAGCGCGCGATAAGCCGCGTGCTCGGGTGGATTTGCTTGAATGGGAAGCTGCCGAAACCCGGCCGGAGCCCGTCGTTCCTTGGGCACGACCACATAATCCGAGGGGAAGTTCCTATGGTCGGCAAATATCTGCGAGAGCAATCGCTGCCTGGTGACGACCCAATGGCCTCCGTTGTGCGGCGACCAGAAGATTGGCGGCACGGCCTTCCTCTGAAGACGCGCAAACGGCTCGTGATAGTCTCCGGGACTGCAGCTCGGGTCGCGATCAAATGGCCTATAAATATCAAAATCAATGATTAAGTGCGCAGGCACGTGGGTGGGAACGCTGGTTTCCTGGCGCATGGCTCACCTTCAATCGCCTGCCCGCAACTTCAGACGGAGGCTGTCTCCTCGGGGCATCCCTCATGGCCACGCTTGCGGATAAAGTCCTCGGATCGCTCCCTGACTCAGTGGCAGCGTAACATCCCCCGGTCGTGTCGTTCAAGCAGCGGCCACCACTTTTGCACAGCGAACGGCGAGGATCCGTCCATGCGAGGGGCAATCGTGCGCCAGCCGACCTCCTGTTCTTTCAAAATGCTATTTTGCATTGTGAAATCTCGCGATTGAGCGTAGAGTGCGGTCGCCACACGGGCCACAGATCGTAAGGCAGAGATTTCCAAGATGGCACCTCGTCGGGACGGCGGCATTGTAATCATCGGGGGTGGCCCGGTCGGTTTGGGGCTGGCCCTGGATCTAGCATGGCGCGGACAGCGAAGCATTTTGCTCGAGCGGGAGTCTCAGACCGCCCCAGTGCTCTTGGCGAAGGCCAACGGACTGCACGAGCGAACCATCGAGACCTGTCGACGGTGGGGAATTCTGGACCGAGTCATTAGCCGTGGGTTTCCGCAGGACCTGCCGGGAGACAGCGTGTACTGCACGTCGTTAACGGGGCACTGCCTGGGCCGCAGCGTAATTCAGTCTACCCGCGACCGACCGCAACCCCCACAGACTCCCATCAAGAGGCAGCGCGTTCCGCAATACGAGTTCGATCCGATCCTATTCGAGGAGGTTCGCCGGTTGGGCCTGACCGAGATCCTCTATGGCCACGAGTTTATCGGCTTGCGGCAGGACGACGACTGCGTCATCGCCGAATGCAGGAATGTCGCTACCGGCGAGACCTCAGCGATTCGAGGCCATTATCTGGTGGCATGCGACGGGGCAGGCAGCCTCGCGCGTCGCCTCCTGGGCATCCCGTTCGAAGGCCGCACACTCGACTTCTCCATCAGCGTGATGGTTCGCATCCACGACCTGGAATCAGCGCATCCCATCGAGAACGGCGAGCGCTACATTCTCATCGGGCCCAACGGAGCGTGGGGCAGCATGGTCTGGATCGACGGCGACAAGATCTGGCGCTTCGGCCTCGTAGGGAATGAGGCCAAGACAAATCCGAGTCACGCAGACATCGAGTCTCAGCTCCGCCGGGCGCTCGGCTCGGACAGGGTACGCTTCGAGATCCTGCGAGTGATGCCTTGGCGACGCAGCCAATGCGTCGCGGCCTCCTACCGGAAGGGCCGGGTACTGCTTGCTGGAGATTCTGCCCACACCACATCACCCACCGGTGGGCACGGCATGAACACCGGCCTGGCTGATGCTGTCGATCTTGCGTGGATGCTCGACTCCATCCAATCGGGCTGGGGCTGTGATGGCTTGCTGACGGCTTATGACATCGAGCGGCGGCCTGTCGGGATTCGTAATGCCGCGAGCAGCGCCAGAAACTTTGGCAATTGGATGGACCGCACCGGCTGTGCCGACGTGCTTGCCGAGGGGCCCTTAGGCGACGAGTGTCGGCGGAGAGTCGGCGAGCGCCTGAGCACCTCCTTGCGCGAGGAGTGGCACACGCTTGGGATCGAGCTGGGATACCGATACGAGAACTCGCCGATCATCGTGCCCGATGGGACGCCGCCGCCGCCCGATGATCCCTCGGACTATGTCCAGTCTGCAAGACCTGGGCACCGTGCACCACACGTGTGGTTGCAGGATGGCCGATCCACGCTGGATCTGTTTGGTCGCAGTTTCGTCCTACTGCGGTTTCGCGACACGAAAGAGGAGTTGGCCCCCCTCCTCAGCGCGGCACGGGCAGTCGGCATGCCGCTCGAGCTGATCGACATCCGTGACGAGCCGGCCGCAATGGCATACGAGCGCGCCCTGGCTCTCGTGCGCCCGGACGGGCAGGTCGCATGGCGAAGCGATACTTTGCCCAAGGACTGTCAGTATCTCATCGACACAGTCCGCGGATACCATCTCCCGAGCGCCTTGGCCGCCCACCAGCAATAGCATAAGGAGACATTTCAAGTGCCGGAGGAGGCGCGCTGCCGACGAGCCCATGTCTCCGCGACGCTACGGCGCGCGATGGCGTAGTCATGCCGAAGATTACTTACGTCGAATTCAATGGCACCACTCACACTGTCGAGGTGGCCGTTGGCCTGAGCGTCATGGAGGGAGCCGTCCAGAACGGCATCCCAGGGATCGATGCAGACTGCGGTGGCGCCTGCGCGTGCGGTACGTGTCATGTCCATGTCGCCGAACGCTGGCGGGATCAAATCGCCGCAGCTGCGGAGGCCGAACACGCCATGCTTGAATGCGTGATCGATCCCCAGATCGACAGCCGTCTGTCCTGCCAGATCGAGGTCAACGACGCGCTCAATGGTCTCGTCGTATATATGCCGAGGAGCCAGCGATGACGGCAGAGCCACCGGCACACCTCTCCTTCGACGCCCGCGTCTGAGCCAACCGCAAAAAAACTCGGTCTCCGCCCTAGTTTCGCACCGCAAAATCTCCGTTCATTTTTTGACAGACGGAGATGCGCTGGCTAAGCTACATTTGCAGGCGAAGGGGGAAATGCATCGATGAGCTACGAAAAATTTGCTACGGCTACCGGATCGTGGTCTACACCCATATCGCATTCGCCGTCAGTATCTCGGCCGCCGACGCATCGTCGCACCCACTCTCCCGGGCGCCGATGCATGGCCCGTGATGCAGCCCTCGTCTTCGGCTGTATCACTCTCTGTCTCTTCCGGGTCGCCGGCGCGCAAGCAGCCGACGCCCAGAGCGGGTCGCCGGCGAGCAGCAGCTCCGCGGACGCCACGCAACTGGCCACCATTATCGTGACCGCGCAGAAGAAGGCTCAGTCGATCAACGACGTGCCTATGTCAGTCAACGCCATGACCGGCCCGCAGATGAAGGACGAGGGAATTGACGACCTCACGGACCTCACCAAGGTCGCTCCCGGATTCTCCACACAGAAGAGCACCTATGGTGAGGATGTCTTCACCATTCGCGGTGTCGGATTTTACGATTTCATCATGGGCGCCGTGCCTGCCGTAACGACCTATGTGGATCAGGTCCCATTGCCCTACGCCATCATGGCGAGAGGCGCGATGCTCGATCTGGAGCGAGTTGAGATATTGAAGGGGCCGCAAGGGACTTTATTCGGCGACAATTCGACCGGCGGGGCGATCAATCTGATCCCTGCCAAGCCTAGTCAGTCGTTTGATGCAGGAGCGGATGTCAGTTATGGCCGCTTCAACGACACTCTGGTGGATGGCTTCATCAGCGGGCCGCTGAGCAGCAGCGTGGCGGCGCGCTTTGCCTTGAGCCACGAGAGCTCGGACGGCTGGCAATATAGCAGCACGGAACCCGGTTTGAGCATGGGGAAAAAGGATTTCACCAACAGCCGCTTGCTGCTGGACTGGACCCCGCAGGACAGCCTGCATTTCGAGCTCAATCTGAGCGGCTGGTGGGACCGGGGACAGATGCAAGCGGCTCAATTCGAGGGCTTCTATCCGGCCTTGCCGGCCACTCCTTTGTCGCAGTTCACCTATGCGGCGCTGTCGAGCTATCCCATCGCCGCCGATAACGATCGCGCGGCCGGCTGGGATCAGGAACGCGATTTCTCGCGCCACGATAACTTCTATCTGAGCTCGCTACGCGTGGACTGGGACATCTCGAGCCGTGCTATCCTGACATCGATAACGGCCTACTCGCATCTGGCGGCAGATGAGCCCATCGATACGGACGGCACGAACTTTACGGATTTCTACGACAGCCAGATGGGGCTACTGAGCTCGCTGTCGCAAGAGCTGCGCATCGCAGGCAACGCCGGGCCGTTCAACTACATGGTGGGGGGTAACTTCGAGAAGGATGTCGCCGACCAGACGAACACCAGCATCCAGTACGCTACTCAGAGCCCCCTACTGGGATTCTACACCGGCCGGTTTGCCAACATCACCAACCAGAGCCCGACGACTTCCTCCGCATTTGCCAGTCTCGACTACACGCCCACCGCGGCTGTAACGCTGCAGTCATCGGCTCGCTATAGTCACGAGCAACTCCGGTTCCACGGCTGTCTCGCCGACGCTGGAGCGGCGCCCATCGGCGTCCGCAGCGGCATTGCGTTTGCAGCTCTCTCGGACATCCTCTCCGGGCAGTCGGTCACCATACCGGAGGGCGGGTGCTTGACCCTCAATTCTGAAACTTTTCTGCCTGGCTTTGTGAACGGGGATACGGACGAGGACAATGTTTCCTGGCGCGCGGGCCTGAAGTGGAAAGCCGGCGACGATACACTGCTCTACGGCAACGTGACCAAGGGTTTCAAGGCCGGCAACTATTCCCAGGTGCCCGGAGTGCTCTCAGACGAGTATGAGCCGGTAAAGCAGGAGTCGGTGCTGGCCTACGAGGTCGGCGGCAGGCGGTCTTTCCTCGGGCGGCGCGCCGAGCTCACGGGAGCGGTATTCTACTATGACTATCGTGACAAGCAGCTGTTGGGCTCCTCTGCTTTCCCGGTATTCAATCTGCTGCCGGTCTTGATCAATATTCCCAAGTCTCGCGTTTACGGCTCCGAGCTCGGTCTCACGATCCGCCCGCTGGCCGGGCTCTCGATTACGGGCGGCGCCACTTACGTCAATTCTCGAGTGCAGGTGAACCCTCAGTCGCCCTATTTACCGACCGACCCGCTGTCCGGTGCACCTACCAGCTACGTCGGCGAGCGCTTCCCCAACACTCCGATGTGGAGCGGAGACCTCGATGGCGAGTATGATTTCGTCATGGGGGGCGGGCTGGACGGTTTCGTCGGCACGACGGTTACTGCCCGCTCGGGCACCGCTGCCGCCTTCGGGGACGACCCGCAATTCGACTTGAACAGCTATGCCCTGCTTGACCTGCGCCTGGGGTTGAGGAGCGACGACGGGAAGTGGGAGGTCAAGTTGTGGGGACACAATGTCACCGACAAATACTACTGGGTTGGGGTTACGCATCTGATAGACACCCTCGACCGGATTGCTGGGGACCCCGCAACATTTGGAGTCTCAGCGAGCTATCGATATTAGCGCTGGCAGCCGCACGGGTGAGCTCGCCACGGAAGCGGTCGATGACGAATCCGCGGACGTGATCGCCGTCGCTCAATATCGCTCAGTTTGGTGACGTGTGATCGAGAGGCAAGTCGATGTCGTCACGCCATCTGGTGCCATGACGACGTTTATTTGCCACCCCGAGCGCGGCGGGCCTCACCCGGCTGTTCTCTTCTACATGGATGCTTACGGCATTCGGGAGGAGCTGCGCGATATGGCGCGCCGCTTGGCCACGGTCGGTTACTATCTCGTAGCCTGCTGGAATTGAATCTGAGTGAGGCCAAGCGGCCAGGCGACCCGCCCCGTGCGCCGATTCGCGAGCTCTCGATGTCCCTGACGGTCGACCTGGTTCTCGACGATACGGCCGCGATGTTCGCGTATCTCGCTACTCAACCGGCTGCACGCTCGGATGCGGTAGCGTGTCTCGGCTATTGCATGAGCGCACAACATGCCATCAACGCTGCGGCTCGATACGCGGAGCGTGTGCGGGCAGCGGCCTCGATTTATGGCACCTGGCTGATGACCGACAGAGCGGACAGCCCGCACCTGCAGGCCCGTAAGGCCAGCGGCGAGCTTTATTTTGCCTGCGCCGAGACCGACCCTTGGGCGCCCATGGAATTAGTCCAAAATCTCAAAAACGACCTCGCGCGATCGAAAGTCAACGCCGTTGTCGAGGTGTATCCCGGGGCACATCACGGCTTTGCCTTCCCACAGCGCCCGACTTACCACAAATTGGCAGCGGAGAGGCACTGGGAGCGGCTCTTCGCCTTACTCAAGCGTCGTTTGCCGTACTGAGCCTGGGCCGCCATGCCGCCGCCCTATTATCGCGAGTTCCTGCACGGTCCATCAGCTGACATACCGCGACAGCGGTACCGCCGTATCGGCGAGTCTCTCGGGATCGACCGCGGCCGGATGCAGCAGCAGTTTGCGTCCCTGAGCGAAGTCTGCGGCGGCATTGACGCTGTCGATCGCCCGCACCCGGCCTCCCCTCAGATATATGACGGAGAAGCTCCGCCTCTCCGGATCGCCGCGCATCACCGTTTGGTCGTATCCTGCGGATAGCCCGATCGTCTGCAGGCGTAGATCATACTGATTGGACCAAAACCAGGGAATTGCCTCATATGGAGCAGGATTGCCGGCGATGGCTCTTGCGGCCGTGCTGGCCTGGTCATTGGCATTCTGCACCGACTCCAGACGGATAGGCGTCCTGGTGGCGAAGCGGTTCACGTGCAAGGCGCAATCGCCAATCCCGTAGATCCCGGGCAAGGAGGTTCGGCAGTACTCGTCCACCAGCACTCCATTGTCTCCCAACGCTCCGGCCGCAGTGAGCGGCTCGATGGACGGCTCAATACCTATGCCGACAATCACCAGATCCGCTCGAATCGTCTCTCCGGTGTGTAGCTGTACCCCCGTAGCTCTGCCGCCCGCACCCGTTATGCGATTGACCACCGTCGAAGTGCGCACGTCGACGCCCTGTGCGCGATGGGCGGCCGCAAAAAAAGTGGATAGCTCGCGACCCGCCACCCGTGCGAGGACCCGATCCTGGGCCTCCAACACGGTTACCTTGATTCCGCGCTTCACCAGCACCCCCGCTATCTCCAGCCCAATATAGCCGCCCCCGACGATGGCTACGCTGGAATCTGGCTTGAGCTCGCGTCTCAATTGCTCGACATCGCCACGGTTCCGCACCGAATGTACCCCGTCCAGATCGCGCCCGGGGCACGTCAAGTGGCGTGGCGAGCCACCGGCCGCCCAGATGAGGCTCTCGTAGGCAAAGTAGCTGCCGTCGTCCAGACGAACCGTCCGGCCCTGCGGGTCGACCGCCTCCGCTCGACGGCCGAGCAGGATATTCACGCGTTGTGTCGCCCAGAACGCCGCCGGCCGTATGAGGATCTGCTCCAAGGTCCGCTCGCCGGACAGGAACTCCTTGGAGAGCGGCGGCCGTTGGTAGGGTAAATCGAGCTCGCTGCCAATCATGGCAATCGAGCCTGGATAGCCGCGCTGGCGAAGAGCCACCGCGGCTTGCGCGCCCGAGTGTCCCGCCCCAACTATGACGACTGCAGCGTCCGCCATAATGGTGTCAGCTCACGCGCCATCATTCTCGGCTCTGCGCGACCTGGCTGCGCCTATCACCTCGGACCAGAGCTCTCTTACCAGCCAAGCGTCCCGCCCGGACCAAAGAACTGTCCATTCGGACCGTCCTTGGGTATGAGAGCGCACTCGACGACCAATTTCGCACCTTCCTCGGGCGGTGCGAAACCGGAGCGCCCATGCAGGTTGGCGGCCCCTTCTCCGTTCAGGTCCGTGGCGATGATCCCCGGCGAGACCGCATTGACTCTGATCCCGGTGTGGCGCAGCTGATAAGAAAACATGACAGCGATCATGTTGAGCGCTGCCTTAGAGCTCGCGTACGCGAGCTTGTTCACCGCTCGACCAGGCCAATTCGGATCAGTTTGATGCGCGAAGGACCCAAGTCGGCTGGAAACGTACACGATGGCGGCATGCTCGGAGCGCAGCAAACAAGGCAGCATTGCCTGCGTGAGGCGGACAGCGCCCAGTACATTGACCTCATAGGTCCGCCGCATGGCCTCGATGGACGCGTGGCCGGCAGGACTCGCAGGGCCGACCGGTGCGTATCCCTCGTCCATGATGGCAGCATTATTGATGAGAATGTCCAAGCCCGTCTCCGCAGTAATATGACGGGCGGCCGCGACAACGCTATTCTCGTCTGTCACGTCGAGTTGCACCGCCGTAACATTCGAGCCCTCCCTTCGCAGCTCACTCGTGGCAGTGGCACCGGCCACATCGGAGCGCGAGCCCAACCAGACGCGAAAACCCTGCCGACCCAGCAGCTTCGCCGTGGCGAGCCCCAACCCCCTGTTCGCCCCCGATATGAGAACTGTGCGCACCCGGGCGGGTCAAGGGCCGCAGAGAGGCAGAACGTGCGTTGCCATGCTTCGATCAGGCCGCTCTCGGCGCTTGCAGGCTCCTCAGGACCCCGCGCCACTGCATCACCGTTGCATCGTTCCGGAGATTGACGAGCGGACGGCCGTCTACGAATTGCTCATTTTGCTGGATGGCCTCCAGCACGGCAACGTCCTCTTCGAGCACCTGATGCGCACGCTCTCCCGTGATGGTCTCCACATCGACGTTGAGCCGGGCACCGCCATGAAAATAGTGCGTCGTCGTATCAGTTTCCGGAACGATCCCGTGGAACGATCGGTTCTGTAACGGCGCTTCTGCATCTGACTCCCAGGACACGCTGGCGGCCGACCGAATGCGCGTATGGTTTTGATAGAGGCCCGGGGTCATCCAGCTCTCAGTCCATTGGTCGACTCGATCTTTGACCAGCGCTGAGGCGCTGAAGATATTTGGAGTGGCGATATTCATGATCCGCACGCGCCGGGATACACCTGTCTGCGTCGTTGTTACTGACGTCTCCGCGGAGACGATTCGCTCAGGGTCACTCCCCATGCTTCTCTTGTGGACATAAGCTATATGACTGATGTCCAGCAGATTTTCCGTCAGGAGCTGGTCGCGGCAGCGCAGATAGATATAGCCGTCGATCCACGGCGTCCAGGCGGGATCCGTCAACCAGTCGAGATTGGGCAGCGCTTGACTCGCGGCGAGTATCGGATCACCCATGTGAATCCAGACGATTCCATTCTGCTCTGCCACTGGATACGCGCGGATCTTTGCGGCCGACGGCGGCCGTTCCTGCCCGGGAGCATGGATGCAGCGGCCGTCCGAGGCAATGGTCAAGCCGTGGTAGCCGCACTGGATCGTATCGCCGCGCAGGTCGCCACGGGAAAGAGGATAGTTTCGATGCGGACAGCGGTCTTCGAGTGCAACGACGCTCGCATCCTCGCGACGATAAAAGAGGATCGGCTCATTCATGATGAGACGCCGCATCGGCTTGCGCGTCACCTCGGACGCCCAAGCGCCGATGTACCAGAAATCGCGGAGGAACTTCCCCTTCCCCGTCGCCTCTCCATCTTGCTCGCGCATTGACTGCTCCCCCTATCTGGGCAGGTGACGAGCTTATCTGTCCGCACTGCGAAAGTCAATTCTGCAGCATGATCGGCACACATTCAACGCGTTCAGCTGAGTAGGTTCGGGGTAGGCGTCGTTGATTGCAGTTGCCACGTACCGGCCGATCGTCGACTCAGCTCCCTGTCTTGCAGGATCATATCGGCACCCTTTTCGCCGATCACCATGGAAATGGCATTGATATTGCCGCACGGCACCTGCGGAATCACCGACGAGTCGATCACACGCAGGCCATCCAGGCCCATCACCTGCAACCGCGGGTCCACCACGGCGCTGTCGTCGTTGCCCATCTTCAGCGTGCCGCACGAGTGATAGCACATGCCCGCCGTGGCGCGAACATAAGCTTCGAGTTGCGATGCGGTGGTGACCGCGTGCCCAGGCGCAAATTCTCCCTCGAACTGGGTGCGAAACGCCTCGGTGCGGAACAACTTGCGGACGAGCTGGATGCCGGCCACCAGGGCCGCAAGATCCCGCGAGCTTGCGAGCAAATTCGGCTGTATGAGCGGCGGCACTCCCGGGTCGCTCGATCTCAGGCGGACGTAGCCGCGGCTCTCGCTGCGATTGACATTCGCCTGCACGGTAACCGCCGGGCGATCCAGCATGCGACGCCCTTGCGGAGTGCTCTCCATGGCAAAGGCACCGAAATGCAACTGGAGCTCGGGATACGGCGACCGAGAATCCAGGTTGACGAAAGCGATGGCCGGAAAAACATAGCTCGCCTGCCCGCTTCCCAAAATGCCAAAGCGGGCGCTGAGCAATGCCCTGCGGAGCAGACCGACATCCATGTTGCTCGTGCGTGCCCGGACGTAGCACTTGACCGCGACATTCGGGTGCTCCTGCAGGTTTTTCCCCACGCTAGGATTCGGACACTCTATCGGGATGCCCAAGCTGCGCAACTGCTCAGGATCGCCAATGCCGGAGAGCATCAGCAGCTTCGGTGAGTTGAATACACTGGCGCAGACGAGAATCTCCGCGCTGCAGCGCTCGACCCAGCAGTGGCCTTCCCGCTCGAGCTCGACGCCAACGGCTCTGCGCTTCTCGATGACAATCCGTCGCGCGAACGCGTTGGTGAGAATGGCAAGATTGGCTCGTCTGCGGGCGGGGTCCAGGTAGCCGCGCGCCGCACTCCATCGCCAGCCACGATGTTGGGTCACGAACGGCACCGACGCTCCCATCTGGTGCTCACCGTTGTAGTCCGGGTTGGCTGGAATTCCGAGCTGACCCATGGCTGCGATGAAGGTGCGCGCCAGCGGATGAACGCCGCGGGTGCGGGATATTCTCATGGGCCCGGACGTTCCGTGCGCGGCGGACGCACCGCGCCGGTCACACTCCAGCCGCTTGAAATAGGGCAACAAGGAGTCGAAATCCCAACCGATGCAGCCCATTTTCGCCCAGAGATCGTAATCCTCACGATTGCCGCGCACGTAGATCGTGCCGTTGACGGAGGAGGAGCCGCCCAGAACCTTGCCACGGAAAGCCGGGTCCTGCCTGCCGTTTCGCGTCGGATCGGGCTCCGAGGTGAGCATCCAGTCCGAATGCGGCCTGCCGAGCGCGTTCAGCGAGCCGAGCGCCGGAACCTTGAAGCGCAGCGCCTCATCCGGCCCTCCGGCCTCGAGCACCAGGACCTTTCTGCTCGGGTCGGCGCTCAGCCTATTCGCCAGCACGCAGCCGGCACTGCCGGCACCCACGACGATGTAGTCCCACATTCTTCCACCTTGAAAGCCGAAGCGCGTGCGCGTGTCTAGCGAGACTGCGCCCGGATATTGTTTCACACAGAGGCGCCGGCCAGTCAAGAGGCGGGCACTCATTTCGCATCGCGAACCGGACATGACGCCCCATAAGTAGCCGCGCTGCGGAATTGTATTTCGTTTTTTAGCGTGCTAACTTATTGCCGAGGCGTCATGCGCGCTGAGGAGGCCTCATGTCTGGAAAGCTGATCATGCTGCCCGTCGCCAAGGGCGCTCATCTGGAGACGCTCAGCGGCATTCAGAATCATGATCCGCGCGTCTACGGACGCTTCGAGGACCCAGGTGTTTCGCGCGCAGTGGCCTATTTGCTTGCCCACCCGAGCAACAACTTCATGGCGCACTATCTCATCGAGCCGATATGCGATCGCGGCCGGGCGATCCTCGCAATGAACACGCGCTACCTCGGCAACGACACCATGTTGCTGATGGAGCGTGCCATCCAGGATCTCGGGGCGGGCATGCGCTTCCTTCGAGAGCAGGGCTTCCGCAAGATAGTGCTCATCGGCAACTCCGGGGGCGCCTCGCTCGCCGCGCTGTACCAGCAGCAGGCAGAGAAGCTCACCATTACGGACACCCCGGATGGACAGCCGATCGAGCTGCGACAGCAAGACCTGCCGTCCGCCGATGCGGTAGCATTGCTGGCGGCGCATTGCGGCCGCGCTCTGACTCTTACCGACAGCCTCGATCCGGCCGTACTCGATGAGATGGATCCTGGAGTCACCAATCCTGAGCTCGACATGTACGATGAATGCAATCCACGCCCATACGATCGGCAATGGCTCGCTCACTACCGGGCCGCGCAACTGGCAAGAAATGAGCGACTGACCGCACGGGCGCAGCGCATGATCGCGGAATGCCCGATCGGCGATGCGCCGTTCATCGTCTATCGTACAAAAGCGGATCCGCGCACACTGGATCTGACCCTCGACGCAAACGACCGCGAGCCCGGAGCGATCTGGGGTGACGCCCGGCTCATCAACCAATCGGCGAATGGCCTGGCGCGCTTTTGTACGGCTCGCTCCTTCCTCAGTCAATGGAGCGCCCGGCTGTCGCGTGCGCATGGGCCTCGCTGTCTCGCCGCAACCAGCGTTCCTGTTCTCAACGCAAGCTACTCGGCCGACCAGGCCGCATTTCCGTCGAACGGCGCAGCATGGAGCGAGGCTGCTGCGGGTCGCTGCACCGAAGCGCTCATTCGCAACGCGCCGCATTACCCGCAAGGCAATCCGGCGATCGTGAACCAGATCGCGGATCTTCTCGTCCAATGGGGCGGATGAGATCCCGTCGCAGCATGAGGGCTACCATGACCGCGTATGATGATGTGACTTTCGAGAAAGCCGGTGGCGTCGTCACTATTACCATCAATCGTCCACAGGTCCGAAACGCCGTGCGACCCCGCACCTACGAGGAGCTGACACACGCCATGCATCGGGCTGCCGACGACGCTGAAGTTGGCGTCGTGGTCTTGACGGGTGCGGGCGACAAGGCGTTCTGCTCCGGAGGTGACGTACGCGATCAGTCGGCACGTAATCCCAATGTGGGCCGTACGCATATGCGCCGCCTCTTCGCCCTCTCGTCGGTCATGCGGATGATGGACAAGCCCATCATCGCGAAAGTGCGGGGGTTCTGCGTCGGCGGAGGCAATGAGATCAACCTCTTTTGCGACATGACCATTGCCAGCAGCGACGCCAAGTTCGGCCAAGTGGGACCGAAGGTAGGCAGCGTGCCGATCTGGGGAGCTTGCCAGCTCCTCGCCCGCTACGTCGGCGAGCGCAAGGCACGTGAAATCCTCTACACCTGTCGCCTCTACAGCGCCCAGGAAGCGCTGCAGATGGGGCTCATCAATCAGATATGCGAGCCTGGCGAGCTCGACGCAATGGTACAATCACTGTGCGAGGAGGTGCTGGAGAAGAGCCCACAGAGTATCCGGATTGCGAAGCTGGCGCTCAACGCCGGCTCCGATGCGGATTTTTATGCATCGTTCTTTCCGAATGCAGAGCTGCTGGCAAACGCCTACGGAAACGCCGAAAACATGGAGGGCATCACGGCTTTCCTCGAGAAGCGGGCCCCTAACTTTCGCCAATATCGCCGCTGAGCCCGCTCAACTCCTCGCGTTGCCCATCCCGCACCCCATTTCCCGTTACGATGGCCGCTCGAGCATCGTGACGACGCAGGCGGCCTCCTCGAGGCCATGGAAACCGCCACCATTCTCCGCAAGCCCGATTTCGGCGCCGGACACTTGGCGCTCGCCCGCTTCTCCCCTGAGCTGCGTAACCAGCTCGAAGATTTGGATGGCCCCGGTCGCGCCGATAGGATGGCCCTTCGATAGCAGGCCACCGGATACGTTGATCGGTAGCCGTCCGCCCAGCGCTGTTGCCCCGCTCTCCGCCAGCGGCCCTCCCTCGCCGTACGCGCAAATGCCTACATTCTCGCTGTGCAGAATCTCGGCGATTGCCGAGGCATCGTGCAGCTCGACCACATCGAGATCCTCCGGGCCGGCTGCGGCCATCTCGTAGCATCGGTAGGCAGCGACCCGTGTCAGATGTTTCTCGTACTCCTGAATGTTGCGGTCGCTGCTGCTGCTGACTCCCATGCCGCGAATCCGCACGGCCCGGTCACGGCGCAAACCACGTAGCGCCCTGCCTGAGGCCACAACTAGCGCAGCCGAACCGTCGCTCATCGGTGCGCACATCGCCCGTGTGATGGGCCACGCAATCAGCCGGTCCGCGAGCACCTCATCAGTGGTCATCTTGAATCGGTATTGAGCATAGGGATTGAGCGCGGAATGTGTATGATTCTTGGCTGCCACCGCCGCAATCTGCCGCTGCGTCGTTCCGAAGGTCTTCATATGAAAGCGCGCCTGCGCGGCATAGATATCCATGAAGACGGAACGCTCACCGCTTTCGACCCGCGCCTCGGGCGGCACCTCCAGCCCCTCGCCGGCAGCGAGCAATTTCTGCAAATGCTCATCGGCGAGCTCCCTATCCCAACTGCCTTTGAAGGCCTCGAACATTTCCTGGCGCTTCTCGGGATAGTTCATCTTCTCAGTGCCGACGACCAGTGCCACCTCGTAGATCCCTGCCTTGATCGCCGCGAACGCCTGCATGAGGCCCGAGCTGGAGCTTGCGCAGGCGTTATCGGTATTGAATATAGGAATACCCGCAAACCCATACGCACGGAGCGCCGCCTGCCCGCGCACGCCGTGTTGGCCCTCGAGGACGCCCTGCCGTGTATTGCAAAACCACGCGGCCTCGATGGCCGCACTGCCCACGCCAGCGTCGATCAGCGCCGCATCCACGGCCTGCGCAGTGAGCTGCTTGACGGACAGGTCCAGGTGCCTTCCCAAAGGGGTCATGCCCACGCCGGCGATATATACATCAGACATCGATTATCCTTGAAGATCGAATCCGGAGGCGGGCACGATCATGGCATCGCGAAGCCGCCGTTTACGCTGATCACCTGACCTGTCAGCCACGATGCATGGTCGCTCGCCACGAAGGCAATCATGGCGGCGATATCGTGTGGCTCGCCCAGCCGTCCCAGCGGGTACATCTTCAGCACCGACCTCTGGCGGCGCTCATATTTCTCGGCGCCCATCTGTGCGAGCAGACTCTGCTCGCGTTCCTGCCGCAGCTCGGTGTTTGTCGCTCCTGGAGAGATGACATTGACTGTAATGCCGGACGTCCCCAGTTCCTGGGCGACCGACTTGCACAGTGCGATGACTCCGGCCTTGGCCGCGGCGTAGTAGGAGAGGCGCGCCTGCCCCAGTCGCGCGGAATCTGAGGCGAGACAGATGATGCGGCCGAAGCCGCGGGTGACCATAGTGGGCGCGAAGGTCCTGATCAGATTCATCGGACCCAGGAGGCAGATGCGAACCGTCCGCTCCCAGTCCGCGCTGTCTGAATCCAGAAATAGCTTATCGTCCACGACCGCGGCGCTGTTGATCAGTATGTCCGCCGGTCCGACCCTGCCTTCGACCTCGCGCGCCATCCTCCTTACACTGTCGGGATCGCCAATATCCGCTGCGAACCCACAGACTTTCGTGCCAGACTCGCTGGACAGCCTATCGGCAGCGGCGGCGACGCCATCGCGGTTGATGTCCACCAGCGCCAGGCTCGCACCCTCGGCAGCCAGCAGCTGGGCGGCCCGAAAGCCTATGCCGCGCGCCCCGCCGGTGACCAGAACCGTGCGTGTTTGTTTTAGCAAATCCAAGACTCTGTTCCTCGATTGGATGGGGTTGCGAGCGGACTCAAGCGCGCTCGCGGCGTTGCGAGAAGTGCCGCCCGAAGACGTCCTCGGCAATACGGTTCAGCATCATTTCGATTGAGCCGCCCGCGATCATCCAGCCCCGCGTGCGGCGGAAACAGTACTCGACCAGCGATTCCTGGCTGTAGCCCATACCGCCCATGATCTGCATGGACTCGTTTGCCGCCTCGAAACCCGCTCGATTACAGTACGCCTTGGCGATGGCGGTCTCGACAGCGGATGGCAGGCCGCGGTCAGCGTTGGCGGCCGCCCGGTAAAGTAGCAACCGCGCGGCATCGAGCTGCATGCGCATGTTGGCGAATTTCCACTGCAGGCCCTGAAACTCGCACAGCGGGCGCCCGAACTGTTTCCGGGCAAGTGCGTAGTCACGCGACTCCCTGAAGGCGTATTCGCCGAGCGCAAGCGCTCGCGAGCTGTTGCCGAGGCGCTCGATGTTGAAAGCTGAGATCTGCTTTTTGAACCCTCCTGGCCCGAGCAACACGTTTTCCTTGGGGACGTAAACGTTATCGAAGAAAAACGTCGTCCATTCCTCCCCGGAGAGGAAAGAGGAGCCCTTGCCGAACTCTAGCCCCTCGGTGCCGCGCTCGATCAGCACCGATCCGATGCCCTCGAGTCCCGGTCCGAAGCGAACGTAGACCAGGAACAGGTGCGCATGCATGCCGTGGGTGGTAAAGATCTTGCTTCCTGTCACCCGATACCCCGCGTCATCCGGGTCTGCTCGCGTCTTGAGCTCCGTGGCCGCGGAGCCCGCATCCGGCTCCGTCATCGCGACCGACATGACCTTCTCGCCCGACAGCACTCCCGAGAGGTACCGGTCCAGCTGCTGCGGGGTGCCGAGCTCGGCGAGGACTCGCACTGCGCCGAAGTTGCCCGCCTGAATGACATCAGCACTGCGCGGATCGGCGAGCGCAACCTGCTCGATGGCCAGGACGGCATCGAGCAGCGCCCCACCTTGGCCCCCCTTCTCCTCGGGAATGGTAATACCCATGAGTCCCTGCGCAGCCAGCTTTCGGGCCGCGTCCCAGGGGTACTCTCGGGAATGCGCGCGTGCGTGCGCTCCCGGTTTGAGCTCCCGCTCGGCGAACTCGCGCACCGAGTCCTGAAGCATCTGCTGCTCGCTGCTCAAACTGAAATCCATAGGCTCGCCCTACTGTTTTATTCGTCGTGGATGGCCAAACGGGCTGGTCATCACCGCCCCTTGAATTGAGGCGAGCGCTTCTGGAGAAAGGCGGAAATGCCCTCCTTCTTGTCTTCAGTACCGTATACCGTCGTGACCAGAAAGGTCTCGAGCTCGAGGCCGGAAGACAGATCCATCTCCAGTCCGCGGTACACGGCGCGCTTCACGAGCGCCAAGCTCAATGGCGCACGTGTGGCGTACAGGTCGATCATCCGCTTCGCCTCTGCGATGGCGGTGCCGTCATCGACCTGCCTGTTGATGAGGCCGATCCGATGGGCGTGCTCGGCGGAGAACGGCTCGGCGGCAAACAGGATCTCGAGCGCGTTGGCGCGCCCGACGATACGAGGAAGACGTTGCGTGCCGCCCGCCCCCGCCACCGTACCGATCCGCGAGCTCGTGATCGCAAAGGATGCCGACCGCCCCGCCACACGCAGATCGCACGCAAGCGATAGCTCGAAGCCAGCCGTCATGCAGTAGCCCTCGATCGCTGCGATTGTGGGTTTCGTAAGCTGCTCGAGTGCCTCGCACAGACGATGCCACTTGCCGAAATAGGCCACTCGGGCCGCAGCCGAATCGATTTCGAGTGCATCATTGAGGTCGGCGCCCGCCGAGAATACGGTCGGGCTCCCGGTCAAAATGACCCCTCGGACGGTCTCATCTGCGTCTGCAGCGTGTAATGCGGCCATCAGCTCTCCCAGGGCTTGGAGATTGATGGCATTGCGCCGCTCGGGCCGGTTGAGCCGAATGACAGCTGCCGGACCGTCCCGCTCGATTTCAAGGGTCTGGTACGTCATGTGACGCTCCGGTGAGATGGCTGGGGATGCTCCTCGAGGAACTCCAATACCGCAGCGTTGAAGGCCGCGGGCCGCTCGTATTGCACCCAATGACCCGACTGCGGGATGAGGTCGAAGCGAATCCCCGGCCGCACGCGGCGACAGCGCTCGGCGCGCGCCTCGACGGAAGGAGTCGCCATCCGGTCCTGCGCTCCCCAGATCATCTGTAGGGGAGAGCACAGGGGCGCGAGATCGGCCTGGAGGCGATCCTGCCAGCTCACCCGCCGCGAGTTGAAGCGGGCGCGCGCAACGTTACGCAGGTGCAAGTCGATCGTCGCCTCGTCCACGTTCGCCGGATCAGCGAGCATCACCTGACTGAGGTTATGGCGCGCAGCGGCGCGCTCGTCAATCGAGACGCCCTTGCGTGCGCGGAGCGGCTTGACGGTAACATTCCTCTCGGTGGGAACACCGAAACCACCCGGCGCCACGAGCGTCAGTGCAGCCAGCCGCTTGCCCAGGAGTGCCGCCACCGGCGCCGCCACCGATCCGCCGAACGAGAAGCCAACGAGCCGGATCGGCCCTCGGCTCTCGGCCAAAATGGCCTCCGCCACCCACTGGAAGTATGCCGAATCGTCCAAGCCCTCGGGAAAGTCGGGTGATGCCCCAAAACCCGGCAGATCGAAGGCGCGCACCCGGTAGTGCCGCGCGAGCTCGGGCAAATTCCGCAACCAGTGTGTCCAGGAGCCCACACCCCCGTGCAGCAGCACCAGGTCCGCTCCAGCGCCTCGTGTAATGGAGGCGAGAGACGGGCACCGCGGCACCATGGGCGCCTGTGGGACGGGACTGGAAGGACTGAACGGCCGGGACATCGGCAAGTCTCTAGCGCACGAGCAGCGCGGACAAACTCGCCATATCCGGCACGGAGGCGATTCCGCGGAGGGTGCTGATGATTCCCTCCGTGCGCTCACGCCCCAGGATGTCCGAGGCCATGGAACGAAACTTGTCATCGATCTCTGCTGAGGTCAATCGTTTGAGCGGGGAGCCCGTCGCATCGATCACAAGCTCGTCATAAAGCGCGCCTCCCTTCGTCCTCAGCTTGATGCGCGCCGGCATATGGTCCTCGAAAAGCTTGTCGAGGCCCACCTCGTTGACCAGTGATACCTTCGCCGCCGTCGCCTTGATCGCCGGATCCGCGAGCGCCTCGAGCGAGTACTCCCGGGGCGTGTTCTTCCCCTTGTGTACGGTCAGCGCCAGCGAGTAAGCGGTACTGAACTGCATGCCGAGAATGTCCTTCGGATCCGTGATGGCCGCATGATGGTGGGAGCCCTTTGGATAGCCCACCTCGATGGCCGCGATCTCCGCGGGCGTGACGCGTCGCTCCGTTAGAATCTTCTTCAGCGCGTCGATGGCCGGATGGATGATGGCGCAGCAGCAATAGGGCTTGAAGAGCACGTGCTGCAGCGTCCACATTTCACCCAGATCCGACGTGAGGCGTTCAGGGTTGTAATTCTCCGGGTAGATCCTGAGCAGTCCGCGCTTACCTTCCAGAATTCCCTCAGGTCCCGTGATGCCGGCTCGCGCCATCAGCGCGGCCTGCAAGCCACCGATCGCTGCGACCGCGGTGAATATCCGCTTCACCGAGCCGCCACCCTGATCGTACTGCATGAGGCCGCCCGAGAAGGTACCGGCCACTGCGAGCGCGTTGTGAATGCCGTCCGCACCATGATTGAGAAGCTTTCCTACCGCGGCAGCGACGCCAAACGGGCCGCAGGTGGTAGAATACTGCGGGCCGCCGCGCTCGAGCATCGTGGGCGATACCGACCACCCGATCCGGCCACGGACTTCGTATCCAGTAATGAGCGCGGTGAGGAACTCCTTCCCTGACAGGTGATCACGCTCGCTCAACGCCAGGAGCGGGGGTATCAGCTCTGCGCCGATGTGACCATGGATGAGGGGATTGGCATCGTCGAATTCGAATGAGTGGCCGAACGTGCTATTGATGAAGGCCGCGGAAGTAACTGGCAGTTTATCGCCATAGCGGACAACGGTCGCTTCCTCCGCACCCCGCGCCTGTTTGTACGTCTCGCGCACGGCCTGCGCCCAAGGCAGATGCGCACAACCAATCTGGATGCCAAGCTGATCGACCAGCAGATCGATTGCAATTCCGCGAATGGAATTCGGCACCTGCTCGAGCTGCAGCTCCGCGGCGAATGCCGCCAGGGTTCTCGTCTCTCCGGTCATCTGTGCTCTCCGTCGCGCTGTCGGCCAGAAACACCCGACATGCGCACATTTGCGTAATCAGCCACTTACCGCCCCGGCGCTGTCGCCGGGCCTCCGCCGGATCAGTCGCACCTTCTCCATCTCGAGCACGATCTCACCGCTTTGCTTGCGCACGGTATGTTTGAATACCACCACGCCGCGATCCGCCTTTGAGGTTTCCCTCTTTGAGATCACCTGTATCGTTACGGTGATGGTGTCATTGCAAAATACCGGCGCAGGCCAGGTCATCCGCTCGATCGCAAGCAGTGCCATGCCGGTGTGATGAATTAGACCGAGTTGGATGGCAAGCCCCTCGGCGATAATGAAGGTCAGAGGCCCCGGAGAGACGCGCGCGCCGAACACGCTGTGCTTCTTGATGTATTCGAGGCTCATGTGAAGCTCCTCGAATACTCCCGAGATTCCCATGAAATTCACGATATCCGTCTCGGTGATGGTGCGTGAGAGAGTGGTCGCGGTATCACCGATCTCGAGATCCTCGAAGTGCAACCCGGTCGGGCCTTTTAGCTCTCGTGCCATCTGTCGCATCCGATAACGCCGCTAAGCGCTCACCCGCTCGGCCGGTGTGTGCGGCAAATCGCAAGCCACAATGGTGCCGGCAGCGCTGAGGGATTGAAGCTGCTCCGGCGGGAGTCCGAGCCACCCGGCAAGGATCTCGCGGGTATGCTGACCGAGAAGCGGCGCTGCGCCGGCGATCGCCGGGGGGGTTCGCGAAAGCGCGATCGGGTTGCCGAGTAGCCGAATCGGGCCCGCGGTAGGGTGGGTGATATTCACGATCATGTTGCGTGCGGTGACGTCAGGATCGCTCACGAGCGCCGCAAGATCGCGCACCGGGGCGGCTGGTACGCCGCGTGACTGGCATTGCTCGGCGATCCGCTCCGCACTGCTCGCGGCGGTCCATTTCGAGACGGCGCGAGTGATGGTCTCATGTTCCCGGAGTCGCGTCGCGGCGTCTGCTGCTGCCATCCCGGCCAGCTCACCGTCACCCATCAATGCCAGGAGACTGCGCCATTGCGCATCGGTCTCGATGGCTATAGCGACGAATCGACCATCGTGAGTCGGGAAAATGTCGTGAGGGCTGTTTTCAGCGCTGCGATTGCCCTGCCGAATGGGATGTCCGCCCGCGCACAGCATTTGGGGCCATAGCCTCTGTGTCATCCATACGCCGATGTCGGCCATGGCGAGATCGATATGCGACCCTTTGCCGGTCACGAGACGCTCGCGCAATCCCGCCAGCACCGATGCCATTACCGCAACGGCAGTCGCCAGATCGATTGCCGAGATGCCCATCTTCACCGGAAAGTGATCCGGATAGCCGGTCATGTGCATCAGACCACATGCAGCCTGCACGACCGTGTCGAGCGCCCGCTTCTCGCCGTAGTTCGAGCGCTCGCCGAATCCGCTGGCGGAGCAGTAAATAATATCCGGATTGGCGCTCTTGAGCGCCCCGTAGTCCAATCCGAGTTTGCTCAGACTGCCCGGCGCCAGATTCTCGATGAACACGTCAGCGTGGCCAACGAGGTCCAAGATCAGCCGGCGGCCATTCGGGTGGGACGGCTCGATGACGACGCTGCGCTTGCCGGCATTGTTGATGTGAAAGAGGTAACTCGCGCCCCCAACCCGCTGACCGGCGCCCCGCAGGGCATCGCCCTTACCGGGCTCGATCTTCACGACTTCCGCCCCAAGATCGACCAGCAACCGTCCGGCGAGCGGTACGCTGGTCCGCGAGGCAAACTCGAGGATGCGAAGACCCGCCAAAGGTCCTCTCCTCCGCTCGCCCCGGCCGAAGAGCCGGCCTTCTGCCGCTGCACAGCTGCGGTCACGCGCTTTCGGTGGGAGGCGCTCTTCATCCACTGCGCCGTTGTACCAGCCCCCCACCTTGAGCGGGGTGCCGGAAATCGGCAGCGCCTGCCCGCCGCCCGAGCGCAGCGCGGAAGGTAGGACCATCCTGCGTAAGTCGCGGTAGTGGGGATCCGACAGAACAGACTCGAGGGTGCCGATCTCGCTGACCGGAACGCCCTGAGCCGTCATCTGCTCGACGATCTGCGCCATGGTCCGGCGGCGAGTCCAGGCCGAGACGATGGCATCGACCTCCTCCACATTGCGTACGCGGTCGGCCTCGGTCACATAGCGCGGATCGTCGACCAGGTCCGGCTGCCCGAGCGCGGCCATGACCTTGGCCCACCAGCCGGTGCCCCCCGTGCCCGTGCAAATCACCACGCTGCCGTCGGCGGCGGGGTAGAGATTCCACGGCGCCGCGATCGTATGCCGGTTGCCAATACGCTGTGGGACGCGGCCGCTCAGGAAGTAACTCGGCAGAAAATTGCCGAGCAGTGCGACGATGCAGTCGACCACGGCAAGGTCTATCGTCTGTCCACGAGCCGAGCGCTCGCGCTCCCACAATGCCGCCATGACTCCGCTGAGCGCAAACAGCGCAGTCGTGTGCAGCGCATATGGTAGACCGCTCGTCACCGGCGGCCGGTCCGGATAGCCCGTGCACGACATCAGGGCGCCGGCGGCCTCCGCAATCAGCTCGTTACCGCGCCACGTCGGGTGACTGCTGCCGGCACCGCATAGGCTGATGGCACACAGAATCTTCGCGGGCCAGCGGGCGGCGAAAGCCACGAGATCCGCGAGGAGCTCCGGAGCGCCACCTCCGTCCCGATCGACGAGCACCACGTCCGCCCAATCGATCAGACCCTCCAACTGAGGATCGCTCGCGCCGACCGGATTTTCGAGTCTGAGTGTCTCTTTGCCGGCCTGCAGGAGGTAAGATAGATACGAGCCCTCCTGTATCGCGCCTGGCTGCTGCCGGGCCACCCCACCCACTTCGAGCTCCACGCTCTTAACGCTCGCGCCCAACCCGGCGAAAAGCTGTCCACACAGAGCTGCCACGTCGAAGCCCCGCCCAACCTCCAGCACCTTAATTCCCGAACACGCCTGCACCCTGACCCCCTACGTGCCGCCCGCATGGACAGCGGAATGGCTTCTCAGATGACCCGGTTGCTCCTGAAGCGGGTGATCTCCGCCGCCTCATAGCCGAGATCCGCGAGGATCTCATCGGCATGCTGCCCCCTCCACGGGGCCAAGCCTCTAATTGATCCCGGTGTATCCGAAAGCTTGATCGCGATTCCGATCTGCGCGACCTCCCCCAACTGCGGATGCGGCACTCGGGGCACCATGCCGCGGTGACGAAGATGCGGATCATCGAAGATCTCCGGAATGTCGTAGACCTTACCGACACACACATTGGCCGGGCTCAGCAGCTCGAACCACTCGTCGCGCGTGCGCGTCCTGAAGAGGGCCGCGAGCTCTGTCCGGCATTCCAACTGTCGTGGACTTGCAGACTCGTGAAAATCCGCCGGCTTCGGCCCCCCATCCAAAAGATCTGCTCGGCCGACCGCCCGGCAAAGGTTCGCCCACAGCCAGGGCTCGACGCACCCGACGCTGATGTAGCGGCCATCTCGAGTCTCATACACGGCGTAGTACGGAAAGCTGCCACCCAACGCGCCCGCACCGCGGCGCGCCACGCGCCCCTCGGAAAGATATTCGCGAATCGGCCGCGTCGCACCCAACAGCGATAGCGCACTGTCAAGATAGGAGATGTCGACATGCTGGCCGCGCCCGGTACGGCAGCGCGCATATAACGCCATGACGATCCCGCACACCGCATGCAAAGCGGCACCCCCAAAATCGGCGATCAGATTCGGCGGTACGACCGGCGGCCCACCCAGCCCTCCCACCAGGTTCAAGATGCCGGCCATGGAGATGTAGTTGATATCGTGACCCGGTAGATCACGGTAAGGCCCATCCTGTCCATATCCGCTGAGCGAGCAGTAGATCAGCTTGGAGTTACAGGCGGACAATGCGTCGTAATCTGCGCGGAGCCTCGCGGTGACTCCGGGCCTGAATCCCTCCACGACAACGTCAACCTGCTGCACCAGGCGCTGCAGAATCTGCTGGCCGTCCGAGCTCTTCAGGTCGAGCACCATGCTGCGCTTGCCACGATTGGAGATATTGGCCGCCTGCAGGCGCGCGTGCTCTGCCGCCGGCGAGCCACCTGAGCCGGATTCTCGGCCGCGAGCCGGCGGCTCCACCTTGATCACGTCCGCGCCCATGTCGGCGAGCATCATCGTGACGTGCGCTCCGGGCCCCTTCTCGATCAGCTCCAACACCCTGATGTCGGCGAGCGGACCCGTCATAGCGGTTGCCCCTCTCGCGTTGGCTCATCGCGACCGACCACGAGCGCGTCGACGACAGTCGCTCCCCGGCCCTCGTCGTAGACGAACACGGGATTCAGATCAATCTCGCGGCAGGCGCCTCGCGCGCCCTCGGCCAGCAACGACAGTCTCTCCATCATCCTGATCAAGGCGTCGATATCGGCGCCCGGCTTGCCACGCTCACTCCGCAGCAGTGGCCATGCTCGCAATCGCTGCAGCATCGCCAGAGCATTCTCCCGGCCCACTGGGAGCGGCTCGAGCGCCACATCTTTGATAGCCTCGATGTGAATTCCTCCCATGCCGACCATCATCATGGGACCGAAATCGGGATCTTGCACGATGCCCAGCGCAAGCTCGCGGCCAGGCATCAGCATCTTCTGCACCAGCACGCCGTCGATCGCCGCCCCCGGTACCGCGCCGCGGGCCCGCCCGAGTATCTCCTCGTAAGCGCTGCGAACCTGCTCGGCGGTCGTCACATTCAGCACAACTCCGCCGAGCTCCGTCTTGTGCGGAATCTGGCGCGATTGGATCTTGAGTGCCACAGGATGTGCGAACCCGGCGAAGGCGGCGACGGCCTCGTCGGCGGACCGAGCCAAGCGCTCCGTAGTAACCGCTACACCATAGCGCGCCAGAAGCGCTTTCGCCTCATATTCGCACAATCCACCGGCAAGCCGCGCCTGGTCGACCGGGGATATCGGGGCGGCTGGAGCGGCGGCCTGTCTCATGAGGCGACTGCGCATATCGGCGTAGTCGGCCATGTGGGCAATCGTTCTCGCTACCCGCCGTGTACTGGCCAGACAGAGGAGTCCGAGCTCCTGCACGAGGTCGAGGCTCGCTCGCGACGGCGGCGCGTGCGAGTACAGGAAGAGCGGCTTGCGCAACTCCTTGGCGACTGCCGCCAATCCACCCCTTTCGCGCCGTAGCAGCTCGCCATCGGACATGTTGGCGATCAATACCACGGAATCGAGCGTCTCACTGTCCAGGAGGGCGCGCAGTGTCTCCACGAGAGGGCTCCCCTGCTGCTCATCGCGAAGCGGATTTACCGTGACCTGAGCCGTCAAGTCCACAGGGTTGTGAGTCGCGCCGTAGCTCGGAACATATGCCGCGAGGGCCGCCTGCACGCGAGCGTCGAGCAGAGGCACCGAGAGACCGGCCGCCTCGCAAGCATCAGCCATCCACACACCCGCGCCGCCCGAGGTGGTCAGAATTCCAACGCGGCGGCCCGCGGGCAAGTGACAGAGGGAGAAAGCTGCCGCGAGATCACTCACTGCATCCTCGTCATCGACGCGCACGATGCCATGGCGGCGCAACACGGCCTCGTAAACGTCATCCGATCCGGTAAGCCGTGCGGAGTGAGAGCCGGCAGCGCGACGACCCGCGGAGGTGCGCCCGAGCTTTGCTGCGACGACGGGTTTGCCAGCCGTCAACGCTCGCAGCGCGATTGCAGGCAGTCGCGTCCCCTCCTTGATCGCCTCCACGAGTAGCACGATGACCCGAATGTCGGGGTCCGCAGCTGCAAAATCGACGAAGTCGAGCACCTGCAGATCCACTTCGTTGCCCGTGCTTACGATGTAGTTGACGCGCAGACCATGCTCGATGGCGTGCCGGTCATTCATGGCAAAACCGAGCCCGCCGCTTTGCGCGATGATCGCCACAGTGCCCGGACCCGAGCGGCGCGTCGGCGCGGCTGTTGCGCGCCGTGCGTCCACATTGCGCGCGAAAGTCGCTGGAATGTCGGCCTGCATGTTGAAGAAGCCGGCGGAATTGGGACCACAAATGCGCGGGCCACCACGCTTCACGAGCTCGGCCAAATCTCGTTGTAGCCGCACCCCCTCCTGGGCCCCCTCCGCGAAGCCGGAGCTGAAGCAGATTGCAAATCGAGCGCCGACCGCGGCGCAATCCTCCAGTACGCCCTGAACGGCATCGGCCCGCACCGCGATCAGCGCCAGGTCGATCGGACCGGGTACGTTCCGCAGCGAAGCGAAGGTCTTGCGTCCACGGATCTCGGGCCGCGTCGTGCTAATCAGGTACAGGTCGCCGCGATATTCTCGCTGCAGCAGGTACTCCAAGGTGCGCCCCCGAAGGGTGGCGGAATCATCGCTCGCCCCGATGATGGCAATGCTCGCGGGGCAGAGCATGCGGCGAAGATCAGGGCCATCGCCCGATCCGCAAGCCACCGAAACCACGGATGCATCGACCGCCACTTCCCCGGTCGCTTGCGCCTGCGATGCGCTGGCGCATGCCAATACCTCGCCGCTCGATAAGCTTGTCATCGGACCTTGACTTTGCTCCCATGACGTCGCCTTGTCAATCTCTGCGGAATTCAATTCCGCAGATCGAACGAATGGCGAAGACCGGGCTCCCATTTGCCCTCGCAATCCGTTCTCATACATGAATATGCTCGGGCATTCGCGCAGAGCCGGGAGGCATGGTCCGGCGCCTCGCCAGCGTCGGTTACCCTGTTTTGTCGCCGCTCGGCCATGCGCTGGGCGTGGCAGGCTCCGATGCGCTCCTGAGCGCGCCGGGCAGGTCTACAGGAGCCTCACCTCGGCGGGTCAAAGGCGGACGACGACCGCTTTGGTCTCGAGATAAGCCTCGATGCCCGCCGCTCCGAGCTCGCGGCCCCAGCCGCTTTGCTTGTAGCCGCCAAACGGGACCGCTGGATCGAGCGGGAGCCCGCCGTTGACATGGATCGTGCCTGCTCGGATCTTACCTGCAAGCTTGTGGACTTTGCCTACGTCTCGCGTCCAGATGTATGCGGCGAGCCCGTACTGCGTGTCGTTCGCATGGCGTGCGATGGCGTCGAGGTCGTCCTCGTCGATGGGAACAGCCGCGACCACAGGACCGAAAATCTCTTCGCGCATCATTCGCATTTCACTTCGCGCCTGAGTCATGACCGTCGGCTGAACGAAGTAGCCCTCCTCACCCAGTCGACCGCCACCCTGGACGATCCGCGCCCCTTCCTCTACTCCGGATTTTATATATCCCGCCACCCGATCGAGCTGGCCTCGAGATACCAGGGGACCGAGCTGGCTCGAAGGGTCGATCCCGGGTGCCACTCGCAGCGTCCTGGCAACCTCCGCAATCCCTGCGACCACCTCATCGAATACCTTTCGATGAACGAACAGGCGCGAGCCCGCCACACAGACCTGACCGGTATTGGCGAACACATGCATCGCGGCGCCCGGAATCGCCTTCGGCAGCTCTGCGTCTGGAAAGATAATCGTCGGAGACTTGCCGCCCAACTCCAGGGTCACGCGCTTGAGATTGCCGGCAGCAGCGCCGACGATCCATTTTCCAGTGGCCGTGGAGCCGGTGAAGGAGACCTTATCTACGAGCTCGTGCTCCACGAGCGCCGCGCCTGCCGATTCGCCGTGCCCGACCACGATGTTGATGACGCCCTTCGGAAAGCCCACTTCTCGTACGAGCTCGGCTAACCTCAAAGCGCTGAGCGGAGTCAGCTCGGCGGGCTTCAGCACTACCGTGCAACCGGCCGCCAGGGCTTGACCCAGCTTGTCGATCTCCATGACGAACGGGAAATTCCACGGCGTGATTGCGCCAACGACCCCTACCGGCTCCTTCACGGTATAAACGTGCATATCCGGCTGACCCACGCTGTGCGTGCGCCCCTCCAGCTTACCGCACCATCCCGCGAAATAGCCCAGGTGCGCCGTCGCAAGTCCGACAGCGCGCACGGCGGAGGATAGAGGCATCCCGTTGTCGAGCGTCTCCAGGTAAGCGATGTCGTCCCTCGCCCCGGAGATCGCATCGGCCAGCTTCAGCATGAGCCGCGCCCGCTCAGGGGGCGCGAGGCGTGGCCAGGGTCCTTCATCGAAGGCATGCCGCGCCGCCCGGACCGCCTTGTCGATATCCTGGGCACCCGCCGCCTGGACCTTTGCGAGAACACGGCCGGTTGCCGGATTGATCACCTCGAGGATTTGTCCGGACTCGGCTTCAGTCCACTCGCCATCGATGAACAGCCGATGAACCCTTGCAAGAAACTCCGCGGTTCGCCGCTCGAGCTGCTCGGTGATCGGAAGTGAGCTCATCTGGTTTGCCTCTCTCCACCCATCGCCGGTGCGGTCCCGACGTCCGCGTGGCCCTCAGACAGGATCCCAGCTAAACACGTCCGCCGAGCGGTCCAGGGGATAGAAGCCCGACCGAAGCGCTGGCAGCATGTGCTCGGCCAGTGATGTCGGCGTCCAGCCGTCGTCACGCTGCAGGGACCGTAGCGGCCTCGATTGACTCATGAGGAAGATCTCATTCTTGCGAACGGCAAAGATCTGACCCGTGACGCCTTCAGACAAGGCGCTGCAGAGAAAAACGGCCAGCGGCGCTATCTTCTCCGGGCTCATGCTCTTGAATCGAGCGACTCGCAGGCGCTCCTCGGGCGTTTCCTCCGGCAATGAGCCGATAAGCCTGCTCCATGCGAAGGGCATCACGCAATTGGACCGTACTCCAAAGCGCTGCATATCCAGGGCGATCGATTTAGACAAGCCAACGATGCCGAGCTTCGCCGCCGCATATGCCGCCTGCCCCAGATTACCGATGAGCCCCGAGGCGGAGGTGAAGTGAACGTAGCAGCCGCTTTGCTGCTTGCGAAAGTGAGGTGCAGCCGCGCGAGCGACGAGGAAGCTTCCGAACAGGTGAACTCGCACCACCTCCTCAAAATCCTCGGGCGCCATCTGATGAAATATGCAATCCCGCAGAATGCCGGCATTGTTCACCACACAGTCGATGCACCCGAAGGCCGTCAACGCCGCTTCGACAATCCGCTCGGCACCGACACGATCGGCGACGCTGTGTACGCTCGGGATCGCCTGCCCACCGGCCGCCGCAATCTCCGCGACCACATCCTCCGCCGGACTGCTGTCACTTCCCGTGCCCGTGGCACTTCCCCCCACGTCATTCACGACAACCTTGCCGCCCTCTGAAGCCGCGAGCAGTGCCACTGCTCGGCCGATACCCCGCCCTGCGCCGGTCACGATGATCGACTTCCCGGCCAGACACCCCGTTGAGCTCATGTGAGTCTCTCTTCACTTATCCACAAATCCACCCATGCGCAGCGCTTTTCCCCGCCCGCCGAGGCATGCATCCATGAGCTGCGCTTCGTCCTGTGCCGCCTCCGCTGACCTTGGTCACGCAACGCAGCGTCCGCCAGGTCAACTCTCGGGATATCGACTGGCACGGCACCCGCACCGCCTCGAGCCGCACAAACTCTCGCATACCACTTTCATGTAGTCAATTATTGCGGAATCCAATTTTGCATCGCAGAACGACGATCGGCGGAGGGCACCGATGGCCGGCTGAATCACGCGCACCGATGAGGCAGCTGCGAAATCGCCATCACCTCACTGATTCAGCGCAGCCTTGATCGAATACCACGACGTCACGCTCCACGGCGCGCGCTCGAATCGAAACGAATCCGGTGCTCTCCTTCCACAGCTCCGTACGGATCGTGTCCCCGGGGTAAACAGCGGCGGTAAACCTGCCGCGCAAGCTCCGCAGCCGGCTCACTTCATAGTTCAGGCAACCTTTCAGCAATGCATGGCCCACGACGCCGAACGTGCAGAGTCCATGCAGGATGGGCCGCGGGAAGCCCGCTTCCGCCGCGATGTCTGGATCGATGTGCAGAGGGTTGTAGTCTCCGGAAAGCCGATAAATGAGAGCCGCCCGGTCTGAGGTCGGCAGGTCGATCAGGATATCGGGCTGTCTCTCGGGTACCCGCTGCAGTGGTGCCAGAGACCCCGACGACCGGCCAAAGCCTCCATCACCCCGCAGGAGGGAAACCTGGCCGATCGTAGCCAGCAGATCGCCGTCGAGCTCGCTGAGCTGCCGCTCGACTGCGAGAATTGCTCCTTTCTCCCGACCCTTGTCGATCAAGGCCGAGACACGGACGCGGCTCACGACAATGCCCTCCACAGGAAGCGGCTTATACAATGTGATCGCCTGCTCCCCGTGGAGAACCCGCCTCCAGTCGATCCCGGTCGCGGGGTCCTTCATCCAAAAGCCGCGATATCCGAGCACCGCGGCCATGGTAGGTAACGAGCGCAATCCTTCTTCGTACAGAAAGGAAAGTTGGTCACGGTTGCATGCCGGTACCCCGAGTCCGATTCCCAAGGCATATAGGATCGTGTCGCGGCGAGTGAACTCATGCCGCTGCTCCGCGAACCTCCAGTTAATCAACTTATCGAAATCGATTGCCATTGGACCCCTGGTAGCGAGACGTCACGCGTTTGGATCGTGCTTGCTCCCGCCACATCTTTCATGGATCAACGCTCACGGCATCCCCGCCACGCGACCAGCGAACTGCACGGGCGAGAGCCATGAGCCGAATTGCGCGTCTCATTTTGCCCATCGAATCTTTATTTCGCAATGCAGAGAGGTGAGTCTCGACGTTCCTGAGAGTTGCGTCCAAGCACCGCGTCCCAAATCGTTCCGCAGTGCGAAATTGCAGTGGCACAATTGACACGTGGATGTATGCAGCCATAGTATCCTTCACGGACTAACTGCTGCTGGAAGTCGGTGAAGACCCAGGTGAAGACCCAAGAGCGCGAAAGCATTGCGCCTCGCCTTCCTTCAATGCACGGCACCTGCGTCGAGTCATCGCGCGTATCCAAGCTGACCTCGGGCCCCTTGGTACAGCCTCCGCCGCACGGAAGGCTGGAGTTCGTAATCGGCTTACAGGCGGCTTCGGATGCGCTCCTGACACTTCTAGTCCTTTGAGCGCAGGCTTCAATCTAAATGCTGCCGGCGCAATTGATGCAACCGGGGCGGGATGACGGGCCCCGGCGGTCGATTTCCATGGTGCGGCATCGAGACCGCCGGCGGCCGCGGCCCGATGACACGCTAGGCGTGCCAACCCAGGTCATCGTCTACGCAGGCGAGTGTCGTGTGCTCAGCCGGCCGAGCTCAATTGGCGAATTCGAGCTGCCGTAAGATGGCTTGGAAGTGTGGCTCGCGGTGCAAGGGATCCAGCAGCGGGTCGGTCTTCAGCGCCATCAAGCCAGGATCGCGCATGCGCACGGCGGTCTCGAGCCATCCCAGAGCCTTCTGGTGATCGCCCCACTGCGCCAGGATCGTCGCGTACTGGTAGGCAGCAGCATCACCCGCGGCGGCGTGGATTTTCTCCAGCTCCGCTTGCGCGCCCGCACTGCGGCCCAGCCTCTCGTACACCACTGCAGACACTGCTGGTCAAACCAAAAGTCCCGCTGCGCCTCGCATGATGTGTGCGTGCGGCCTGCAAGTCGCCCGCCCCGTACAGAGCGAGCCCGCGTTCCGCGTAGGCCGGTGCGAAATTTGGATTCAAGCTGGCGACCTCCGCATACGCGGCGGCCGCTTCCCCATATCGCCCGGCCACGTACAGAGCCAGGCCCAGGCTCGTATGACTCGCTCCTGCGAGCGGGTCCAGGACGACTGCGTGGCGCGTAGCTCGCCGAGGGGCACCCGTCCTTTTCCGGGATCACCGGCTGTCTTCCCATGGCCGGGTTCACAGCGCCGAAGCACGATTAGCGGGCTGGATCAGCCGGCCGCCGGTTCTTCGGCATGGATCTCACGCGCCGGATCAGCAATCAGCCAGAGCAGAGCGCCGACGCCCGCCAGCGCGGCGCCCAGCACGAAGGGAAAGCTCCAGGCGTTGTGTCCGGAGAAGTAGGCGACGATCGGCGTGGCAATGAGGCCGCCGCCATTGCCGCCGG
>Ga0335075_10001248_pt1 | contig 42269 bp, 38 predicted proteins | sample Lox_Sample_24_FD_206723 | JGI IMG/M metagenome (GOLD analysis project Ga0335075, IMG submission 206723) | Soil microbial communities from Loxahatchee National Wildlife Refuge, Florida, United States - Lox_Sample_2.4 | ecosystem: Environmental > Terrestrial > Soil > Wetlands | place: USA...
GGACGCGCCGACCGCCGCGCCCAGGGCGTCGGCCAGGTCCTCGATGACCCGGAACCCGTCGGCCGACCCGGTGCCGCGCCCGCCCGAGACCACGATCTGGGCCTCGGCCAGGTCCGGGCGCGCCGACCGGGCGGCCGGCTCGCGCGCCACCACCCGCGCCGCCCGCGCCTGGCCCGAGGCGGTGAAGTCCACCGGCACCAGCTCCGCCGCCTCGCCCGGCACCGGCTCGGCCGCGACCGCGTTCGGCCGCACCACGATGACCGCCAAGGCGCCGCGGGCAGCCGAGCGCACCGTGACCGCGCCGCCGAAGTTGGCCTGCGACACCACCGCCGCCCCGTCCTCGCCCGCGGCCACGTCCACCGCGTCAGCCAGCACCCCGGCCCCGGTCATGACCGCCAGCCGCCCGGCCACCTCCCGGCCCTCCGCCGACCCCGCCACCAGCACCGCCGCCGCCCCGGACGCCGCCACCAGCTGCGCCAGCAGCTCCGCCTTCGGCGCCACCACGAACTCCGCGAAGTCACTGCCGCCGGCCACGTAGACCTTCCGCGCCCCCAGCTCGGCCAGCCGCGCCCGCCCCGCCTGCGCGCCGTCGCCCGCCCACACCGCGACTGGCGTGCCCAGCCGGGCCGCCACCGTCAGCAGCTCCCCGGTGACCTTCCTGACCTCGCCACCGGAATGCTCAGCCAGAACCAGAACCTCAGCCATGTCAGCCCCTCAGATGAACTTGCGCTCGGCCAGGAAGGCAGCCACCGACCTGCCGCCCTCGCCCTCGTCCTTCACGACCACGCCGGCGCCGCGCGGCGGGGCCGCCTCGAAGCCCGCCACCACGGTGGCCGACCCGCCTAGGCCCACCGCGTCGGCGGCAATCCCCAGGTCAGCCAGCGCCAGGATCTGCACCGGCTTCTTCTTCGCCGCCATGATCCCCTTGAACGACGGGTAGCGCGGCTCGTTGATCTTCTCCATCACGCTCACTACAGCCGGCAGCGACCCCGTCACAACCTCGATGCCCTCGTCAGCCACCCGCCGCACCGTCACCGACGCCACCTCGACCTCGACCTTCGACGCCAGCGTCAGCTGCGCCACCCCCAGCAGCTGGGCCAGCATCGCCGGAACCACCCCGGTCCGCGCATCCGTCGACTCCGACCCCGCGATCACCAGGTCGAACCCGACATGCCGCAGCGCGGCCGCCAGCACCCGCGCCGACGCGAGCGCATCCGATCCCGCGATCTGATCGTCGATCACGTGAACGGCCTTATTGGCGCCCATCGACAGGGCCTTGCGGATCGACTCAGCCGCCCGCTCCGGCCCCATCGTCAAGATCGTCACCTCACCGCCGTGCGCCTCCGCGATCCGCAGGCCCTCCTCGATCGCGTACTCGTCGAGCTCATTGATCAGCCCGTCAGCAGCGGCTCGGTCAACAGTGCCCCGACCGGGAACGAGCTTGCGCTCGGACTCGGTGTCGGGCACCTGCTTCACTAGGACGACGATGTTCATCGGCTCTCCCTACTCAGAAGGCGTCATTTGGCTGGTAGGTGCCCCACACGGCGCGCAGCGCGTGGGCGACCTCGCCGCCGGTGGCGCGCAGCGCGAGGGCCTCTCGCATCGGTGGCAGGACGTTCTCGCGGCCGGCCGCCGCCACCTTCAGCGCGTCAAGCGCCCGGGTGACGGCGAAGTTGTCCCGGTCACGGCGCAGTGCCGCCAGGCGCTCGGCCTGATCGGCCTCGATCTGGGGGTCAACCCGCAGCGACGCGTACGGCTCCTCCTCGGCCACCGTGTACTTGTTGACCCCGACGACCGTCCGCGAGCCCTCGTCGACCTGCTGGGCGACGCGGTAGGCGGCGGCCTCGATCTCGCTCTTCTGGAAGCCCTGCTCGATCGCGGCGACCGCGCCTCCCCGGTCGTCGACCGCGGTGATGAGCGCGACGGCGGCGTCCTCGAGCTCGCTGGTCAGCGACTCGATCGCGTAGGAGCCGGCCAGCGGGTCGATGATCTTGGTGACGTCGGTCTCGTACGCGATGACCTGCTGGGTGCGTAGCGCCAGCCGGGCGGCCTTCTCCGTCGGCAGCGCGATCGCCTCGTCGAAGGAATTGGTGTGCAGGGACTGCGTGCCGCCAAGGACGGCGGCCAGCGCCTGGATCGCGACCCTTACCAGGTTGACCTCGGGCTGCTGGGCGGTGAGCTGCACGCCGGCGGTCTGCGTGTGGAACCGCAGCATCTGCGACTTGGGGTTCTTGGCGCCAAACTCGTCCCGCATGATCCGGGCCCAGATCCGGCGGGCCGCGCGGAACTTCGCCACCTCTTCCAGGATCGAGGTGCGGGAAACGAAGAAGAACGACAGCCGGGGCGCGAAGTCGTCCACGTCAAGGCCGGCCGCCAGCGCCGCCTGCACGTACGCCTTGGCGTTGGCGATCGTGAACGCGATCTCCTGCGCCGGAGTCGCCCCGGCCTCGGCCATGTGATAACCGGAGATCGAGATGGTGTTCCACCTCGGAATCTCCGCCTGGCAGTAGGCGAAGATGTCGCTGATCAGCCGGAGCGACTGGGCCGGGGGATAGATGTAGGTGCCGCGGGCGATGTACTCCTTGAGCACGTCGTTCTGGATCGTGCCGGTGAGCTTGCCGCCCGGCACGCCCTGGTCCGCGGCCACCAGCTGGTACATGAGCAGGAGCGTCGCGGCGGGCGCGTTGATCGTCATCGACGTGGAGATCTTGTCCAGCGGAAGCCCGCCGAAAAGCACCTTCATGTCATCGACCGAGTCGATCGCCACGCCGACCTTGCCCACCTCGCCGTGCGCGATCGGCTCGTCGGAGTCGTATCCCATCTGGGTAGGCAGGTCAAACGCCACGCTCAGCCCGCCGGTGCCCGCGTTCACCAGCTCGTGGTAGCGCCCGTTGGACTCCTTGGCGGTGCCGAACCCGGCGTACTGCCGCATCGTCCAGGGCCTGCCGGTGTACATCGTCGGGTACACGCCCCGGGTGAACGGGTACTTTCCCGGTTCGCCCAGCATGACGTCGGGATCGAAGCCGGCCAGCGCGCTCTCGTCGTAGACCGGGTCGATCGGAAGGCCAGACTCGCTGTGTGCCACTGTGCTCACAACCTCACTCGGGCCTGCCCGCAGGCTCGCTGCCCTCACTGTGCGCAGGCCCTGTCCCGCGCATCTGGAACTTGATACTATCTGGATGGTACTCAGTACCATCCAGATCGGCAAGGGTGAGTGGCTCATGACCAAGCAATCCGCGCGCGACCGGCTCGCGCAGGCAGCCTTCGCGCTGTTCGATGAGCGCGGGTACGAGCAGGCCACCATCGATGACATCACCGAGCGGGCGGGCCTGGGCCGCACCACGTTCTTCCGGTACTACCGGTCCAAGGAGGACGTGATCTTCCCTGATCACGACCGGCTGCTCGACCAGATCAGGGACCGCTTGCGCACGTCGAGCCACGGCACCGCGCTGGCCGCGGTCTCCGACGCGGTCCGGCTGGTGCTGCTGCACTACCTCGACGAGGGTGACCTCGCGCGCCGTAGGTACCGGCTTACCAGCTCGGTGCCCGCGCTGCGGGATCGCGAGATCGCTACCGTGGCGCGCTACCAGCGGCTGTTCCGCGAGTTCATCGCGGACTGGATGGGCGACGGCGCCGAGCAGGCGCCGGCCCGGCGGGCACTGCGGGCCGAGCTGATGGCCGCGTCGGTGGTCGCCGCCCACAATCACGTCCTGCGCCGCTGGCTGCGGGGCGAGGGCGGGGACCCGACCGTGGAGCTTGACCAGGCGATGGGCGAGGTGATCGGGTTGTTCGCCCCGGGCCTCGGCGCAACGGGGGCGGGCACCACGATCGTGGCGTTCCGCGCCGGCACCGACATCGAGCAGATCGTGCCCGCGCTGCGCCGCATCGCCCGCGATGAGTGAGGCAACTCAGGCCCGCTGGGCCGGGAACCTAGGCGACATGCAGGACCACCTTGCCGATGGCCTTGCCCTCGGCGACCTGCCGCAGGGCCGCCGCCGCCTCCGCCAGCTTGAAGGATGCCCCGACATGCGGGGTCACCCTGCCCGCGGCCAGCAGCTCGCGCAGCTCAGCCTCATCGCGCCGGACCGCGTCCGGCACGTTGGCGGCCAGGTCGCGCATCTGGAAGCCGACGACCTTGCACCCCTTGAGCAGCACGAGGTTGAGCGGGATCCGCGGTATCGAGCCCGCCGCATAGCCGACGGTTACGAAACGGCCGGCCCACCGCAGTGACCGCAAGGCGGGCTCGGCCAGGTCGCCGCCCACCGGGTCAATGACCACGTCGGTCCCGTCGTGGAAGGCGTCCTTGAGGGCCTTGCGCAGGTCAGTTGCCTTGTGGTTGATCCCCCGGGCGGCGCCGCGGGCGGCCGCCACGGCGAGCTTGTCGTCGCTGGAGGCGACGGCGGTGACATCAAGCCCAAGCACCGCGCCGGTCTGCACGGCGGCCAGCCCGACGCCGCCGCCCGCCCCCAGCACGACCAGGCGCTCGCCCGGCGCGGCCTCGGCGATCGTCCGCAGGGCGTGGTAGGCGGTGCGGTGGGCCACGCCGAACGCCGCCGCCGCCTCCGCCGGGACGCCGGCCGGGATCAGGGCGAGCGAGCGCGCAGCGGCCACGACCTCCTCGGCGAACGCGCCCACCATCACCGTCCCCATGACCCGGTCGCCCGGCTTGAAGTCGCTCACCCCGTCACCGGCCTCGCTGACCACCCCGGCGAACTCGCTGCCGGGAATGAACGGCACCGGCACGGTCAGCTGGTACTGGTTCGCCATGAACAGCACATCGGGAAAGTTGACTGCGGCCGCTGCCACCCGCACCCGCACCTGGCCAGCGGCCAGGGCGGGTGCCGGGTAGTCGTCCTCGACGCTGATCGACTCCGGCGGCCCGAACTGCCGGCAGACGGCGGCGCGCATCGACTCCTACCCCTGGTGGGCGTAGTCGGTCGTGGCGGCCAGCTCGGCGGCGCTCCGGCACAGCTCAACCACGATGGGGCCGAACGCCGCGCCCTTCTCTGAGTTCCCTGACCGCTGGTAGGTCTGCTCAAGCACGGTGGCGAGCTTCCACCGGGCGAGGATGTTGTAGTAGTCGATGTCGTCCACCTGGCGGCCGGACACCTTCGAGTAGTGCTCGAGCAGCTCGCTGCGCGAGGGCATGCCGGTCAGGTCGACGTAGCCGCCGACGCTGCCGTCGCCGCCGCTGGTGTCCTCGGGCCAGGACTGGATGACCCACCCGAGATCGAGCTTCGGGTCACCGACGGTGCCCATCTCCCAGTCGACCAGGGCCGCCAGCCGCGCCGGGCCGCCGTGGCAGAACATCACGTTGGCGAACTGGTAGTCGCCGTGCATGATGCCGGGGATGTAGTCCAGCGGCTTGTGCGCCCGCAGCCAGGCGGCGGCCTCGTCCCAGCCCTCGAGCTCGCGCCCCTTGATCCGGCTGAGGAACGCGGTCCAGCGGTCCACCTGCCGCTCGTGGAAGCCGTCCGGGCGCCCGAGGCCCGCCAGGCCGCGGGCCTTCCAGTCCACCTTGGACAGCAGCGCGATGCCCTCGATGAGCGCCAGCGAAAGGCCCCGCCGCTGCTCCATGTCGGAGTTGAAGGGCTCGGGCCACAGCTTGCTGCCGTCCGGCTGGCGGACCAGGCCCATCGGGGACCAGCCGTCCACGAAGCCCATCAGGTAGAAGGTCCGGCCGAGGACCGACTTGTCCTCGCACAGCGCCACGGCCGCGGTGTGCGGGACGTCGGTGCCGTCGAGGCCCTCGATGATCCGGTACTCGCGGACGATGCCGGCGTCCCGGTCGTGGCCCGCGGTGGCCGGGGGAATCCGCAGCACCGCCCGTACGTCGCCCCGCCTGATCTCGAAGATCTCGTTCTGCGAGCCGCCGGAAAGGAACCTGGACTCCAGCGATGCCCCGGCGCCAAGGCCCTGGCCGTCCATCCAGGCCGCCAGCGCACCCGGATTGGCCAGCCGCGGCTCAGCGCTTTGCCTGGTCTCGCTGGTCACAGGTTCCCGACCTCGTTCTCCAGGTAGGCGGCGTACTTCTGGCGGGCGGCCGCCAGCCGCGCGGGCAGGTGCCCGGACGGCCACAGGCCGTCGGCCGGCTGGTAGTCGCGCAGCACCTGCCTGGCCACCGTGACCTTGTGCACCTCGGTCGGGCCGTCGGCCAGGCCCATGACGAACGAGCCGTGCACCATCTGCGCGAACGGCATCTCATTGCTCGCGCCGAGCGCGCCGTGCACCTGCAGGGCCCGCGAGGCGATGTCGTGCAGCACGCCCGGCATCGTGATCTTGACCGCCGCGATGTCCTTGCGGACCTTCTTGTAGTCGTTGTACTTGTCGATCTCCCACGCCGTGTACAGCACCATGAGCCGGAACTGCAGGAGCTGGGCGTAGGAGTCGGCGATGTAGCCCTGGACGAACTGCTTGTCCGACAGCCTGCTGCCGGAGGCATAGCGAGAGAGCGCTCGCTCGCACATCATGTCGAGCGCCTTCTGTGCCTGGCCGATCGTCCGCATCGCGTGGTGGATCCGGCCGCCGCCGAGCCGGGTTTGCGCGATGGCGAACGCCTGTCCCTCCCCGCCGAGCAGGGCGTCGGCCGGGACGCGCACGCCCTCGTAGCTGATGAGCGCGTGCGAGCCCTGGCCGAGCTTGTCGCCGGCCAGGCCGATGTTCCGCTCGATGTTGATGCCAGGGGTGTCGGTCGGCACGAGGAACATGGACATGCCCTGGCCACGGGGCGCGTCCGGCTCGGTGACCACCATGACGATGATGAACGCGGCGGTCTTGGCGTTGGAGGAGAAGAACTTGTAGCCGTTGATGACCCACTCCTCCCCGTCCCTGACTGCCCGGCACTTGAACTGGGTGGGGTCGGAGCCGCCCTCCGGCTCGGTCATCGAGTAGGAGGAGAAGACCTCGCCGTTGAGCAGCGGCCTGAGGTACCGCTCCTTCTGCGCCGCGGTGCCGTACTTGGCGATGATCTCCGCGTTGCCGGTGTCAGGCGCCTGGCAGCCGAAGATGATCGGGGCCCAGCTCGACCGGCCCAGGATCTCGTTGAGCAGGCAGAGCCTGACCGCGCCATGACCCTGCCCGCCGAGCTCAGGCTCCAGGTGCGTGGCCCAGAGGCCGTGCTCGCGCACCCGCTGCTTAAGCGGGTCGATGATCTTGCGCACGGTGTCCGACGGCGGGGTGAACGGCAGGTCTCCGCCGAATAGGAGGTCAAGCGGCTCCACCTCCTCGCGCACCAGCGCGGCGGCCCAGTTCAGCTTCTGCTGGTACTCGGGGTCGGTCTCGAAGTCCCATGCCATCGGGAGTTCCTTTCCTCTGTCGGGCGGGTCGCGCTGCGCTCAGATGACCAGCGAGTCGTGCCCGGACCAGTAGCGCTCCCGCAGCAGCCGCTTGTAGAGCTTGCCGTTCGGCTCCCGGGGGAGCTGGTCGGTGAAGTCGATGGTGCGCGGGCACTTGTACGTGGCGAGCCGCTCGCGGCAGTAGGCCAGCAATTGGGCCGTCAGCTCAGGTCCCGCGCAGGCCGGGTCGGCCAGCTCGATGACCGCCTTGACCGCCTCGCCCATCTCCGCGTCTGGCACCCCGATCACCGCCACGTCGACGACGGCCGGGTGCCCGGTGAGCACGTTCTCGGCCTCCTGCGGGTATATGTTCACGCCACCGGAGATGATCATGTGCGCCTGCCGGTCCGTGAGGTACAGGTAGCCGTCGCCGTCCAGGTAGCCGATGTCGCCCAGGGTCCGCCAGCCAGGGGAATCGGTGATCGACTCGGTCTTGCCCGCGTCGTTGTGGTAGCTGAACGGCCGGCCGCCGGCGAAGTACACCAGGCCAGGCTCGCCCGCGGGCAGCTCAGCGCCATCAGGGCCGACGATGTGGCACTCGTCCGCCGGCTTGCCCACCGAGCCGGGGTGGGCAAGCCACTCGTCCGGGCCGATGCGCGTGGAGCCGATGTCCTCGGTCCCCGCGTAGTACTCGTGGATGATCGGGCCCCACCAGTCGAGCATCTGCTGCTTGACGCTGACCGGGCAGGGAGCGGCCCCGTGCATCACCACCCGCAGGCTCGACAGATCGTGCCGGTCTCGTTCTGACTGGGGAAGCCTGAGCAGGCGGGTGAACATGGTCGGCACGAACTGGGCGATGGTCACCTGGTGCCGCTCGATCAGCTCCAGGCAGCGCACCGGGTCGAAACGCTCCATGACGACGATCGTCGCGCCGAGCCGCTGCAGCGACATCGACCAGACCAGCGGCGCTGAGTGGTAGAGCGGAGCGGGGCACAGGTAGACGGCGCCGTCGCCGCAATAGCGGCCCATGCCGTCGGCGATGATGACCGGCGCCGATCGCGGGTCGCCGAGGGCGGTCGCGGGCAGTTGCTTGCGGACGCCCTTAGGGCGGCCAGTGGTCCCCGAGGAGTAGAGCATCTCCCGGCCTTCCCGCTCGTCTCCCAGCGGGCCGGGTGCGGCGCAGGACAGGAACTCGTCGTACCGCCTGAAGCCGGGCAGGCTGCCGCTTGCGCTGATGAGCAGGCCGATGACCGACAGGTCCAGGCGGCCAGCCACGTCCGCCATCGCCTCGCAGGAAAACAGCGCCACCGCTCCGCAGTCATCCAGAACGTACTGTGCCTCGGCCGCACGCAGATGATTGTTGATGGCGGTGTACCGCAGGCCGGACCGCTGGGCGGCCCACGCGATCTCGAGGTACTGCCGGTTGTTCTCCATCAAGATGGCGATCGTGTCGCCTTCCTTGATGCCGCTGTCCCGCAGCGCGCGGGCGATCCGGATCGAGCGATCTTCCAGCTGGGCATAGGTGACGAGCTCGCCCGACGTGCCCATGACGATCGCGGGCGTGTCCGGCGTGCGCTCGGCATGCCAGCCTGGCGTCAGCGGCGCGGCTCCCAACGGGACGCTCCCTCCTTGAGCCGGGGTACCCGCGGCCTCGGATGGCCGGTCCTCCCCTGGTAACGATAGCCGCAGTTGCCACTCAACGGAAAGACCATTCTCTATTTATCAGAGTAGCGTTCCCGTCATGGCGGCACCCGGCCGCGGTTCCCGATGCGATCCCGGCACCCCTGCCTGGTGTTTGGCCAAGATCGCTTTCGGTGATATCGAACCCGCGATGCGGCATCCGGCTGCGGGGGGTTTTGTTGTGGGAAGGGCTGTTTCGTCACGGGGCCGGGCCGCCGCTCGGCGACCGGTCCGCGGCCTCATCATCGGTAGCGTGCTTGCGTCCGCCGCCATCGCCGGGTGCGCCAGCGCCAGCACCAACGCGCTGGCGGGCAAGGATGCGCTGGCCGGGCAGTCGGGCAAGCAGATCCTCGACCGGGCGGTCGGCAACCTCAAGGCCGCGCCCAGCTTCACGATGTCAGGGAACGTGACCCAGTCGGGCCGCGCCTTCTCCGTTGACCTCGGCTACCAGCCCGCCAGGGGCTGCACCGGCACGGTAGCCCAGGCGGGCCGGGGCAGCTTCACGCTGACGGTGATCGGTGCGACCGCGTGGATACGTCCCGACGACGCGTTCTGGAGGTCGATCGCGGGCAGCCGGGCGCCGTCGCTGATCGCGGCGGCCGGCGGCAGGTTCCTCCAGGGGCCGGCCAGCGACCGGGCCGTCGCCGGCCTTACGGCGCTGTGCGACGTGAACACGCTGGCAGCGCAACTTCAGGCGCCGTCAACGGTCGAGCGAGCCGGGCTCAAGCCGTTCGCGGGCACGCTGGCGGTGCCGCTGACCGACGTGGCCCAGGGCGGCACCCTCTACGTGACAGACCAGGCTCGGCCGCAGGTCATCCAGTTGCGCAACAGCAGGTCGGGGAAGATCACCTTCCACGTCAACGCGCCGGTGACGCTGACACCGCCGCCGCCGGCCAAGACGGTAAGCGCCGCCGACTTCGGCTTGTGAGCTGATCTGGCCTCGGCCGGACCCGGAGCGAGCGGCCCGCCGCTACGCGGGCGGTGCCCAGACGTAGGGGGTCGTGGTGGTGATCGCGCGCAAGCCCAGGCGGCTCAGGATGGGAGCGCTGTCGTCAGAGGCGTCGACCTGCAGGTAGCGGGTTCCGCGGGCGACCGCGACCTGGGCGCGGGCCGCGATCAGCGCGCGGTAGATGCCGCGCGAACGCCACTGGCTCAGGGTCGATCCGCCCCACAGGCCGGCGAACTCGGTGCCGGGATAGAAGACGATCCAGGCCGCGCTGACCACCTGGCCGGAGGCCTCCTCGCGGGCAGCGAAGACCGCGATGTCGTCTGGCGCGGCCGCAGTGCGCTGGATCAGGTCATTGACCAGGAAGCTCCAGTCCTGGTCCCACACCTGCGACTCCATCACCCCGATCGCGTGGAAGTCCGCCTCGCTGGTGACCCGGTCCAGGATGACGCCCGCAGGAAGCACCGGGCTTGTGGCCAGGCGCGCGGCTAGGCCGACTAGGATCGTCTCGCGCTCTTCTGGCTCGAAGCCGGCCGCCCGCAGCCGGTCAGGCAGGTCGGCGGGCAGGTCGTGGCCCCGTGTCTTCCACTCGACTGCCTCGCCCCTGTCCCGGAAGTGGTCGCGCTGGCGCCCGATCAGCGCGTCGAGATCCGGGCCCGCTACGCCGAGGTCACGCGGGCCGGTGACGAAGCCGCGGTACTGGCCCGCCACTCGCAGCAGCGGGCCGTCCCGCTCGATGATCACGCCGGGCCGTTCGGAATGGGCTATGCCGCGCATCTGCTCGTCATAGGCCCGCAGGAGGTCATCGTCGTCAGTCACCCGGGCGACTGTACGAGAGGGCCGGGGGCGGATCAACCGGTTAATCGCGGGGCTTGCCCGCCGGGACAGTTCTGGTTGAGTAGAACCATGAGCGAGGGGTCCTCGGGTCGCGCGCTGACGGCACCAATGACCGTGTTGTTCACGCTGCCGTACCGGCTGATGCCGTACCGTAGGTATCAGCGGACAGCGCCTGGCTCGTTGCCGCATGTCGGCCGTCTGGGCGGGGTACTCAAGGCGGCCATCGCGGTGGAAGGCGGGCGAGAGCGGGAGGGCGCGATCGTGGTTGCGGCCCCATGACCGAGGCCGCCCGGCCAGAGGTACTGGCCCGGCTGATTGACGCGGCGGCCCGCGGTGGCCTGGCCGGCGTGCCGCCACTGCCGCGGCGTGCCGCGGAGCTGTTCGGCGAGACCGGCTGGCTGCGGCTGCTTGTGCCCGCCGCGGGCCTGAGCCGCGAGGTCAGCCACGACCTCGAGGAACGACTGGTCAAGGCGGAGGACACCTGGAACCGCCAGGTGCTTGACCTGCTGGACCGGCTCACCCGGGTCGAGGCCGCCGCCGCGGGCCTGGACGAGGCCAATCCCGCGCAACTGGCCTACCGCGGCGTGCTGCGCGACCAGATCGACGTCCTGGCCCGGCAGGTCAGGGCCTTCAGCGAGCGCGACGCCCGCGAGTTCCTCGCCGAGGCCGGGCTGCTCGAGGAGGTCGCCGCCGAGCCTGTCACCGCGGAGGCGGACGCTTCCTCGGGAGCACTCGCCGGGCGCCTGGCCGCCCTCATCGCCAGCTGGGCTCCGCCGCCCGGTGACGGGACGGGAAGCTGGCGGGCCATCGTCCCCGACGTCACCGCCGATCGCACCGGGCCGGCACCCGACCTGCTGCTGCAGCGGTCCGCGGAGTCCTCGCCGCGGGTGGCGGTTTACCTCGACGAGTACGAGGAGCACGCGGCGCCGCTGGCCAACCACATCGCCAGCGACGCCGCCGCGCGGGCCGCGGCCCGCGCCGCCGGGACCGTGGTGTTCCAGCTCACCCCGGATGACCTTGCCGGGCCTGGCGCCGGTGCCCCCTACGAGCGAGACGCACAGGCGGCGGCGAGGAACGCTTACCGTGTCCTCGGCGGGGACCCGGCGGAGCTGGAGGACCTGATCTGGCGGGGCGGTGCTGGGCTGCTGCGGGCGTTCCTCGCCGATCCGTCCTGCGATCGCTGGCAGCGGGTGGCGATCGCCGCGCTGGCCGGAATCCTGGTGCGCCCGGGTGGCTGGCGGGCCAGGCTTGACGAAGACAACTTCCATGACCGCGTCCTGGCCGCCGTGCGGGCCGAGCGCCTGCCCGTGAGCGGCGGCCACGCGAGAACGCTCGCCCGGTTCCTTGACGGGCGGGGCTGCCCGGTCACCGTGATCATTGACCAGCGGGATTCCGGGGCGAGCGCACCGCTCGGCTGGTGGACTGGCCTGACGGTCCTCGATGACCGGCTGCCCGTGATCAGGCTGAGCGAGGCGGGCCACCGCAGGCGCTGGACATCCTGGCTGCACTGGGGGAACCTCTTGCAATTCCTGAATGGCCCGGACGGGGACGGCAGGCAGCTGGCGTACTCGCGGCTCGACGAGTTCGATCCAGGGACGCTCGCCGCCGCGGCCGCACCCGCTGCGGTCTCCGTTCACCGGGCGGTGGCCGGACTGCGGTCGCCCGCCTCGCTGGCGCCGCTATTCTCCTCGGCCGGCCCGGTGCCCGCGCCCGCGTCCGCGTCCGCGTCCGCGCCTGCGGCCAGGCTCAGCCCGGTCCAGCGGGCGATCGCGGAGCGAGCGTTCGACGGCCCCGCACTCGTCACTGGCGGCCCAGGCACAGGGAAGACGACGGTCGCGCTGCACCGGGCGAGCCACCTGGCCAGGCGGCGGCCGGGCGACGGCAGGGACGTGCTGTTCGCGACGTTCAACAAGTACCTGGCGAGCCTGGCCAGGCGCCGGCTGGGCGAGCTGGCCGGGCCGGACGCCCTGGCCCGGGTGGAAGTCGTCACGATCGACGCCCTTGCCGCCCGGGTCACCGCCGAGGCCGGGCCGGCCGCCCGCCGCCACTGGCTGGATCATCCCCACTCCAGTGACCTCTGGCGAGACGTGCTGCGCGAGTCCGTTCGCCTTGAGACGATCAGGGCCACGGAGCAGGGGCCGCGCTACCGCCACGTCGTCGTTGACGAGGTGCAGGACCTGAGCGCGGAGCACCTGATGCTGCTGCGGGCCATGGCCGCACCGGGGCCGGATGACCTGTTCCTCGTGGGCGATCCCGGACAGCGGATCCACGCTGACGAGGCGCCGGCGATCGACCTGGAGATCAGCGTGGCCGGCCGGACGGCACAGCTCACGCACCCGCACCGGCCGGCCTGCCCGCCCGAGCTTCGTGGCCTGGCCGACTGGCCGGAGGAACTACGGGAGATCACCCGCCAGGTGACGGACTGGCTGGCGGTGGCCCCCGAGGGGGAGGAACTGTCGATCGGCATCGCCCTGCCCGGCAGGCGGCAGGTTTCCGACGTCGTCGGCTACCTCGACCGGCAGGGCATCGTCGTGTCGGCCATCGGCGCGGACGGCCCGCGGCTGGCCGAGTCCGTCCACGTCGGCACCTTGCCGCGCTTCAAGGGACTGGAGTACCAGCGCATGTTCCTGGCCGGCCTCGGCTCGGGCGCGGTGCTGACCGGCCCGCTGCTGCGGATGGCCTCGGCCCGGGCGCGGCAGTCGCTGGTCATCTCCTGGCACGGCGAGCCGAGCGGGCTGCTGGCGCGATGATGGCCGGAGTCTTGTAAAGGTGCGGCGACTCCGTTACCGTCATCTCGGACGCGCGCATTCACAGGCAGGGATTCCCTCATGGCGCTAAGAAGGCTCATCGCATCTCTCTCCATTATTGCGGCAACGGCTATATCGCTGGGCTTCGGATCGGTCGCGACCGCCCACGCCGCGCAGCGGGCGGCGCCCTCGACGGTGAGCCAGCCCGACTCGAGGGCCTGGAACTAAAGGCCCGGAACCCAAGGCAGACCCCGTCACCGGCGGCTGATCCGCGCCGTTATCCCGGCTGGCCCACCGCGGACGCGGGCACGATGTCGGCCACGATGCAGGTGATGTTGTCCGGGCCGCCGTTGTCCATGGCCAGCGCGATCAGGCGGCCCGCTGCCTGGTCGGGGTCGCTGACGGTGAGCAGGACCCGGGCGACCGCGTCGGCCGGCACGGTCGCGTGCAGCCCGTCCGAGCTCAGCAGGTACCGGTCCCCGGCCAGCGCGTCGTGGAACTGCAGGTCTGGGTCAACGGCGTTCTCGCCGTCGATCGCCCGCAGCAATAGCATCCGCTGCGGGTGGGAGACGGCCTCCTCCTCGGTGATCCTGCCTTCGTCGAGGAGCGACTGCACCAGCGTGTGGTCCCGGGTGATCTGGAACACCTCGCCGGCCCTCACCAGGTAGGCCCGGGTGTCGCCGATGTGCGCCAGGCCGAGGCGCGACCCGGAGCGAAGCAGCGCGGTGACCGTCGTGCCCATCCCGGCCAGCGCCGGGTTGGCCTCAACCATCTCGCGCAGCGTGCCCTGGGCGCGTTGCACCGCGTGGCCGAGCGCGTTGAGCAGCTCGCCCGACGGCACCTGGATGTCCAGCGGGCGCAGCGCGTCGATGACGGCCGCGCTCGCGACCTCGCCCGCCGCGTGCCCGCCCAGCCCGTCGGCCACCGCCAGCAGCCGGCTGCCCGCGTAGGCGGCGTCCTCGTTACCCGAGCGCTTGCGGCCGACGTCTGACCGGACGGCGTAGCGGATGGTCAGTTCCCCTGCGGTCTCTGCCATGACATGGTCCTTTCCTGACAGGTAGCCCACGAGGAAGGACGCGAGCTCTCGCCGGGCGGCCGTCTCGGCCTCCACCGCCTCCCACCACCCGGCCAGCTCGGCCGCCGCCCGCGCGGTCGGCAGCGCGCACACCGTGCGGATGGTGGCCAGCGGCATGCCCAGGCGGCGCAGCCACGCCACCAGGCGGGCCTGCTCAAGCTGGGCCGCCGCGTAGAACCTGTAGCCCGACCGCGGATCGACGCGGGCCGGGGTGAGCAGCCCGAGCTCGTCGTACAGCCGCAGCGCCTTGCGTGACAGCCCGGAGGCCAGCGCGAACTCTCCGCTGCTCATCAATGCCACGTGCGTCCTCCTCAGGCCGGGCAGGTCGCCCGGCACTTCCAGGCTCAGTCCGGCCCCAGGGGCAAGGTCAACCTACCGCCCCAGATTCGCCCGCACCGGCCAGGAAGCGACGGTGACCGGCAGGCCGCCTTGTCCACCGTTCAGCTGACATGGCCGTGCCCGGATGGGCGACGCGCCGGCCCGCCGTCATCACCGAGCCTGGGTACATGGAGGCAACAGGCTTGGCGGTCCGGGCACGCGGGCTGCGCAAGAGCTACGGCGGCGTCGCGGCGGTCAGCGGCGTCGACCTCGAGATCCCGCCGGGCGAGGTGTTCGCGCTTCTCGGCCCGAACGGCGCGGGCAAGACCACGACGGTGGAGATCCTTGAGGGCTACAGGCGCAGGGACGGCGGCGAGGTCAGCGTGCTTGGCACCGACCCGCAGCACGGCGGCCGGGCCTGGCGGGCCAGGATCGGCATCGTGCTGCAGCTCGCGTCGGACGCACCCGAGCTGACCGTCGCCGAGATGATCGGCCACTTCGCCGGGTTCTACCCCAGGCCGCGCCCGCCCGCCGAGGTGATCGACCTGGTGGGGCTCACCGACAAGGCCCGCTCGCGCATCGCCGCCCTGTCCGGTGGCCAGCAGCGGCGGCTTGACGTCGCGCTTGGCCTGGTCGGAAGCCCGGAGCTGCTGTTCCTCGACGAGCCGACCACCGGGTTCGACCCGGAGGCCAGGCGGGCGTTCTGGGAGGTGATCCGGGTGCTGTCAGGCAGCGGGGTCACGGTCCTGCTCACCACGCACTACCTGGATGAGGCGGCGGCGCTGGCCGACCGTGTCGCGGTGATCAGCGCCGGGGTGATCGTGGCCGAAGGCGCTCCGGCCGACCTCGGCGGCCAGCTGGCCGCCGAGGCGGTGGTGAGCTGGCAGGACCACGACGGCAGGCGGTCCGAGCGCACCGCGGAGCCGACCGCGGTGGTCGCCCGCCTCGCCGCGCGCTACGGCGGTGAAGTCCCCGGGCTGACGGTGACCCGCCCGTCCCTTGAAGACGTCTACCTGGAACTGATCGGAGGCCGGCGGTGACCGTCAGCGCCAACATGGTTACGGGCGCAGGAACGCCGATCGCGGCGGGCGCGCAACCACCGCCGCTGCCCAGCGTGTGGCGGGTGTCGCTGTCCCGCGGCCGGGTCGAGCTGAAGTCCTTCTTCCGCGAGCGCCAGTCCGTGGTGTTCATCCTGGCCATGCCGGCCATCATGCTGGTCCTGCTCGGGGCGATCTTCGGCAAGGAGTCCAGCGCACCCGGGGTCACGATCGGCGACCTGTACGTCGCCGGGCTGATCGGCGGCGGGGTGATGGCCACCAGCTACCAGAACCTGGGCATATCGATCGCGTTCGAGCGCGAGCGGTTCACGCTCAAGCGGCTGCGCGGCACGCCCCTGCCGCAGGCCGCTTACTTCGCCGGCAAGATCATCCAGGTCATCGTGGCGGCGATCGCGGAGGTCGCCGTGCTGCTGGTCATTGGCCTGCTGTTTTACCACCTGCGGCTGCCCAGCTCCGTCGCGGCCTGGTGGACCTTTACCTGGGTGTTCTTGCTCGGCGTGGCCGCCTGCTCGCTGCTCGGGATCGCGGCGAGCAGCCTGCCGCGCTCGGCGGCGCGCAACGGGGTCGCCGTGGTCACCCTCCCGTTCGTCGTCCTGCAGTTCATCTCCGGGGTCTACGTCCCGTTCTTCCTCGTCCCGCCGTGGCTGCGAGACATCGCGGCGGTCTTTCCCCTCGAGTGGATGTGCCAGGGCATGCGGTCGGTGTTCGTCCCGCAAGCGGTCACCCTGGAACCAGGGCATTCCTGGCAGCACGGCCAAACCGCACTGGTGCTGCTGGCCTGGGTCGTTGCAGGATTGGTGCTGTGCCTGACCACCTTCCGCTGGCGCAGTCGCCAGGACACGTGAGCGCGGAGCCGGCGCGCTGCGCCCCCGGTCCGGACCCGCGCCACGCGTGGGAGACGGGCACCTTCGCCTGGGATGCCTTTTACCTGCTCGTCTTCGTCGCCGTCCTGGTCATCGTGGTGATCAGCAAGCCTGCCTCGATGGTGGCGAACGTGGCGATGGGCGCGATGATCGCCTGGTACCTGCTGCTTGGCCGGCCCCTGTGGACCGGCCGGCGGCCGCTGCTGGTCCGCCCACGGCCACGCCGGGCCTGGGCGGTGGTCTACGTCAGTGGGATATTCGTCCTGTTCGGGCTGGTCCAGGGCCACAATCCGTCGGCCTGGTTCCTCGCGTTCGCGTTCTGCCCGCAGTTCTTCAGCTTTGCCAGCGGGCGCCTGGCCATCGTGCTCGGCGTCGCCCTGAACTTCATGGCGGCCGCCCTGCTCGTGTTCCAGGATCCGTCGGCCGGGGCGGCGATCGTGGCTTTCGCCGTCGCCACCGCGGGCTGCGGCTTCTCCGTCTTCTACGGTGGCTGGGTGACCCGGATCATTGAGCAGAGCGCCGAGCGGGCCGGGATGATCGAGCAGCTCGAGGCGACCAGGGCGGAACTGGCGGCCGCGCAGCACGAGGCCGGCCGGATGGCCGAGCGGCAGCGGCTCGCCGCCGATATCCACGACACGCTGGCGCAGGGCTTCGCCAGCATCCTCATGCTGATCCAGGCGGCCCAGGCCGACCTGGACGACTCGCGCCCGCAGGCCTGGCGGCACCTGGACACCGCGGAGCGCACCGCCAGGGAGAACCTGGCCGAGGTGCGGGCACTGGTGACCGGGCTGGCGCCCGCGCAGCTTGACGGCGGGACGCTGCCGGACGCGCTCAGCAGGCTATCGGGCGCCTCCGGCGTGGACGCGAGCTTCGGCCTGACCGGGACGGCGCGGCCACTGCCGATGGCCACCGAGGTCATGCTGCTGCGGGTATGCCAGGAAGCGCTGTCCAACGTCCGCAAGCACGCCCGGGCAGGGTCGGCGGCCGTGCGACTCGGCTACGACCCGGGTGCGGTCCGGCTCGAGGTCAGCGACGACGGAGCGGGGTTCGACCCGGCCGGCGTCAGCGGCGGCTTCGGCCTGCGCGGTATGCGGGCCCGGGTCGCCGAGGCCGGCGGCACGCTGACCGTCGACAGTGCCCCAGGCGCAGGCACCCGGGTCAGCGCCACGGTGCACCAGTGAGTGAGCGCAGGGGCGCGGTGGCGCCTGGACTGAGCGGGAGCTCCGAGGAACGAGGGGCGGGAGCGAGGGAAGGTGCCGCCACTAGGGCGCCCCGAAGCGAGCGGGAGGCACAGTGAGTGAGCGCAGGGGCGCGGTGGCGCCTGGACTGAGCGGGAGGCACAGTGAGTGAGTCGGGCCTGACGACGATTCGCGTGCTGCTGGCCGACGACCACCCGGTGGTCCGCGAGGGGCTGCGGGGCATGCTGGCCGCCGAGCCGGACATCGAGGTCGTCGGCGAGGCCGCCTCCGGCCCCGAGGCGGTCGCGCTGGCCGGCCGGCTGCGCCCGGACGTGATCCTCATGGACCTGCGCATGCCGGGCGGCGACGGGGTGGAGGCCATCGGGCGGCTGCCGGGGGCCACGGTCGTGGTGCTGACCACCTACGACTCCGACTCCGACATCCTGCGCGCGGTTGAGGCCGGCGCGGCGGGCTACCTGCTGAAGGACACGCCCCGGGCGGTGCTCGCCGACAGCGTGCGGGCCGCGGCCCGCGGCGAGACGGTGCTCGCACCCGCCGTGGCCGGCCGCCTGCTCGGCCGCATGCGGGCCGATCCCGCGCCCCGGGCCGAGCACCTCTCCGCCCGCGAGACCGAGGTCCTCGCGCTGGTCGCGCGCGGGCTGACCAACGCGGAGATCGGCCGGCGGCTCTACGTCAGCGAGGCCACCGTGAAGACGCACCTGCTGCGCGCCTGCGCCAAGCTCGGCGTCTCCGGCCGGACCGCCGCGGTGACCAGGGCGATCGAGACGGGCGCGCTCCCCGCGCCCGGCCATCCTCGCTAGCCGGCCATCCTCGGTGGCCGGCCAATCACGGGCAGTACCGCCCGGCCTGGCCATGGCCTTTCCCGCAGCCACACGGCCGCCTTCGTCGAGCGGAACCTGTGGCTTTGGCTAGCCCTCGGCTCGTTTGCCCCTGGCAGGCCCTCTATAGTCAGAGCCGTGTCCGAGTCCACCCGCCCGGAGCGGAGCCGCCCATGACGGATGCACCAGCCGCAGGTCGCAGCCGGGTGCAGGCGGAACCGGGTGGCCGGCACGCTCGCATCGTCGGCGTCGGCGGCTACCGGCCACGGCGCGTGGTGACCAACGAGCACTTTGGCGCCACCATCGGCCTGTCCGACGAGTGGATCACCCGGCGCACGGGGATCAAGGCCCGCCGCTTCGCGGCGCCCGACGAGACCCTCGCGATGATGGCCGCGGCCGCGGCCGACAAGGCCCTGGCGCAGGCCGGGCTGGCGGCGGCCGACGTGGACTGCGTGATTGCCGCGTCCATGTCCCACCTGGTCGCGGCGCCACCGCTGGCGGCGGAGATCACCGGCCTGCTCGGCAGCGCCCCGGCGGCGGCCTTTGACGTCGGTGCGGCCATGGCAGGCTTCTGCCACGCCCTCACGCTCGCAAGCCACCTCGTGTCGGCCGGCACCGCCCGGCACGTCGTCGTGGTCGGCACCGAGCGGATGTCGGACATCATTGACCCCGCCGACCGCTCCACCTCATTCATCTTCGGCGACGGCGCGGGCGCGGTCGTCGTCGGGCCGGCCGACTGGCCCGGCATCGGACAGGTCGTGTGGGGCAGCCAGCCCGCAGGAATGCACTTCATCGAGCAGCAGGCACCCTGGCACGCGGCAGGCGACCAGGATGGCGAGCCGTCCTACCTGCGGATGGCCGGGCAGGAGGTCTACCGCTGGGCCATCGGGGCCATGCCGGACGTGGCCCGCCAGGCGATGGCGCTCGAGGGCGTGACCGCGGCGGACCTGAGGGCGTTCATTCCGCACCAGTCCAACCTGCGGATCTGCGATGCCCTGGCCACGGCACTTGACCTGCCCGCGCACGTCGAGGTGGCCAGGGACCTAGTGGACATGGGCAACACATCCGCCGCCTCGATCCCGCTGGCGATGGAGCGCATGCTGGCCAGCGGGACAGTGGCCAGCGGCAGCCTGGCGCTGCTGGCCGGCTACGGCGCCGGCCTCGGGTACGCGGCGCAAGTCGCCTGGCTGCCCTGACGGCGGCGCCCCCGGCTCGCCCGGGCCGGCCTCATCGAGGACTTCGGCCCGGCGAGGCATAACCGGCCATACGGGGGAAGTTGTACCCGTATGGTTCTCTTCATCATCATGCTGCTGATCGTCGGGTTCATCGTCGGTGGGATCGCCCGCCTGCTCATGCCCGGTCGCGACCCGATCGGCGTCTTCGGCACCATCGTGCTGGGCATCGTCGGCTCCTTCGTCGGCGGGTTCCTGCAGAACCTGATCCAGTACCACACGGCCAGCGTTCACAGCTTCCACCCCGTCGGCCTCATTGGGTCGATCATCGGTGCCTGGGTCCTGCTCCTCCTGCTGCGGCTCACCGGCCTGGAGCCGGGCCGCCGTCGTTACTGAGGCCAGCAGCCACGGCTACCCGCGACCCGGCGCCGCGGACCGGGCGGCCGTAACCGGCACCTGGCCGCAACCGGCACCTGGCCGCAAGCGGCGGACCGGGCGGCCGTAACCGGCACCTGGCCGTAACCGGCGGACCGGGCCGCGGCGAGCCTGGCGCCGGTCCGCCCGTGCCGCGAATTGCTGAGGCCTGTGCGACCGGCCTCACGCAAGTGGCTCACGGTAATTCTGAGGCAAAGCAAAAGATTGCCACCCGCGGCGAAATGTGACGAATGACACGACCGGGCGAATGGGATCGTGACGAATGAGTTCGGTGATATCGGGCGAAACGAGGCCGTCCCGCGGTCGCGCGCGCCCGGCCCGCGGCGGACAGTGCCCGAGGCCCTGCCAGCGGCCGGTTGTCACGGCATTATGGCAGCATGACTAAAGAAGGCCCGTTCGCGCACCTTCGGCGGCGCGATGTGTGGGCGCAGGTGCTTGCCGACCGCCATGGCGTCGCCCTGTCCCGGTCCGCAGGGACGATCATCGACCGGGCCTATGCCACCGACCCGGTGGGAGGCGGCTCCCTTGGTGACATTGAGCACGTCGTGCTGCTGATGCAGGAGAACCGCTCGTTCGACCACTACTTCGGAACCATGTCCGGGGTGCGCGGCTTCGATGACGCGTCCGCGGCCTTGCGCCAGCACGGCTTCGAGCCCGGCCGGGGGCCAGCTGAAGACGGCTACCTCAGCCCGTTCCGGCTCGATTCCGCGCACGGCGCGACGCTGGCCGGCGAGGTGATTAACGACCCCAATCATGACTGGGGAACGCAGCACCTCGCCTGGCATGACGGGGCGATGGACCAGTGGGTCACGACGCACCTCGCGACCGACGGGCCGGACAACGGCCCCGTGGTCATGGGCTACTACACCAGGGCCGACATCCCCGTGCACCGGGCGCTGGCCGACGCGTTCACGATCTGCGATCACTACTTCTGCTCGGTGCTCGGGCCGACCGACCCGAACCGGCTCTACTGGATGACCGGCACGATCGACCCGGCCGGCCAGCACGGCGGTCCCGTGCTTGAGACCGCGCTCGACCCGAAGGCCGGCGTGTACTCCTGGCGCACCTACCCCGAGCAGCTCGAGGACGCCGGAGTCAGCTGGAAGATCTACCAGGACCAGGGCATCGCCGGGTTCCTTGAGCGGCCCTTCCTCTCCGGCATGATGCGGCAGTTCAAGTCCTTCACCAGGGACGAGGGCTCACCCCTGGCGGTCAAGGGAATGCGCACCTCATTCCCTAATGATTTCCGTAATGATGTCGCGAATGGCACCCTGCCCGCGGTGTCCTGGGTGATCCCGTCGCTGCTGTCGTGCGAGCACCCGGCGATGCCGCCCGCCGAGGGCGCGGCCGGCCTCCTGCACGTCCTCGACGTCCTCACCTCCAACCCCGCGATCTGGGAAAAGACCGCGCTGATCGTCAGCTATGACGAGAACGGCGGCTTCTTCGACCACGTACCGCCGCCCGTCGCACCGCCGGGCACGCCGGGGGAGTACATCACGGCCCCGCTCGGCGGCGGCACGGAGTCGAGCGGCATCGCCGGGCCGATCGGCCTCGGCTTCCGCGTCCCCTGCCTAATCATTTCGCCCTTCAGCCGCGGCGGCCTCGTCGCGTCGGACGTCTTCGACCATACGTCACAGCTGAAGTTCCTCGAGCGCAGATTCGGGGGTTCCCGTTCCGAACCTGTCGCCCTGGCGTCGCGCGGTGACCGGGGACCTGACGGCCGCCTTCGACTTCGCCCGGCCCGCCTCCGACGCGCTGCCGGCGCTGCCCGGCGCGGGCGTCCACCTGGAGGCGCTCCTCGAGCGGACCATCGACATCGTGCGGGCCACCCTGGACCGCGGCAAGCCCTTCGTGATTCCGCCGAATACCATTCCTGAGCAGGAAAGACTGCCTATTAGGGGCGACCGAGCGGGCTGCCAAAGTGACGAAGCCCGCGCGTTGCGGAGCCGCAGGATAACGTTATCTGATAATTTTGTCCAATCTTTGCATATTCGTCGTAAGGCGTTTACGCTTCCGAGACGTCAGGCGCTCCGAAGGCTGCTTGCACCTCATGCACATCGCGTGCCGTGCAGGCAGCCTTCCTGGTGAGCGCGACCTTCTCGGGAAGGAGCCCTTTGGGCTGCCGAGCTAACTCAACTCGATTCAGTTTCACCCGCCGGCTGCCGGGCGCTGCCGCGCCCGTCGTAGCCGGCCTGGCAGGAGTGGCGGCGTTCGCGCTCGCCAACCCGCCTGTCACCGCCGTGGCGGCCAGGCAGGCGCCGGCGGCACAGCACTCGGCCGCGACGCCGGCCGTCACCCCCGCGCTGCTGTCGGCCATCCAGCCGGCGGCGCACAAGGCGGGTCACAAGCCGGCCCGCAAGGCGTCGCACCCGGCCGTGTACACGGTGAAGTCCGGTGACACGCTCAGCGCGATCGCCGAGCGCTTCTACCACAGCCCGGGCTACTGGCCGGTGCTGTACTGGGCCAACCACGCCCAGGTCAGGTACGCCAACGAGATCGCGGTGGGGCAGGTACTCAAGGTGCCGGCCAGGCCCGCAAGGGTCCCCGCGGCGCCGTCGGCCCTCGGGCCGGCTCCCGCTCCGGTCCGGGCCAGCAGCGAGGCCGCCCCGGCGCAGGCCGCTCCGGCGCCTGCCGCGCCCGCGCAGGCCACCGGGACCTACAGCGGCGGCAGCGGATTCCAGGCGTGCGTGATCGCCGCCGAGTCCGGCGGCAACAGCCAGGCGATGAACTCATCAGGCCACTACGGCCTGTACCAGTTCAGCTCCTCGACCTGGGCCGAGTATGGCGGCGATCCAGCCGACTTCGGCAACGCGAGCGTGTCCCAGCAGAATCAGGTGTTCGACAACGCCATCGCGGCCGGAGGCGCGTCCAACTGGGCGCCCTACGACGGCTGCTGATCTGCTCTCGCCAGTAATCCGCTTACCCAACCGCGCCACGCGGGGTGTTTTCGCGCGGAACATCCCGCGTGGCAGGATCATGCCTGTGACCGTGAGGACCCCTGGATGAACACGCCCGCTGACTGGCAGGGGTTTGCCGAGATGACCGGGGCCGCCAGCGGCGCGCTGACCGGGCTGCTGTTCGTGGCCGTGTCGCTCAACGCGACCAGGATCGCCGGGCACCTGGGGCTGCGCGCGAGCGCGGCCCAGACGCTCGTGCTGTTCCTGGTCCCGCTGGGGATGGCGATGGCCCTGCTCGCCCCCGGGCAGGCCGACTGGGCACTGGGCGCTGAGCTCATCGCCACCGGGCTGATCGCGAGCCTCGTCTTGATCAGCACGGCGACCAAGAAGCAGGGGCTCGGCGAAGACGACCGGCGGCTGATCAGCAGCTTCAACCGCAAGACCGCCAGCCTGTTCGTCATGCTGTTGTTCGTGGCCAGCGGGATCGCCGTGGCCTGCGGCGCGAGCGCCGGCTTGTACCTGCTGCTGCCCGCCTCGGCGGTGGCCTTCGTCAGCGGCGTGCTGAACGCGTGGTACTTCCTGCTCCCGCCGCCCGCGGCCTACTCAGGCGGCAAGGCCGGTCCGGAGGCCGAGGAGTAGTACCTCACCCCGCGGGCGTACGCCCGCGGGCCAATAGCGACGCGAAGAATGCGGCCCGCCGGTCGATGCGGGGCGGGTACCAGGTCCGCCATTGTGGCCTCATGAACGTGACTGTGTGGCCACGCCGTGTGATAGTGCCCGCCTCCGGCGAGGGCTCGCCGGCCGCCGCGCGGCTGCCGGCCTCTGTGGTGCTGGCCCTGATCCTGGCGGGCGGTCTCCAGCGCTGGTGGGCCGCCGCGCACGCGATCGGCACGCTCAGTTCCGACGGCGCGGTGATCGGGCTGATGGCGCTGCGGCTGCTGCACCACGGGCAGCTCACCGCCTACATGTGGGGCCAGTCTTATGGCGGCAGCCTGGAGGCGGTTGCCGCCGCCGCCGCCTTCGCCGTCAGCGGGGCCGGCACCAGCCAGCTGCTGGCGACCACCGCGCTGTCAAGCGGGCTGTGCGCGCTCGCGCTGTGGTGGGCCGGCCGGCCCATCGTCGGGGAGCGGGCGGCGCAGCTCGGGGCGCTGATGTTCTGGGTCTGGCCCGCCTCGTTCCTGTGGCGGTCGATCAAGCCCGGCGGCACCTACATGATCGGGCTGGCGATCGCGCTGTGCGCGGTCGGTGCGCTGGCGAGGATCCGGCGAGGCCAGGCCAGCTGGGACTGGTGCGCGCTGGCCGGGGCGTTGTGCGGCCTGGCGCTGTGGTCAAGCCCGATGTCGCTTGAGCTGCTCGTGCCGACGGGGCTGTGGCTCGTCCCCGCCCTGCGGCGGGCCGGCTGGCGGGCGCTGGCCCTGGCTGGGGGCGCGATCACTGGCGGACTGCCCCTGCTGGTCTTCGGGGCCACGCACGACTGGACGAACCTGCACATGCCCGGTTACAACGCGGACCTGCTGACCGGCGTCCTGAGCCGGCTTCGCCAGTTCTTCCCGGTCGAGGCCCCGATAGCCATGGGGGTCCGCGTCGAGGGGTCGCTCGCCTGGGTCGGTGGCTACCTGGGCATGGTGCTGGCCGTGGCCGCGGCGGTGGCACTGCTCGGCGTGGCCCGGGCCGTCCTGGCCGGCCGGGCACCGCGCTGCGTGCTGCCCGTCCTGACGCTGGCCGCACTGCCGGCCCTCTACGCGCTCAACCCGCTGGCCGATAATATCGGCCAGGGCCGCTACGCGCTTTTCGCCGTCCCGATGGCCGCGCTGCTGCTCGGCCTGGGCTGCGAGCAGGCTGGCCTGCTCGCTCAGCGGCGCGCCGCCGCCCGCGCCCGGCCCGGCCAGCCTCAGTCCCTGACCCTGCGCCATCAGCTGGTTCCCCGGCTCGCCTGGACGGCCGGGCTCGCCCTCGCCTGCGCGCTTGGCTCCGCTGGCCTGGCCGAGGAGCCGGGCCGGGTGCTCACGGCCTACCCCGCGCCGGACGTGCCCATGCCGGCCAGCGACTCGGCGCTGCGGACGCTCCTGGCCGACCACGACATCACCCACGCCTACGCCCCTTACTGGATGGCCTACCGCATCACGTTCGAAACCGGGGGCCGGACGCTGGCCACCCCTTACGACTTCGACCGCTACCCGCCGATCGCCGGGGCCGTCCAGGCCAGCCCGCACCCGGCCTACCTGTTCGTCAGCGCCTCAGGGACCGTCAGCTCATTCGAGGCCTGGTGCCGGGGCCACGGCCTGCGCTACCAGGCCTGGCACCTGGGCGCGTTCACCGTCGTGCAGCCGGCGGCGAGCGTCCGCCCGGCCGCGGTGCCGCATGCCGCGGTCTTCTGAGGCCGGCAGGCACTGGTCTACTATGTGGTCATACGTGGCCCGCCGCGCACTAACTTCCGCGACGAGCTGATGCACGTGCGACGCATGTCGTATTACGCGTAAGCAACGATTGGCGTAAAGTCGCACTTCATCCGCGTGAACATCGACGAACTTTCGAAGTTGCGCCTATTGGTGCGGGTAGTACCACACTGTGTCAGCGAGCGCGTCCAGGGCGACGATGCCTCCGGTGGGTGCCAGGAGCTTCCTCGTTGACGTCATCGCCAGCGGCTCGGTCCTCGGCATGGGGGTGGGGGACACGCCGGATCAGGTGGCCGGGCGCCTGGGCGACAGCTTCCTTGAAGACAAGACCCGGTCCAGCATGCGGCGGGATTACGGGCTGGTGGAGTTCTTCTGGAGCCGGATGTCTGGCCGCGGCCCCTGGCTGTCCGCCGGGTTCACGGTCCAGGTGCACCGGCTGGCGACGGAGCCAGCCCTGCGTGACGGTCGCTGGGGGCGACTGGGGCCACGGGTGCCGTTCGCGGCGCTGCGTTCTGACCTGGCTCCCCTTGGCTTCCAGTGCTCAGAGATCACGGTGCACGCTGACCGGCCCGACTGGCGTCGCTACTGGAACGCGGAAGCGCTCATCGCCATCCAGGTCGCCCGCACCCGCTGGACCGGGGTGCTGCGGGCCGGGGACGTCTTCGCCATTCACGCCCCGCACACCGCGGCGACGGTGGCGGCGGACACGATGCGAAGCCGGCGCCAGTCGGTCCGCGATGGCCTCGCCCACCTGCTGAGCCTGGACGACGCCGGCCGCCGTGCCTGGCTGGACCGCCGTCAGGCGGCGGCGGCTGACCGGGTCAACTGGTGGCTTTACCTCATAGTGGTCACCGACAGCAGGCTCAGCGACCAGCCCGCCAGCCGGCCAGAGTGGATCGACCTGCGGGTCTGGCTGATGCGCGAGGGCCTGAGCCGGGGCATGATCTCCCCGGTCAGGCATGCCGCCGACATGGCGTACTTCGTGCTGGCCATGCGAGCCTCCAGGGCGACCTCGCCCCGCCTGCCCACCGCCGACATCGTCGTCCAGGCCTGCCTCGACGCGATCGGCGTGCCGCCGGAGCGGGCCATCGCCCGTGACGGCGACGGCAGGCTGATCACGTTCGACCGGGCGGCGGTGCTGTCCTCACGGCAGGCTAATACCCTCCTCAGCGCCGCGCAGTGGCACCTGGACGCGCTGGACGACCCGGAGCTTGCTGGCCGGCTCCAGGACTGGATGTCGTTCAGGCACCTGCTGGCATGACCGTGGCCAGGATCAGGTCCGCCACGGTGCCGGGCTGCTCGAGGTAAGGCTGGTGGCCAACGCCGCGTCAGGTGCTCGCGCCCGCGGCCGCGCTCGAGCTGGCACGTCCGGTGAACAGCGTGACGACCAGGCCCGCGGCACTGGCGATGAGGACTACGACCGGCGGGTGGCCACCGGGCGCGAAGCCGCGGATGGCCAGCATGGACAGCCCGACCGACGAGGCGGCGATCCCGGCAAGCAGCAGGACCGGTGACCAGGGCCCGGCGCGGCCGAGGCCGGCCGGCAGCCGGAGCATCGGCCGCTCGGCCAGGGCGACCGCGATGACCAGCGGCACCAGTACCACGGTCAGCAGCGCGAACCAGGCCAGCCGCAGCGCGAACCACGGCGCAGAGCCGATGCCCGGCTGCGGCGCGATGCCGGTGGGGTAAAACGCCACCCCGATGACGATCGCGGGCACGAAGTGCCACAGGTACGCGTTCATGACCTGGGCGTTGACCTGCCTGACCCGGTGCCACCTGCGGCCGGCGGCCAGCCATCGCGACACCGGCCGCTCGGCCGCGAGCACCAGCCCGCACTGGAGCGCCGCGAACGCAAGCAGCGCGATCGACGGCGGGTTGGTGTTGCCTGAGCCAACCATGTCCGGGCTGAAGGCCCGCCCCGTCAGCAGCCCGGCCAGGAGGGCGCCGCCGCCGACGGCCAGCGCCCAGGGCCGCCACCGTGACGACGTCAGGGACTGGTCCTGCCAGCCGAAGCCCCACTGGTGAATTGATCCCCAGACCAGCAGGTAGTTCAGCAGGCCGAGGGCGCCCACCTGCGCGCCCGCCGTGGCCAGGCTCACCAGGCCGGCCGCGATCGCCATGACGGCGGGCACGGCCAGGCCCCAGCGGCGGTGCGCCGCGAGCATGACCCGCGTCAGCGCGACCAGCACGATGTAGACGGGAAGGAACCACAGGTGCAGGGCGACCAGCCAGCCCGCCTCTGCGACCTCGGCCGGGGGAACGCCGGCCGCCCGCGCGATCATGACGCCGGCCACCCCGACGATCACGTACACGGCCGTCGGCCACAGCAGCCGCAGCACTCGGTCCCTGACCCACTCCGTCCAGGTCTCCCCGGCGGCGTGGTGCGCCGCCCACGACTGGGCGTTGACGTACCCGCCCACGAGGAAGAAGACCGGCAGCACCTGAAACACCCAGGTGACCCATCGTCCCCAGAAGACGAACCGCAGCGCGTCCACGCCCCACAGCCGCCCGTGGGCGTAGGTGAAGGAGACCAGCAGCCAGTGGCCGTAGATCACGCCGCCAATGGCGAGAACCCGCAGCAGGTCCGCGTAGCGATTCCGGGGCACGGACCCAAGCTCATCGTCACCGGCCCCCAGAATCAAGGACAGCTAGCTGGAGTCGCCGATCCGGCCCGCATCGGTGCCCCTGGCTACTTCGGCGGGAAGCGCAGCGCCCCGTCGAGCCGGATGACCTCGCCGTTCAGGTAGTCGTTCTCGGCGATCGCGAGCGCGAGCCTCGCGTACTCGTCGGGACGGCCCATGCGCTTGGGGTGCGGGACCTGCGGTCCCCAGTAGGCCTCGATCTGCTCGGCCGCCTTGCCGTAGGCGGGGGTGTTGATCGTGCCCGGGGCGATCGTGTTCACCCGGATGCCGGCGGCGGACAGGTCGCGCGCCGCGATCAGCGTCAGCGAGATGATGCCGCCCTTGGACGCGCCGTAGGCGTCCTGGCCGATCTGGCCCTCGAAGCCGGCGATGGACGCGGTCTGGATGATCACGCCACGCGAGCCCTCGTCGTTGAACGGCTCGGAGGAGTTGATGGCGGCGGCGGCAAGGCGCAGCACGTTGAACGGGCTGATCAGGTAGGACTCCAGCGTGACCCGGAAGTCCTCGAGCTTGTGCGGCGTGCCGTCCTTGTTCAGCAGCCGCCCGCCCTTGGCCGGGCCGCCGTGGACGTCGACGCTGATCCTGACCGGGGCCAGTTCCGCGGCCGCGTCGAACGCCGCGATGACGTCCGCCTCGCTTCCCGCGTCGGTGTGCAGGTACCGCAGGCCGAGCTCGTCGACCAGGGCCTTGCCCTTGTCGTCGTTGACGTCGGCGATCACGACGTGGACGCCCGCCGCGTGCAGGCGGCGGACGGTGGCCTCGCCCATGCCGCCGGTACCGCCGACCACGACCGCCGAGGAACCAGAGAGCTGCATCCAGGGGTCCCCAATCTTGCTAGTGATACTCTGTTTTTGGGAGAATACCATTCTCGTCCCTCGGCGTCTCTGGGGCGAGCGTGACTGGGAGGCCGTACATGCCCGAAGCTGTCATCACGTCCGCACTCCGGACGCCCATCGGCACCGCGCGCAAGGGCACGCTGCGCGACACGACCGCGTTCGAGCTGGCCGAGCACGTGGTGCGCGCGGCCGCCGACGGGCTCGACCCGGACCGAGTCGACGACGTCATCATGGCCGAGGGGCTGGCCGGCGGGGGCGTCATCGGACGCCACGCCGCCATCACCGCCGGGCTGCAGAACGTGCCAGGCCTGGCGGTCAACCGGCACTGCGCGGCCTCGCTTTCCGCGGTGGCGATGGCGGCCGGCTCCATCCGCTCTGGCATGGACGAGCTGATCATCGCCGGGGGCACGTCCTCCGGCTCGACCTCGCCGCGGTCCAGGATCAGGCAGGGCGAGGAGTGGGTCGACTGGTACTCCCCGACCCACCCGGACCGGCCCGACGCGCCCAACTACGACATGTCCATCACGATCGGCTGGGGCGCGTCCAAGGCGGCCAGCGTCAGCCGCGAGGAAGCCGATGCCTGGGCGCTGCGCTCGCACCGCAACGCGATCCGCGCGATCGACGAGGGCCGGTTCTCCGACGAGATCGTCCCGATCAAGACCCCGAACGGGCTGTTCTCCGTGGACGAGCACCCGCGCAGGGACACCTCCATGGCGAAGCTGGCCGCGCTGAAGGTGCTGCACCCGGAGATCGACGGCTTCACCGTCACGGCGGGCAACGCCTGCGGCTCTAACGACGGGGCCGCGGCCCTGGTCGTGGCGTCGGACGCGGTGGCGGCCGAGCTCGGCCGCGAGCCGCTCGCGGTCGTCAGGTCCTGGGCCTCGGTCGGAGTGGACCCGAAGGAGACCTGGTCGGCCCCGATCAAGGCGATACCGAAGGCGCTCAAGCGGATCGGCCTCGATCCAAGCGACGTGGACCTGTACGAGATCAACGAGGCGTTCGCGTCGATGTGCGTCGCCTGCGTCCGGCTGCTCGAGATCGACCCGGACATCGTCAACGTGAACGGCAGTGGCTGCTCCATCGGGCACCCGATCGCCGCGACCGGAGGACGGATGCTCGCCACCCTCATCTACCAGCTGCGCCGCCAGGGCGGCGGCCTGGGCGTAGCCGCCATGTGCGCGGGCGGAGGCATGGGCGGCGCCCTCGTCATCGAGGTTCCCGCGCCCTAGCCCGCGGGCAATAAGGGCAGCCTGCGGGCATTGAGGGCGCCCCCGCCCCCGGCGGCCGCCTGGCGGGAGGCGGCTGCGGTGGTCCGCCGCCTCCCGCTACTATGCCGCACATGGCTGAGCAGGCCATCAATAAGGGGGCATGGGTGGCGACCATCGTGGCGTTTCATGCTCACCCAGACGACGAGGTCATCCTGACCGGCGGCACGCTCGCGCGACTGGCCGCCGAGGGGCACCGGGTGGTGGTCGTCGTCGCGTGCGACGCGATGTGGGACGCCGAGGCGTCCGGCTGGCCGCCTTCCGCCGCTCGGCCGCGATCTTGGGTGCGGCCCGGGCCGAGCACCTCGGCTACGCCGACAGCGGCGGCGGGCCGGTCCTGGTTCCCGACCCGCCCGGGCGGACCCGCTTCGCGCGGGCCGACCTGGACGAGGCGGCCGGGCTGCTGATCTCGCTGCTGCGCGCGGAGCGCGCCGACCTGCTGCTGAGCTACGACGCCGGCGGCATCAACGGGCATCCCGACCATGTCCGGGTGCATGAGGTTGGCCGGCTCGCCGCCCAGCTGGCCGAGGTCCGGGTCCTGGAGGTGACCGTGCCCCGCTACCTGGCCTTCGTGGGGGTCGCGCTGCTTGGCGGGCTCCGGCTGGTGGTCAGGTACTCCGCGCGGGACGCGTTGTCGTCCTACGGGACGCCGCGCCAGCAGATCACCCACCGGGTGCGTGCCCGGCGCTACGCGGCGCTCAAGCACGCGGCCCTGGCCGCGCACATGACGCCGGCCAAGGGCAACGGCCGGGGATCGCGGTTCTTCCGGCTGGCCCTGGCCCTTCCGGTTCCGGTCATCGGCTGGCTCCCCGGCGTCGAGTGGTTCACCGAGCCGGGCGTGCCGCCAGGCGGCCCGGTGACCGGCGACGTCCTGGCCCCGGCGACCTCAGCCGGCTCGGCCTCGCGCGGCGCAGGCGCCCGGCGGTGGCGACCGCGCTGACCGTCTTACAACCGTCCGTTGCCCTGCGCGAACTCGCCAGGGACCCAGCTCGGTGAGCGCTTCTCCATGAACGCGCGCATGCCCTCCCGCGGCTCAGGCGACTCCTCAAGCGCCCAGAACATCGTCTGGTAGTCGATGAAGCCGTAACGCTCGTTCAGCATCCGCTTGACCAGCATGCGGGTCATCGGCGGAGTCATGAGGACTTCCCTGGCGGCGGTGCGAGCGGCCTCGCGCAGCTCGGCCTGCGGGACCACGCGCGAGATGACGCCGAGGCGCTGGGCCTCGGCCGCGTCGAAGCGGCGCGCGGTCAGCAGCAGGTCACGGGCCACCGCGATGCCGACGTGGGCCGGCAGCACGGCGGCGTAGGTGGCGTCGGGGATGCCCCGTACCAGCTCGGGAACGCGGAAGGTGGCCCGGTCGCTCGCCACGCAGATGTCGCAGAGCATGGCGATCAGCAGGCCACCCGCCTGGCAGATGCCGTTGACGGCGGCGATGACCGGGGCACGGCTGTCCCTGATGGTCAGGAACGGCAGCATGTCCGCGCCGATCCGCGGGGCTGGCTCGTCGCCAGGATCACTGCGGCCGCCCAGGTCACCGCCGGGGGCGAACACGTCGCCAGTGCCGGTGATGATGAGGGCGGCCAGGTCCGGGTCGGAGTTGACCAGGTGCACCGCCTTCTTGATGCCCCAGTACATCGCCGGGGTGAACGCGTTGCGGGCCTGCGGGCGGTCGATGTAAAGCCAGCCGATGGAGCCGTCCCGCTCCAGCCGCAGGCCCGCGGCGCCAAGATCGTCCGCGGAGCTTTCTTCCGCCATCTCAGGGCCCCTTCCTCCGAGAACTACATTCTCTTCAATGAGTATCATGTTCCCGGTCCAGCGGCCACCCGCTGGTCACTGCCCGCGGCCACGCCTCGATAACATGGTTCTCTTTTTTGAGAACAGATGTCACAATCGGGTTGTGGCTTCTTTCGCGCAGCTCCATGACCTGACCGGCAAGGTGGCCGTCGTCACCGGCGGCTCCCGCGGCATCGGCCGCGCCATCGCCCAGGGACTGGCCGAGGCCGGGGCCGACGTCGTGGTGGCGTCGCGCAAGCTCGAGGCCTGCCAGGCGGCGGCGGGCGAGATCCAGGCCTCGACGGGAACCAGTCCCGCGGCCATCGCCTGCCACGTCGGCCGGTGGGAGGACTGCGGCCGCCTCATCGAGCAGGCCATCGCGCGGATGGGGCGACTGGACGTGCTGGTGAACAACGCGGGCATGTCGCCGCTGTACAGCTCGATCCACGAGATCACCGAGGAGCTGTTCGACAAGACCATCGGCGTCAACCTCAAGGGGCCATTCCGGCTCGGCGCGCTCGCGGCCGCCTACATGGCCGGCCACGACGGGGGCTCGATCATCAACATCGGCACGTCCGGCTCGACGATGTCGAGCGTCGGCGAACTGCCCTACGGCTGCGCCAAGGCCGGCCTCAACCTGATGACGGTCGGCCTCGCCAACGCCTACGGGCCGAAGGTCAGGGTCAACGCGGTCCTGCCCGGACCGTTCCTGACTGAGATCAGCAAGGGGTGGGCCACTGAGGGCGACCTGCCCTACCTGCCCCTGCGCCGGATGGGCCACCCGCGGGAGGTGGCTCCGATCGTGGTCCACCTGGCCAGCCCGGCCTCCAGCTTCACCACCGGGGCGATCATCCGCGTCGACGGCGGCGTCACCCGGCACGTGTGACCGGCGGCTGCGTCAGCCAGCCTCGGCGATGCCGTCGATCAGCCCCCACGACAGGGCCGTACGCGCGTCGAGGGAACGGCCGGTCAGGGCCAGGTACAAGGCCCGCCAGCGGCCCACCCGGCGCGGGATGCTCACCGTGCCGCCGGCGCCGGGGATCAGCCCCATGGCCACCTCGGGCAGCGTGAACGTGGTGTCCTCGGCCGCGGTCACCCGGCCCGCGAACGCCGGCAGCTCCACGCCCGCTCCGACGCACGGCCCGTGCACCACCACCTCGGTCCGCTCGCGCAGGGCGTGAATCATCCGGGCGGTGCCGGCCATCGTCCGGACAAAGTGCGCCGTCACCAGGTCCGGTGCCGTCCCGAACTCCGCCAGGTCGCCGCCGGAGCAAAAGCAGGGCCCGGTCCCGTCGAGCACGACCCGCTCAATCGAGGGATCGGCCACGGCCACCTCAAGCGCGTCGGTCAGCGCGTCCCGAAGCTGCCTGCCGTAGGCGTTGCGCCGCTCGGCCCGGTTGAGGGTCACGTGCAGCACGTCACCGTCCCGGCCGACGAGCACTGGTTCCTCGACCAGGGGCGGTGCCTCGCGGGCTTCATTGCCCGCAAGCCAGTGCCCGAACTCGCGCCCGGCGAGCAGCATCGAGTAGGCGAACGACTCAACGTCAAGTGCCGCCGCCACGGGCAGCCTCTCGGTCGCCCGCAGCACCTGGCCCAGGACCAGGGCCGCCTGCGGAGACCGGGCCACCATCTCGGCGACGGCCCCGGCCTCCTCCTCGACGACGGTGGCGGGCACGCATTCCCTGGGCAGCTCACGCTCATAGAACGCCTCGTCCCTGGCGGCGAGCGTCAGGTCGAGCGCCTCGACCGCCAGCCGCGCCCGCGGCGTCAGCGGCCTGGTCGCGACCCCGACGAACAGCCGCCCGTCAGCCTCGGGCAGCGTGACCCGCGGATCGTCGAGGTCGACAAGGACAAGGGGATCAGCGACCCAGCCGGCCTCGTCAAGCATGGGCGACAGCGTATTGCATGACCGGTGCGGTCGGCCCGCGCCGACACGCCCGCGCGAGCGCGCTAGCTGTGCAGTGACGCGACTCCGCTGGTCGCGGCGCTTGCCTCCTCGGCGATGGCCACGGGCTGCCCCGGGCGCGGTGCGCCCGCCCGCAGGTAGCGGCTGGTCGTGGCGCCGGCGAGGACGAACGCCAGCCCGATCACCCGGACCGTGCCCTCGCTCGGCCAGGGCCACAGGTGAGTCAGCTGAAGCCGGAGGGTCTCCGGGTGGGTGAAGGCGTTCAGCGACAGGTAGGCGACAAGGGCGGTGCCGAGGACTACCGCGATCTCGGCCACGGCCTGCACCGCCAGCACGCCGGAGGTGCGGGACGCGGGCCGGGCCGGTGCGCCGCTGCCTCGCCGCTTCAGCTGAAGGTACCTGCTGGTGCAGAGGGTCACGATCGCCACGGCAAAGCAGATGACGCCGAGGGTGTCGGTCCGCAGGTGCGGTATGGCGGGCCAGTACGGGTTGGCCTCGCCGTCGGTGAAGCTTGCGACCAGCGCTGACCCGGACCAGATCAGCACGGCGGTGTAGCCGAGGCCAAAGGTCGCCGATTCGACAGCCAGCCTCCGGCTGTCCTGGCTCAAGATGCGCACCGCTTCACCCTATAAGGACGGTAGTGTCGGTATCGTCGTGACCAGCAGCATTCTTCTTCGTGACGCCGAGATCGATGGCGTGCGCCGCGGCGATGTCCGGGTGGCCGGCGGGATGGTGGCGCAGGTCGCGCCGGCCCTGAGCCGGCTGGCCGGGGAGCAGGTCGTCGACTGCGCGGGCGGGGCCGTGCTGCCCGGGCTGTGCGATCACCACCTGCACCTGCACGCGATGGCGGCGGCGCGGGCGTCGGTGCGGTGCGGCCCGCCCCAGGTGCGCGATGCCGTCGCGCTCGCCGCCGCACTGCGCCAGGCCGGGCCGGACGAGGCCGGCTGGATCCGCGGCACCGGCTACTTCGAGTCGGTGGCGGGCCACCTTGACGCGGCCGCGCTCGACCGGCTGCGCGCCGACCGGCCCGTTCGGGTCCAGCACCGCAGCGGTGCCCTGTGGATGCTCAACACCGCCGCCCTGGCCGCCCTGGGTATCGGGATCGGCCGCCCCGGCCATCCCGGCGTCGAGCGGCACGCTGACGGCCGGCCCACCGGGCGGCTGTGGCGGGCGGATGACTGGCTCAGGCAGCGCATCGCCCGGGGGAGCGGGGGACCGCGGCCGGGCCCGGGGCCCGCGGTGCCACCGGGCCTCGGCCCCGTCGGAGCGCAGTTGCGCGGCTTCGGCATCACCGCCGTCACCGACGCGACACCGGACCTGGACGACGCGGCCATCACGGCGATCGGCGAGGCCCTGCGCCGCGGTGACCTGCCGTCGCGAGTTCACCTGCTCGGGGTGCCGCTCGGCCGCGGCGTGCCTGAAGTTCCCGGCCTCAGCGTCGGGCCGTACAAGATCGTGCTGGCCGACTCCGGGATGCTCACCTACCCCGAGCTGGCCCAGCGGGTGGCGGCGGCCCATGCGCAACGCCGGGCGATCGCCGTCCACTGCGTCACCCGCGAGGCACTCGTGCTGCTGGTGGCGGTGCTGAGGGAGGTCGGCCCAGTGCCTGGTGACCGGATAGAGCACGGCGGCATCGTTCCGGGCGAAATGGTCAGTGAGCTGGCGGTGCTCGGGGTGCGGCTCGTTACCCAGCCCGGGTTCCTCGCCGACCGCGGCGATGACTTCCTTGACGGCCTGCCGGAACCGGAGCGCCCGGACCTGTACCGGTGCGGCAGCCTGCTGCGCGCGGACGTGCCGGTGGCGCTGTCGAGCGACGCGCCCTACGGGCCCGCCGACCCGTGGGCGGTGATCCGGGCGGCGGTCTCGCGCCGCACCGCCTCCGGCCGGGTCGCCGGGCCGGGGGAGCGGATCAGCCTCGCCGCCGCCCTGGGCGGCTACCTCGGGGCACCGGAAGATCCCGGGGGAGAGCCGCGCTCGCTGCGCCCGGGCCTGCCCGCCGACCTGGTGGTCTTGCGGGTGCCCCGCGCCGGGATCCTCACCCCGTCAAGCCCGGTGCGCGCGGTCGTGGCGGCGGGCGCGCTGTTCGATCGCGCCGGCCGACCGGGAAGCTAGATTCTGCATAGCCGGAAACGCTATTCTCGGGCGTATGCGCGTCGGATTTATCGGAGCCGGCCGAATGGGACGGCCCATGATCGATCGGCTGGTCGCGGCGGGCCATGAGGTCACCGTCCTCGGCCGGACCCCGCGGGCACGCCAGGCCCTCGCGGCGGCGGGGGCGCGGCCGGTGGCCGCGGTCACCGCCGTCGCCGAGCAGGCCGAGGTCGCCTGCGTCTGCCTCTTCAGCGACGAGCAGGTCCGTGAGGTGTGCCTGACCGCTGGCCTCACCGCCGCGCTGAGGCGGGGCGCGGCCCTGGTCATCCATACGACCGGCAGCCCGGCCACGGCCCAGGCGATCGCGGCGGCGGCCGCGCCCCGCGCCGTCGCCGTGATCGACGCACCGGTCAGCGGCGGCCCGCACGACATCTCCGCCGGGCACATCACCCTGCTCGCCGGCGGCTCAGCGGCCGACGTCGAGCGGGTCAGGCCGGTGCTCAGCGCCTACGGCGACCCGATCCTGCACGTCGGCCCGCTGGGCGCCGGGCAAGCCGTCAAGCTGGTCAACAACGCGCTGTTCGCGGCCAACATCGGCCTGCTCGCGCAGGCCGTCAGGCTCGGGGGACAGCTCGGCGTGCCGGAGGCGGGGCTGCTCGCCGCGCTCCGGCACGGCAGTGCGGCGAGCCGGGGCCTGTCGGTGGTGGCCGGCCGGGGATCCGTGGCCACGTCCGCGCGGATGCTGGCCGAGTTCCTCGGCAAGGACGTCAGGGCCGTCCGCCAGCTGGCCGCCGAGGCCGGCGCGAGCCTGGGCGTCCTCGATGCCGCTATCGGCGAGCTAGAGCGCCTCATCGGCGACTAGCGCGGGAAGCTGCGACCAGTTGGCCCAGGCCGACGGCTCGGTCGCGTCGAGATCGGCCGATGACTGGTGGATGGTTCCGTCCGCGGTGGACAGGAGCAGGGCTCCCCAGCTGCGGTCGCCGCCCGATTGCGAGCCCGCCGCGATGGCGGTTACGTTGGCCGGCGTTCCCTCGATGCGGGTCCAGGCCGCCCACGGTGCCACCGTGGCCGGCCGGCCAGGCCCGGGCGCGGGCGGGCTTGACCGGGTGTGCCAGATGTTCCCGTCCGCGTCAAGCGCGAACGCCTCCTGGCTATCGGCCGCCAGCGAGAGGCAGGCGATGTCCACCACGCGCACGGTCGCGGCGTGCGGCCAGGCCGGCAGGCTGCTCGCCGCGCCGCTTTGGGCCTCGTAGGACGCGACGCTCACCGCGCCGTCGGCAACGCAGAGCAATAGCTGATCCTCATTGCGGAACGAGCACGCCGCGATCGCGTTGACCGGCCGGCTGACTGGGACGCCTTTCCAGCCGGAGCGCGAGTTCTTCCAGATCTTCCCGTCCGCGTCGAGGGCGAAGACGTTCACCGGGCTCGGCGGCTTGCGCGGTTCCCCCGGCTGTGAGCTGAGCGATGCGCGTGTCCAGGAGGCAACGGCGATATCCACGATGTGAGCGGAAAGCGGCTGGCCGCCCGGACCGTCCATGCTTCGCCACGCGCTGCCGGACCGGCTGATGTACAGGCCGTCGTCTGCCACGGCGGCGAGCGCGGAGTTGTCTGCAAGCAGGGAGTAATAGGTGGCGTGCGCGCTGGTGGCGGCGATCGCGACCACCGGCTGCTGCCCGGTCGGCGACAGGACGTCCGACCAGCTTGTCCACCCGCTCCCGCCTTTCACCGGCCCATCGCACGGCGCGGTGCCGGCCGGGGAGGCGCCGTTTCTGGCGGCACCGTCTCTGGCACCGTCTCGGGCGGCACTGTGTTGAGCGGCACCGTCTCGGGCGGCACTGTGTTGAGCGGCACCGTCTCGGGCGGCACTGTGTTGGGCGGCACCGTCTCGGGCGGCACCGTCTCGGGCGGCACCGTGTTGGGCGGCACCGTCTTGAAGGGCACCGTCACCAGGAGCGCCCGCGGTGGTCACCTTTGCGGCACCGCCGGCCGCCTCGCTGCGGGAGCAGTGCCGGATGCGCCCCTTCGCGGTCAGGGCGAACACTCTCAGCTCAGGCCCCAGCGGCGCGCAGGCGATCGCCGCCACCGGGCTGGCGCCGGCGGCCTGTGGTGGATGGGGCCGAAAGCTAGGGACCGCGGCGCTGGTCGCCTTAGCGGTGGCCGGCTTGGCCGCGGTGGCCGCGATCGTCGTGGCATCGGTCGGGGTCGGCTCGGGGTCAGCCGCGGTCGCCTTGGCCTCGGGGGCGCGCCGCCCGGGCTTGGCCGGCCGGGCCGCGGGCTTCGCCGGCTTGGCGGGCGGCGGCCCCGGGTCAGGCCAGTCCCGGCCCGAGTCCCTGATGCGCGTGAGTGCCTCAAGGACCCAGGTGGTGCTCCTGGGGCGCTCCGCCGGGTCCTTGGCCAGCAGGGACAGCACGAGGTCGTTGAGTGCCGGCGGGACCTGCGGCACGCGGCTGGCCGGGGGCGTCGGGGCGACGTTCAGGTGCTGGTTGAGCAGCGCCGCCATGCTGGGGCCGGGGAAGGCCAGCTCACCAGTCAGCATTTGCGAGATGATGCCGCCCAGCGCGTACAGGTCACTGCTCGTGGTGGCGGGCTCGCCGTTCCACTGCTCGGGCGCCATGTACGCGGGCGTGCCGATCACCTCGCCGGCCATGGTGATGGTCCGGAAGGCGTCGTCCCTGGCCAGGCCGAAGTCACAGATCTTGACGTGGTCACCCTGGACGAACAGGTTGGCCGGCTTGAGGTCACGGTGGACGACGCCCGCGGCGTGCGCGGTCGCGAGCGCGCTGGCGACCTGGACCGCGAAGCCGACCACCTGGCTGACCGGCAGGCCCTGCGGGTGCTTGAGCAGCAGCGCGTCGAGGTTCTCACCGCGCAGCAGTTCCATCACGATGAAGACCTGGTCATCGTGCTGGCCGATGTCGTGGACCACCGTGATCCCCGGATGGGCGAGCCTCGCCGCGACGCCTGCCTCCCGGGCGAACCGCTCGAGCTCACCCGGGTCAGGGTCGCGTACCAGCAGCATCTTCACCGCGACGTCCCGGTCGTAGAGCCTGCTGTCCTGCGCGCGCCAGACCTCGCCCATAGCCCCGCGCCCTAGCCGCTCGGCCAGCTTGTACCGGTCGGCCAGAACGGTCCCAGCTTCCACCAAAAGCCTCCATTGCCCCGAACGGTTGATACGTTACAGGCACCGCGCTGGCCGACCAGCACGGTTAGCGCAGACCGCAGCAGAATGTGCGGGCCGTCGCCACCGCGGCCACCCGGGCCCGCCGCTCAGGGCAGGAGCTGCCGCCGGTACCTGCGGCTGACCCAGGACGCGACGTCCCCGGCGGCGAACACCCAGGCTGCCGCCCGCAGGCACAGAACCTGCTTGGACAGCGGCGGCCGGTCATCGGGGAGGCCAGGCTCGCCGCACGCCAGGGTGAGCGGCCCGGCGAACCCCTCGGCCCGCAGCGCCTGCGCGACGGCGAGCCCCGCCGCGCCGCCCCCCACCACGACGATGCTGTCCAAGCTCTCCTGTCAGCGTGCGGCGTTCATCATGGCCAGCGCGGCGTCCGCGGCGGCGACCACCGTTTCCGCGCCAACGCCCTCAAGCCCGGCGGCCTCGGCCACGGCCACGGTGAGCCGGACGTCCTTGGCCAGCAGCGGGCCCGCGTGCGCGCCGATCCGGTCCAGCGTTCCCCCGCCGTCGGCGATCCGCGCGAGCGCGAAGCTCGCGCCGCTGCCTGCCGCGATCACCTTCGCCAGGCCCGCCGGGTCAACGTCGAGGTCGCGGCCCAGCTTCAGCAGGCTGGCGCCGACGGCGAGGTGTGCCGTGAACAGCAGGTTGTTCAGTAGCTTCGTCAGCTGGCCCGCGCCGAGCGGGCCTACCGGCACGATCGGGTCGCCGTAGCTGGCCAGGACCGGGCGCGCCCGCTCGACATGCTCCGCCGCGCCGCCCGTCATGACCAGCAGCCTGCCCGCCGCGGCGGCCGGCTGGCCCCCGCTCACCGGCGCGTCGATGACGAACGCGCCCTTGTCCGCGGCCGCCGCCGCCAGCGCCAGGACCGTGTCCGGGTGCACGGTGGCATGCACGGCGATGATGCTGCCCGGGGCGACGCCGGCCAGCACGCCGTCCTCGCCCGCGGTGACCTGGCTGATGTCATCGTCATCGCGCACGCACAGGCCGATGACGTCGCTGCTGGCGGCCAGCTCGGCCGGGGTGCTCGCCGTCTTGGCGGCGGTGCCGGCGAACGGCTCAAGCGTGGCGGGCCGCCGCGCCCACAGCGTCAATGGGAAGCCGGCCTCCGCGATCCTGCGCGCCATCGGCGCGCCCTGGCTTCCGAGCCCGATGAACCCGGCCCTCAGCTGCTGCCTCACCGGTGCCATGTCTCCCGCTCGCTCAGGGGCGCCCTGATGGTGGCGCCTTCCCTCGCTCCCGCTCCTCGTTCCTCGGAGCTGCCGCTCAGTCCAGGCGTCACCGCGCCCCTGCGCTCGCTCATTGTCTCCCGCTCGCTCATTGTGCCTCCCGCTCGCTCCTGCTCGCTCACTGGCTCTTGAGCTTTTCCTTCATGCCTTCCAGCCGGGTGAGGACCGGATAGCCGGTGACTGAAAGCGCGTTTCCGTGGCCGGTCTGGTGGATGTCGAAGACCGACTGGATCGCGGCGTAGAAGCCCTGCACGTCGAGGGTCTGGTTGACGGCGCGCTTGGCCTGGCGCAGTCCGAACGGGTCGTTCTGCGCGATCTGGGCCGCCAGCCTCATCGTCTCCCCCGCCAGCGACTCCAGCGGGACGACCTGGTTGACCATGCCGATGTGCTCGGCCTCGCGGGCCGAGACCGCGCGGCCGGTGAACAAGATCTCCTTGGCCTTGCGCGGGCCAAGCTCCCAGGTATGGCCGTGGTACTCCACGCCACCGATGCCCATGAACACGACCGGGTCGGAGAACTCCGCGTTCTCGGCCGCGACGATCAGGTCCATCGGCCAGATCAGCAGCAGCGCGCCGGCGATCGCCTTGCCCTGCACCGAGGCGATCGTGGGCTTGGGAATGTTGCGCCAGCGCAGCGAGTACTCCAGGTACTTGCGGGTCTCCAGTGCGTAGATGTGCTCCAGGGTGATCTTGTCCGGCCGCTGCCCCCCGCCTCCGCTGAGGTCGTGGCCCGCGGAGAAGTGCTTGCCGTTGGCCCGCAGCACGATGACCCGGACGCCGGAGTCCGCGGCGGCCCGGTCGAAGGCCGCGTTCAGGTCGTCGAGCAGCTCCATCGTCTGGGCGTTGGCCCGGTGCGGCCGGTTGAGCGTGATGACCGCGACCTTGTCGGCGACCTCGTAGAGGATCTGGTCTTCGTCTGCCATATCCGTGGCTCCCTTGCCGTCAGCCGGCCTCGCGCAACCCGCAGAGAATATCATTCTCTTCTTCGGGAAGTAAGAGTCTCGCTCCGGATGCGGCCGCCGTGGCCGGGGCATGGCGGCCAGAAAACGGCGCGAGCCCCGCCCAGCCGGTGGATAGACCACCGGCCGCGCGAGGCTCGTCCCACGGACGGGCCGGCCTGGTACTAACGGCCGGCCCGCTGCCCGCGCGCTCAGCTCTCGAAGTAGCCGAACAGGTCGGCGACGAGGTTGACGCTGCCTGCGTTGTTGTAGAGGTCGACCTTGCCGTCGTTGCCGACCGGGACGATCACCAGGTTGGGGATGGTTTCGCCCTTGGTGAAGTTGAGGTTGGAGCCTTCGGCGGGGCGGGTCGTCCCGTCGGGGTAGGCGGTGACGAAGCTGTTGGCGGTGCCGCCGGTCGCGGTCACGTTGAGGATGACCGCGGTGACTCCGGTGGCGGGGACGCCGTTCTTGCCGGTGATCTGCAGGGCGATGGACTTGCCCGCGCCGACCGCGCCGGTGATGCCGCCGGTGCCGTTGCGGGTGTCAAGCACGCGCACCGGGCCCGCGGTGGCCAGCCCGGAGCCGCCGCTGGTGGTGTAGTAGCCGAACAGGTCGGCGACGAGGTTGACGCTGCCTGCGTTGTTGTAGAGGTCGACCTTGCCGTCGTTGCCGACCGGGACGATCACCAGGTTGGGGATGG
>Ga0335075_10001249_pt1 | contig 42266 bp, 47 predicted proteins | sample Lox_Sample_24_FD_206723 | JGI IMG/M metagenome (GOLD analysis project Ga0335075, IMG submission 206723) | Soil microbial communities from Loxahatchee National Wildlife Refuge, Florida, United States - Lox_Sample_2.4 | ecosystem: Environmental > Terrestrial > Soil > Wetlands | place: USA...
CGAACAACTCGAAGCAGCGGCACCGTGCGCTGTTTGTGCGCCGTGGGTGTTCCGACGAATATCTGCGAGCCGGACTGGACCGCGTTCTGCGAGATGGTGACCCGACGGCGCAAAATGTCCAGATCGCGCACCCGCAGCCCGACGACCTCACCTCACCGCAGTCCGGTGTAGGCCAGCGTCAAGATCAGGCCCTCGTGCTCGCTGGCGTGGCTTGCCAGTGCGGCCACCTGCACATGGGTCAGGTAGACGGGGCGTTTCCGGCTTGTGCGGGGCAGCTTCACGCCGGCCGCCGGATTCCTCGCGACCAGGTTGTCGCGCACCGCATCGGCAAGGATCGACGAAAACACGTAGTGCGCCCGGTTCGGCATGGCTGGACCGCCAGCGCGACCACCTGAAACCGGCGGGCTATGTCGTAATGGAAACAACCGGGCGCGTGCGGGTGAAACCCCGTGGGGGCGACGTGGCGATCGGCAGCAGGCGTCAGCCGGGCATGGCGGGATGCAACATATTCGCCTGTCAGTTTGGACACCTCCACCGAGGCATGTCTGACCGGCCAACGCCCAGCGAGGAATTTGACTGGGACCGGGCCATTGCCGCCCTCCATCGCATCCTGAACGATGTGTATGGCCCTCAGATAGCGGACACCAGGACGCAGGAAAACGCCTCGCAGCCGCACCCCGGTTCGCAGCTCTATTGATCGAGGCTTGCGACGAGTTGGATGAGTTGGAAGCGCAGAGCCGCGCTGTGATTCGCGAGCCGCGCAAACGAAGGCGTGAAAAGACGGACAGACTGGCTAGGCTGTCGGCGCTCTTCTGTTCTTGCGCAGCACCAGCAACGCGGTGATGACCATGAATGCCGCGAGCGGGATCAGGAAGTAGTAGCGAGAGTTATCACGCACGAACACCGACACGACGAGCAATAGTGACGCGCTGACCAGCATTGTGAAGGCGCTGAACAGTTGCGAGCGCCGCGACCGGTCTGCATCGTTTGGGGCGCGGCGTTTGATAGTCCCGGCCAATGCCGCCCAGCCGACGCCTGCCAACACAACGACCACCAGTAGACCTGTTAGCCACATTGGCCGATCCTCCTGATCGCATCACCGATGGCAGCCAGTCCGCCTGCGACCGGGGCCAGGCCGCCACCCAACGTGAACGGTGTCGCGGTTAAGCCACCCGCCACCCCCAAGGCCCCGGCGACCCCCTCGCCGAGGATGACTGATTCCTCGCCGCCGTCGCAGTTCGGCAGCGGATCGTTAGGATTCGGCGGATTCATAGCTATCGGGGGCGAGGTGTTCATCGTCGTTCGCGGAGGGAGTTTGGTCGCGGGAGGATCGGGTTGCGGTGGCGGCGACGGGGAGCCGGGTTCATCCGTCTTAAATCCGTGAGAGACAAGCTGAATCCCATTGTGCGGATCGGCAGTGACGCGATACGGCTTCCCGTCCACAGTGATGGGTTGCTCGTTGAAGGTCAGGCCGCCAACGTCGCCTGCGGTCCCGGTCAGGTTCGTGCCTACCTCAGTGTCGGTGGCAAGGAGCTGGCCCGCGCCGCTGCGAATCTCAGCGGAGAACGCCTGTGCCTGAGCCTGACGCGCAGCCAATTCGGCAGCGTTGCTTGACGTTCGGGTATCGGTCACCGAAAGATCCTCGCCCACAACGAAACCGGCCTGTTGAGCGTCGTCGACTTTGTACAGCACCGAACGCTGGACGGCGCTGATGTCACTTGCGCCTCTGCGGGCGGCCTGCGATGCCTCACGCAACCGGTCAGCCTTTAAGGTAACCATCGTCTTGTCGGCGGTGGTCCGGTCGACAAGCGCATCGTGTGTTTCGCCTTGCCAATCCATGGTGAGGGACTGCTGCCACACCTGCCTGTACACGTCATCCCAGCGGTCGGCGGTCGCCGTCCAGTGGTCGGCGGCGTCGATCAAGTGTTCTGTGTCCCACGCCTGAATCTGCGAGAGGGTCGGTATTCCAGTCGTCACAGTGATTCGCCTAATGCGTTGAGCAGGGCAGCCGAGGTTGCTTCCTGTTGGGTGTAGGCGGTGGCCGCAGCGGTGGTCTTGACTGCGGTGATCTGAGTACGCGCGGTCAGGGTTGCGCTCGCGGCTGCGACCCCGGCATGAATCGCGGTGACGGCTGCCGCACTGGGCTGAAACGACACACCCGACACGGTAGGCGGGGTCGCGGTCAACTGACCGGCCATCGTGCCCCACCCGCTAGCGGTGGCGTGCAGCTCCTCGGTAGCCGCCCGCAAGGTTTCCATCACCGCAGCCTAACCCGCGCCTGGCGGTATCAAGTCGCTTCTATCGGGAGGTCCTGACGGATGGAGCGGCGGCGGGGTAGGAGTAACCGCCCCCGTGCCGACACCGTGCCCACAATTTCCCGAAAGTTACAGTTAACTGGGGTGACTCACAGTGAAGTCTGTTAGCAGTCAAGCCGTTTTCAGCCTCTGACCAGTTAGCCGCGAAGAACCACGACTTCTTCTCCTGATCAGGATCGTCGTACGTGATCGGCAAGGCCGTCGTCACCGAAGACGAGGACTGCAACTTCTAGACCCGCAGGTCAGAGATAGTTTCGTCGGCGGTGCCCGTTCGCGACGGGCGCCGCCGAGGCAGCCGCCGCTACGCTCGCGTCCTTCGATGAGCGGCTGGCGCAGACCGCCGAAATGCGCAACCTGCCTGTCCGCGGGTTTGAATACGCAAAGTTGTTGCAGTAGAAGAATTTCCGCTCAGTTTGCTGGCGGAGTGCACGTATTCCCAACCTGCGCTATTCCCGCGGTGCGAACGGCTTTCAACTCGATGTCGCTCGTTGTTGCGCAGTGCTGCTGCGCACGAAATGTGGCTCACCGCGTACAGATCGTCGACAGTTATCAGAATTAGAGTGCATCCATGAAGACCGCTGTTGTGGCGAAGCTGCTTGCCGCATCACTCGGTGGTGTGACCACGCCCGTTTACGCGGTGCCGCGCTGGCTCCAAGCAGCTATCTCGCTGACGATCCGCCGCCTCCGCCAGGGTGCGACTCCACGGACCCAGCCGCCTGTCAGCCACCCCCACCCCCGCGGCCACCACCTTTTCAGCACTGTTGCCTGCGACGCGACTTTGCTCGGTAGTTGAGCGTTGTTGAACCCCATAAACCAGTGGAGCCGCTAGCAATGCCGCGCCGCGATTGAGCGCGTCAGAACATCGACAACAAATAAGCAGACTGGTCAATGATCCCAGAGAAGAATCCGTCGCTCATGACCTGTAAATCCGGTGTGATCAACCCAAATTCAGCCGCGGTCGGGCCGGTGCCATCTGTGATGGCAGTAACCAACGCAGTGTTGGCGCTGAGCAAACCTTCGCTTGCCTGAAGCCAGTTCTGATCAAGATCGGTAAACAACGGCGAGACCAGGTTCGCGAACTCTCCGTTGTCGTACGACAAGATCAAGTTCTCAGCTGCGCCCACCCCGGTCAAGGAGTTCACGTAGGCGAGACCTGTGTCAGCGACGTTCGTCTGGTACAGCACGAGGTCGGGCAGGTCGGTGGTGGGAACACCAGCAAACACGTCCTCCGCGGCTGTGAAGTTGGTGCTGGCTTCGCCCAACAGGTCGGCGGGTGTAGTTGGTGCTGCGGCAGCGGCGGTTGCGGGCACGTTCGATATGTCCCCGGGTTCGATGTCATAGGTGTTGGTCCCGCTGGCGACTGCGGTGGCTGCATCGAACGCGTCGGCGAAGTCGTTGTTCCCGCCGCCTGCGACAGCCTCACTGCCAGCGCCGTCGGCGATAGCGATGTCGTTGTCACCGACGCTGGGATTGTTATAACCCGCGTAGGCGGTGGCGCCGTTGCCGAAGGCGAAAGCGTCGTCATTGGCAGAGCCCAAAGGACTGGTCGCAGTGGCACCGTCCCCGAAGCCGATGGACCAGCCTCCAGAACCCGCTTGGGAGACCGCGTTTCCGTCTTGGATCAGGCTCAGGCCGTTGTAGGACACCGACAGGTCGACTCCAGAGGGGTCAAGGTCCTCAGCGTGAGCGGCGGCTGCCGCGGCCAATCCGATCATCGCGGCTGCACCGGCCAGTCCCACACCGATACTCCACTGCCGGATGGGATGAGCGGTAGGGCGGTTGCTGGTCATTGGACCCCTTGTCGCTTCGTGTGCTGAACCTTGAAAGTACTTGAGGGTTACTGAGGTTACCTAAGCTGCACCGCGCCCAGACGGATGCCCAGCTAGTCCCGAGCAAGGCAGCAAGACATTCACAGGCAGCGATCCACAACGCCGAGCGTCTCATGACCGATAAGGTCATTGATGGCCCCTTGCGGGGTCCCGCTGAGACGCGCGGGGTGACGGATGCGTTGGACAAAGACACCCAGGCGCGAGAGACGGGTTATGCCGCTGGGCATGACGACCGAAGGCATGCCAGGATCGATCGGATTTGACCTCGGCCATGCTCTAGCGTTGCAGAGCGCCGGATCTCGTATCGGCCGGTGAAGGCATACTCGCTGCAACGCGGTAATCTGTTGCAGCACATACGATTTTGCCTAGTTAACTGGTTGTATGCCGGCTTTCGCGCCTATTGGCGAGGTAGCTCTGCCAGAGAACTCACAGCCGTTGGCATCGCCCTCCCGGCCCTCCCGGCCCTCCCGGCCCGCCCGCATCGATCGGCGCAACGACGTGTGTCCGAGCTAAGTAACAAGACTTGCCGAAACCGGGAGTTCCTAACAAGCATCGGACCGCCCCGAGGAGAGGGGCGGTCCGAACACACAGTCAGACGCGAGCTAGCCCGAGATGGCTTCGAAATTCTGGGATCTACTCGGGCAACAGTCGGTTGGCGATGTTCGGCCATGTAACGCCGCTCTCGGGTGCCATCGTCATTGCTGTCGAAGTTCTTTCAGTCCGGCCACGCCGCGGGTGCTGTTGGCGCAGCCGCCGAGGTCCACATTTACCCGGTCGGGTAAACCTCTGGGCGATACTCGCCGTAGACGCCGCGGTCGTCGCCGGCGAGCACCCACGCGTGCTGCTGATCAGCCCGAGCGACCAGCGCGGCGCGCCTCTCATACTCGGCATCGCTGCGGCGCTCCAACGAGAACGTCAGCCACAGCAGCAGCCCGAACACCATCAAGCCGCCGAGCACTGCGGCGATCCACGCCCACAACTTGACGATCGCACCGACGAAAATCAGCAGGACGAATGCGGCGCCGAAACCCGCTCCGCTGCGCTGGCTGCTCATGGCTGCGAGGCGTAGAACTGGCAGGGCTCTATGCTGGCGCCGCTCGGGCAGAGCTGCGGCATCGTCGTCAAGCCGTGGTCCCAGGTGTTCTGCAAACCCTTGCAGTCCCAGTCGCCTTGGAATCCGCAGCGGGGCTCGACGGCCGGCGCCGCGGTGACGATCCCGCCGGCGGCGAACGCGGCCGCCGCAGCGGCCAACTGGATGCTTCTCATGCTTTATCCTCTCTGCCGTGAGCCAGGACGTTACGGCCCGCCCACCGACACCGGATCCGGGCGAACGATCGCTGCCGAGATCGTCGATCTTGTGATCTACCCGTGCCCACACCGTGTCTACATTTTGCCCACAATTGCCCACAAAACTGTATGTTTGAGTGTGACTCAACATGACCTGTTTTCGCAGCTAGGGGCGGTTTTCGCATGATTGAACTCGCGGCGGATCGGAACCACGACTTCCTCGACGGATCGGGATCGTCGCACGTCATCGGCAAGGCCGTCGTCACCGAAGACGAGGACTGGAACTTCTAAATTCGCATGTCAATGATGCGCGCTCCGTTGGTAATGCGACCCGCGTGGCTGCGATTCGTCGTGTGGGCGTCCTTCTGCGCCGTTGCGTGGGGGCTGTTTACCAGCCTGGAAGCCAGTTACGACGTGGAAGGCGCCATCCTTTCGGCCATCGTTTTCGGTGCCGCCCTTGGCGGATACTCCACGATCGCGACACAAGGCGTGCATCGGGCAGCTGTACAGGCGATGTCCGGACTAGACCAGGCAGGACATTCTCAGTCAATCGATGCCGTCCTGCACGGCTCCGTGCCCCATGACCCCGACGTACGGGCCGCCGCCGCGCGTCTTGGCAGGGCCCTCCTCCGCAACAAGTCTGCCGATCAACTTCAGCGCACCGAAAAATGGACGTGGGTCCTGTACGCGCTCGGCTTGGCGGCAATCGCCTGGTCTGTGACCAGCTCTTCCGACGACCGGCGCTACTTTCTGGTGCTTGGCTTGATTTGGGCGATTGGCATTCCCATCTCGGTGATCCGCAGCCGGCGCATTCGACGAAACGTCGCGCGGCTCGCCGACGTCTCTCACTAGGCGGCGCTACCCTCGTCGCTGTTTCTCGTTGCGCATGAACTCTCGATGCGCCGGACACCATCGACGCCAGCAGCTTGGGCCAACCTGACCGTCGTATTGGTCGGCCCCGTGGGCCTTGGCCATCCGCACTTCGATGAATTGCGGGTGGCCTTTCTTACAGAACGTGCCGGTGGGCTGCCGCCAGCCGATGGGATCCATGCGGCCTCATGGTATTACCGTCAAACGCCGACCGGAACGGTGCGCGCGTTGATGAGCGTGGGTCGGTCACGGTCGGCGATACCGGCTCGGACCAGTTCGGTGACCTCGTCGACGGTGTGCGCCTCATGTGCGTCGACGCCGTAGCTGGCGGCGGTTGCCACAACGTCGAGGCCGGGCACGTCGAGCCCCGGCACACCCGGCGTCTTCTCCCATACACCGAACTCCTTGACGACCCCGTACTCGGCGTTGGACGCGACGACGACTGTGACCGGAATCTGGTAGCGCGCCGCGGTCCATAGCGCGGTGATCGCGTAATGCATTGAGCCGTCGCCCATTAGCGTGACAACGGGACGATCGGGCGCCGCCAGCTGGGCGCCGACGGACGCCGGCAGCCCCCAGCCGAGTCCGCCGCCCGCCGCCGACAAATGCGAGAACGGGTAGCCGGGCCGAATGGCGCTGGTGATGGCCAGCTCATTGCTGCCGGCTTCGCTGACCCATAGCGTCTCGGCCGGCGCGGCGCGCCCGACCGCCGTCCACAGCGCTTCCGGCCGCAGCGGTGTCTGCGCGTGTTCGATCTCGGGGATCGGGGCACGTGGCGCCGGGGCCTGCCGTTCGGTTGGTTTCGCGGCGTCTAGCAGGGCCTGAGTGGCGCTGGCCAGGTCGGCGACGATCGCGTCCCCGACCGGGGCGCGGGCGGCTTCGTCAGGATCGTTGGTGATGTGAATCATGCTCGCGCCTTCGGGCAGGTAAGGCCCGGGCACTTGCGGGTAGTACCGGAACACGGGTGTCCCGATCGCAATTAACAGATCGTGTCCGGCCAGCGCCTTCGAGATCCAGCCCGCGCCGGGCGGTAAAGCCCCTTGATAGAGCGGATGATTCTCGGGGAATCCGCTCCAGCCAGTCAACGGGGCGGTCCACACCACCGACTGGGTGCGTTCGGCCAGTCCGACCACCGACTCCCACGCGCCGTAGCGCTCGACGTCACCGCCCACGATCAGCGCCGGCGACCTCGCATCTTCCAGACGTGCGCAAATCCGTTCGGCGAGTTCGGCGGGGAATCCGGTCGCGTGGGTCACCGAGCGCTCACGCACTACGGCGATATCGGCGCGCTGGGCATCGTCGAGTTCGACTGGCATGTCGTCCATCGGCAGCGAGACGAAGACCGGCCCCATCGGTGGCGTAGTGGCCAGGTGAATGGCGCGGGCCAGCACAGCGGGAGCTTCGCTTGCGATAGCCGGTTCGGCGGCCCATTTCACGAACGGCCTTGGCACGGTGGTGGGTTCGATGTTGGTCAGCAGACAGTACTGGTTCTGCATGTTCCGTCGCTGATTTCCCGCGGTGACGATCAGCGGAGTCTTGTTGCAGTAGGCGTTGTAGAGCTGGCCCTGCGCATTGCCCATCCCGGGCGCGGTGTGCAGGTTGACCAGAGCGGGGCGACCGGTAATCTGCGCGTGCGCGTCGGCCATCCCGACCGGGATCATCTCCTGCAATCCGAGGAAATAGCGGAAGTCATCTGGAAAGTCTTGCAGCAGAGCGAGTTCCGACGAACCTGGATTCCCGAAGAAAGTCGTCAGATTGTGGGCGCGCAGCAAATCCAGGATCGCGTTGCGGACGGTGATCAAGCTGCCTCCAATATCGTGGGGTCGACCTAATCGTCCATCCAGTTGAGCGGGAGCGCAATCGTCATCGGCTCAAGATCGTCGGACAATGTTTGTGCCCGCGCATAGGCCTGATCGCCGCGGTCGTGTCATCATCTTTGGGGTGGCCGGCCTTTCCACCCCGAGCAGTTCGGTGCGGGCCATCTTCGGCCGGCTCGACGCCGACGAGGTGGCCCGCCAGATGGATCAGGCGTTTCGTGAGCTGCCCGGCTATGCCCGCTTCGTCGCCGACGACCCTGTTGACCGCGGTCAACCGGCCATTCGGTGGAATGTCGCGCTGGTACTTCGATGGTTGGCCGATGGTGTCGCGCCCGACGAGAGCATGACCTCCGAGCTGCACGAGGTAGTCCGGGTCCGCGCAGCGGCCGCCGAGCGGATGAACGACGGTCTGCTGGTCTATCGGCGAGGGGTCCGCATTTTGTGGAACATCCTGCTGGACGCCGCGACCGCTGACGAACGACCCATGCTGGTGGAACAGGCCGACGTGTTGTGGAGCTATTTGGAACTTGTGGTCGACACTTTTGCTCAGGCCTATGCCGACGAGCAGGATGCGCCGGAGACCGTCGGGGAGCGACGGGCCCAATCGCTGCTCGACAGGTTGTGCGCACGGCAGCCGATCACCGTCGATGATCGTGAGCGAGCGGAATATCTCGGGTTCGACTTGGCGGGTCCACATCGGCCGTTCGCTGCTCGCCTCGCCGGAGTCGGTGCCGCGCACCACGTCCGGTTGGCCAGCCGGCTGCGGTCACAAGGCGTACTCGCGACGACCGAGGGCAGTCAAGTCGCTGGGCTGTGCGCCGAGGACTTCAACTGGGCTGCGCTGCTGGATGATCCGCGTTTCTTGTTGGCTTGCGAGCGTCCGACCGAACGGCCCGGCCTGGCTGCTGCACTCGAGAGTCTGAGAATGCTGGTGAGTTTCGCCGACGACACGGGCCGCAGGGGAATCGTGACCACCCGCGATTTTCTTCCACACCTGCTGCTCGCCCGATCCCCGGAGATTGCCGACGACATCGACGCACGCGTCTTCGGCGATCTGACCGGTTCCGAGCACGCCGATCTCGCTACCACGCTGCGGTGTCTGGCCGCCAACGGCTTTGACCGCGGCGCCACCGCCGCAGAACTCATCGTGCACCGCAACACCGTGCTCTATCGCGTGCAACGGATTCAGAAGTTGACCGGTCTGGAGCTGCAGAATCCCTTGGACCAGAACTTGGTGTGTCTGGCCATCTTATGGAATCGCATCAAGCCGCAAGCAGGCCTATGAGCGCTAGGTGCCGAGGAGTCGCCGTTTGGCCGCAGCGAAATCGGCATCGGTGAGATCGCCGTTGCGGTGCATGGCCGTCAGCTTCTGCAACTGTTCGGTGATATCCGGCGCGAGCATCCGCGGTCGCGTTGTCTCAGAAGTCGTTCTCGTGTGAGCGAATTCGACGTGTTGCGGCCGTCGCGGATCCACCAGCACCGACAGCGACGCGCCGGGCTCTGGGACCTCGCCAAATATGAACGTTCCCTTGAGAATCGCTTCGTAGGGCGCTGCACCGTCGGGTCGCTCGATGCGCAATCGCAGCGTCCGGCGAATGTAGGCATTGTTGATCACGACATTGAACATCGGCCGCTTCACCTCGACCACGATCCCTCTGGCCTGCACGCCGTCGCGACTCAGCCGGTCATCCCGATAAACCGACCAGCTCAGCCATGTCGCGTATCCGAGGACAATTGCCGCGCAAATCACCAGCGCCCACCACGACGCCGGGGCGGACCAGTCGGCGGCGAACGGCATGATCGAGGCGAGGAACCAGCCCAGCATCACGTCGTGCGGCGACTTCCGCCCGATCACGAAGAACACGGCGAACTGGAGGAGATAGCCGACCATCCACACCCCGACCATTGGCCCACCGATCGAAGTGTCGATCGAGATTTCGAACAACCTCGTCGCAACCACCGCGGGCGCGATAGCGAAAACGCACCACAGCGCCGACAACACCGCCACCGTCCGCCATTTCATTGGCGTCACGGTAGCGACCGGTGCCGCCGCGGAAGACCGGAACCGTCTCGTCAGATGAACGGTGCATGAATTGTGCGAACGCTGCGCTGCCACGGTAGCGCCGCTGACCCACCTTTCGTGACACTGATCAGGTGGCGATAACTCCAGCTTCTGTGGCCGAATTTTTGCGTTCAGTGGTGCGGTGGCTGCAGGTCGGCTACCCGGACGGCGTTCCCGGACCCGACCGCGTCGCGCTGCTGGCTCTACTGCGCAGCACCCCGTTGACCGATGAGCAGGTATCGGAAGTGGTCGACGCGATCGACGAGGAGATCGACGGCAACCCGGTCGACCGTGACGTGATCGCGGATTTCATCTCCGATATGACGCACTACGACGCCGGTCCGGAGAACATTACGCGGGTGGCCGCCAGGCTTGCCGCCGCCGGCTGGCCGTTGGCGGGTATCAGCGATCTGAAAGCGGATGCGGCTAATGGTGAAGCCGCGGCCTCAGAGGCCGCCTCACAAGCCTGACGTGTCGATCACGAAGCGGTAGCGCACGTCGCTGGCCAGCACTCGCTCGTAGGCCTCGTTGACGTAGCCGGGCTCGATGACCTCGATTTCCGGCGTTACGTCGTGCGTGGCGCAAAAGTCCAGCATCTCCTGGGTTTCGGCGATCCCGCCGATGTTCGACCCGGACAGGCTGCGCCGCGCCAGCGCCAGCGGGAACGCCGGCACCTTCATCGGGTGCTCGGGGATGCCCAGCTCGACTAGCGTGCCGTCGACGTCGAGCAGGTTCAGGTAGTCGCCGAGGTTGAGGTTGGCCGACACGGTGTTGAGGATCAGGTCGAAACTGTTGCGTAACTTCTTGAAGGTGTCCCGGTCGGCGGTCGCGTAGTAGTGGCTGGCGCCTAGTCGCAGGCCGTCTTCCATCTTTTTCAGCGACTGCGACAGCACCGTCACGTCGGCGCCCATCGCCGCGCCCAGCTTGACGCCCATGTGACCCAGCCCGCCCAGGCCGATGATCGCCAGCCGTGTGCCCTGCCCTGCTTTCCAGTGCCGAAGCGGCGAGAAGAGCGTGATGCCGGCGCACAACAGCGGGGCCGCTTTGTCCAGTGGCAGTGAGTCGGGGATACGCACGACGAAGTTCTCGTTGACGACAATGGCCTGGCTGTAACCGCCCAGCGTCGGCGTGCCGTCTTTGTCGATGGAGTTGTAGGTGAAGGTGGCGCCCGGCTTGCAGTACTGCTCGAGTCCGGCCTTACAGCTGCTGCACTCACCGCAGGAGTTGACCATGCAGCCGACGCCGACGTGATCGCCCACCTTGTATTTGGTGACCGCGGAGCCGACGGCGCTCACCACGCCGGCGATTTCGTGGCCGGGCACTACCGGGTAATTGGGTTGGCCCCATTCGGCTTTCACCGTATGGATGTCGGAGTGGCAGATCCCGGCGAACTTGATGTCGATGGCCACGTCGCGCGGGCCGGGGTCGCGGCGGGTGATCGTGGTCTTGGTCAGCGGCTCGGTCGCCGAGGTGGCGGCATATGCGGAAACAGTGCTCATGGGCAGTCCTCTTGAGTGCGCTTATTTCAGTAGTCGAATTCTATTGAACTCCACCAGATTAGCATAGATAGGCTATGTATTTCTCGGGGTGCGGTCGATGTCACACCCGGACCGCCTGGCCGCTAGTTGATCGGGGCGTTCACAAAGCGCAGGTCGTCGAGGACGCCGCGGGCCGCAACCACACCCTCGCCGGTCTGCCATATTTCGTTGTTGACCACGAAGACCCGGTTGTCGCGGGTGGCCGACAGCTTGCGCCACGGGCCGCTGTCGAAAATGGCGGCGGCGCGGTCTTTGGCGCCCGGCGACGCGAACGACACATACACCAGGTCCGCGTCGGCCGCCGAGAGGTCTGGGTTGCCCGCCAGATCGGCTTCGGTACTGCCCATCTCGATGTAGGGCTTATCGGTAAACCGTTGCGATGCAGGGCGATCGACGCCGACCGTGGCCAGTACACTGGCCGGGAAATTTTTGGCGCCATATACCCGGATGGTGTTCTCCGTGAACTGCACGACCGACGCCTGGTAGTGCGGGGCGTCGTGCGCCGCGCCGTCGTCGTGGGCCTTCTTGGTGAAGTCGTCGATCACGCCGTTCGCGGCGTCGGCCCGCCCGGTGGCCGCACCCACGCCACGCAGGTTGTCCTCCCAGGCCGCGCCGGGAGCCGCGGTGAACACCGTTGGCGCGATCGCGGCCAGCGCCGAATACAGCTTCGGCGTCAACGCCTGCGAGCCAAGGATCAAATCCGGCTTGGCCGCCCCGATCGCCGCCAGGTCGGGACTGCTGCGGGTGCCCACACCCGGCAGCCGATGCACGACGGTACCCAAGTACGACGGCTGGCTCGAGGAGCCGTCCGGCAGTGCGGCCGCCACGATCCGCGACTGCAGGCCCAGCGCGCACAGCGCGTCGAGCTGATCGCCGGAGAGCACGACGATGCGCTGCGGATCGGAGCCCACCTGGGCCGTATCGGGCTGCACGCCCGCCGCGTTGTGAGCGGTTCTCGTCGCCGGGCCGGGATCCGGCTCAGCCGATTGCTGCGCGCACGACTCATCCGGTCGCCGCTGGTTGCCCAAAACACCGGCGCCGGCAACCTGGGTGGTGCTGGTGATGACCGACGGCGCCGACGAGCCGCCGCCGGGTGCCCCCGTCGTGCACGCGGCGGACAGCACGGCCGAAATCGCCGTCGCAGCGGCAGCGCACATCACCGGTCGCGCACCCCTGAGCAGCACGGGTCCGACGGTAACACCCAGTCAGCTGCCGCTGGCTGCGCGCGCTCGACGACGACGAGCGCCCCTTTCTCAACCCATTACGACAGTTTGTAGGACCTGTCGCTCGCCGGACACGCTCGGAGGCTAGACTCAGGAACACTGTTCCCAGTTGCCCTGCCCGACGTCTGGAGGAGCTCTTGACCACTGAAGCGCCCCCGCTGGGAGAACTCGAGGCGAGTCGTCCGTACCCGCCACGAACAGGCCCTAAGGGCAACCTGATCTACAAACTGATCACCACCACCGATCACAAGATGATCGGGATCATGTACGTGGTCGCCTGCTTCATCTTCTTCTTCGTCGGCGGTCTGCTGGCGTTGCTGATGCGGACCGAGCTGGCCGCGCCGGGTCTGCAGTTCCTGTCCAACGAGCAGTTCAACCAGCTGTTCACCATGCACGGCACGATCATGCTGCTGTTCTATGCGACGCCGATCGTGTTCGGCTTCGCCAACCTGGTGCTGCCGTTGCAGATCGGGGCGCCGGACGTGGCGTTCCCGCGACTGAACGCCTTCTCGTTCTGGTTGTTCCTGTTCGGCGCCACGATCGGTATGGCCGGGTTCATCACCCCTGGTGGGGCCGCGGACTTCGGCTGGACCGCCTACACCCCGTTGACCGATGCCATCCACTCGCCTGGCCCCGGGCACGACCTGTGGATCATGGGATTGATCGTCGCCGGTCTGGGCACCATTCTGGGCGCGGTCAACATGATCACCACGGTGGTGTGCATGCGCGCGCCGGGTATGACGATGTTCCGGATGCCGATCTTCACCTGGAACATCCTGGTGACATCGATCCTGGTGCTGCTGGCGTTCCCGCTGTTGACCGCGGCATTGTTCGGGCTGGCCGCCGACCGGCACCTGGGCGCCCACATCTACGACCCGGCCAACGGCGGAGTTCTGTTGTGGCAGCACCTGTTCTGGTTCTTCGGACACCCCGAGGTCTACATCGTGGCGTTGCCGTTCTTCGGCATCGTGACCGAGATCTTCCCGGTGTTCTCCCGCAAACCGGTCTTCGGTTACACCACGCTGGTCTACGCGACGCTGTCGATCGCCGCGTTGTCGGTCGCGGTATGGGCGCACCACATGTTTGCAACAGGTGCCGTGCTGCTGCCTTTCTTTTCCTTCATGACCTATCTGATCGCTGTGCCGACCGGCATCAAATTCTTCAACTGGATCGGCACGATGTGGAAGGGCCAGTTGACTTTTGAGACGCCGATGCTGTTCGCCGTCGGCTTCTTGATCACGTTCCTGTTGGGTGGTCTGACGGGGGTGCTGCTGGCCAGCCCGCCGCTGGACTTCCACGTCACCGACAGCTATTTCGTGGTCGCACACTTCCACTACGTGCTGTTCGGAACCATTGTGTTCGCCACGTTCGCCGGCACGTATTTCTGGTTCCCGAAGATGACCGGCCGACTGCTCGACGAGCGGCTGGGCAAGCTGCATTTCTGGTTGACGTTCATCGGCTTTCACACCACATTCCTGATTCAGCACTGGCTGGGCGACATGGGGATGCCGCGCCGCTACGCCGACTACCTGCCCACCGACGGATTCCAGCCCTACAACGTCGTCTCCACAATCGGGGCGTTCATCCTTGGCGCGTCGATGATTCCGTTCGTCTGGAACGTCTTCAAGAGCTGGCGCTACGGCGAAGTGGTCACCGTCGACGACCCGTGGGGTTACGGCAACTCGCTGGAGTGGGCCACCAGTTGCCCACCGCCTCGGCACAACTTCACCGAGCTGCCCCGCATCCGTTCGGAGCGCCCGGCTTTCGAGTTGCACTACCCGCACATGGTGGAACGACTTCGCGCCGAAGCGCATGTGGGGCGTGCTCACGGCCCCACGGACAAAGACGTCACGAGACTGGACGACGTCGAGGTTCGCAGCTGATGGGCCACAGCGACGGCAATCTGGGGTGACCAGACCCCGCATGGTGTCGGCATTGATCACCGTTACCGGTGTCGACAAGCCAGGCGTGACGTCAGCGCTCTTCGAGGTTCTCTCGGGCCACAAGGTCGAACTGCTCAACGTCGAGCAAGTGGTGATCCGGGGGCGGTTGACGTTGGGTGTGCTGGTGTCGGCTCCGCTGGAAGTGGCCGAAGGCAAGGCGCTGCGGGCCGAAGTCGAGGCAGCCATCCACGCGGTCGGACTGGACGTCAGCATTGACCGCAGCGACGATCTGCCGATCATCCGGGAACCGTCGACGCACACCATCATGGTGCTGGGCCGGCCGATCACCGCGGATGCGTTCGGTGCGGTCGCCCGCGCGGTGGCCGCCCTGGGTGTCAACATCGACGTCATCCGTGGCGTCTCTGACTATCCCGTCACTGGCCTGGAGATGCGGGTCTCGGTGCCGCCCGGCGTCGTTGGTCAGCTGCAGGCCGCGCTGACGCCGGTGGCCGCCGACGTGGGCGTGGACGTGGCTGTCGAGGCCGACAGCCTGTCCCGGCGGGCCAAACGACTGATCGTGTTCGACGTCGACTCGACGCTGATCCAAGGGGAGGTCATCGAAATGCTGGCCGCCCGGGTGGGCGCCCAGGACGCCGTCGCGGCGATCACCGAGGCCGCGATGCGCGGCGAGCTGGACTTCGCCGAGTCGCTGCACCGGCGGGTCGCGACCCTGGCGGGTCTGCCCGCCGAGGTGCTCGACGAGGTCGGCGAGCAATTGGAGCTCACCCCCGGTGCGCGAACCACAATACGAACGCTGCGGCGGCTGGGATATAGCGTCGGTGTCGTCTCCGGCGGCTTCCGGCAGGTCATTGACCCGCTGGCGCATGAGTTGATGCTGGATTTCGTCGCTGCCAACCAGTTGGAGATCGTCGACGGCACAATCACCGGCCGGGTCATCGGCCAGGTCATCGATCGCGCCGGTAAAGCCAAGGCGCTGAGGGACTTCGCGCATCAGGCCGGCGTGCCGATGGAGCAGACGGTCGCGGTCGGTGACGGCGCCAATGACATCGACATGCTGGCCGCAGCGGGCTTGGGCATCGCATTCAACGCCAAACCGGCGCTGCGCGAGGTCGCCGACGCGTCGCTGAGCCATCCGTACCTGGACACTGTGCTGTTTTTGCTTGGCGTTACCCGCGGTGAGATCGAGGCCGCCGACGCGGTCGACGGTGTGGTGCGACGCGTCGAGATCCCACCCGAATAAGCCGCCGAGCAGACACAAAAGCCCGCCACGCCTCGGCGTGTCGGGGGCTTTTGCGCCTGCTCGCCACGGTGACCCGACAGCCGCCGCCGGGTCGCGGTACGGCACGATGGTCGGGTGCCCGAAACCGCCGAAACCGGTAGCGACGCGGCCGACCCCGATCTGCTGGTCGACTTCACAGATGTTTCGTTACGCCGTGACGGCCGGGTGCTTGTGGGGCCGGTGACCTGGTCGGTCGAGCTGGACGAACGCTGGGTGATCATCGGGGCCAACGGTGCCGGCAAGACGTCGTTGCTGCGCATCGCCGCCGCCGCCGAGCACCCCTCGTCGGGCGTCGCCTATGTGCTCGGTGAGCGCCTCGGCCGGGTCGACATGTCCGAGCTGCGCGCCCGGGTGGGCTTGAGTTCCTCGGCATTGGCGCAACGGATACCCGGTCACGAGGTGGTGCGCGACCTGGTCGTCTCGGCGGGCTACGCGGTGCTCGGTCGCTGGCGAGAACGCTACGAGGACGTCGACTACCACCGGGCGATCGACATGCTGGAAAGCCTGGGTGCCGAGCACCTGGCCGACCGCGCCTACGAAACCCTGTCGGAGGGTGAACGTAAGCGGGTGCTGATCGCGCGCGCGTTGATGACCGACCCCGAGCTGCTGCTGCTCGACGAACCGGCCGCCGGTTTGGACTTGGGCGGCCGCGAGGAACTGGTGGCGCGGCTGACCGACTTGGCCGCCGATCCCGACGCTCCGGCGCTGGTCCTGGTTACCCACCACGTCGAGGAGATTCCGCCCGGCTTCAGCCACTGCATGCTGATGTCGGAGGGACAGGTCGTCGCAGCGGGTTTGCTGACCGACGTGCTGACCGGCGAGAATCTATCGGCGGCGTTCGGTCAGGCGATCACGATCGACTTGATCGACGGGCGTTACTTCGCCCGGCGCACTCGCAACCGCGCGGCCCACCGGAGGCGGTCATGACTTCACCGCAGGAACCGTCCCCGCTGACGCCTCCTTTGGTTCCAAGGCCCGCCGCGACGGTGATGCTGATCCGCGATGGCGTAGCAGGCCCGGGCGGCATCTCGGTGTTCTTGATGCGCCGGCACTCGGCGATGGAATTCGCCGCCGGGGTGATGGTGTTTCCGGGCGGCGGTGTCGACGATCGCGATCGCAACGCCCAGATCGCCTGGGCCGGGCCGCCGCCGTCGTGGTGGGCCCAGCGGTTCAGCACCGACGCCGAGCTGGCCGAAGCGCTGGTGTGCGCGGCAGCCCGGGAGACCTTCGAGGAATGCGGCGTGCTGTTCGCCGGCCCGGCCGACGACCCGTGCGGCATTGTCGGCGACGCATCGGTTTACCGCGAGTACCGGTTGGCGCTGGCCGACCGAACGCTGTCGTTCGCCGACTTCCTGCGGCGGGAGAACCTGGTGTTGCGGGCTGACCTGCTGCGGCCATGGGCCAACTGGGTGACACCGGAAGCCGAGCGTACCCGCCGCTACGACACGTACTTCTTTGTCGGAGCGTTGCCGCAGGGGCAGCGCGCCGACGGAGAGAACACCGAATCCGACCGCGCGGGTTGGACGACACCGCAGTCCGCCATCGACGACTTCGCGGCCGGCCGCTGCTTCCTGTTGCCGCCGACCTGGACTCAGCTGGACTCGCTGGCCGGACGCACGGTCGCCGACGTGTTGGCCGTCGAGCGTCAGATCGTCACCGTGCAACCGAACCTGCAGATCGACGGCGACAACTGGGTGTTCGAATTCTTCGACTCCGATCGCTACCACCAGGCACGCAAGGCCGGCGGACACCGATGGCGGATGTGAGCGAGTTCGTCAGCATCCACGTCGGCGCAGAGCGCCCGGGCGTCGGCACGTTGGTGCTTTCGCGCCCGCCCACCAACGCCATGACCAGGCAGGTCTACCGGGAGATCGGGCAGGCCGCCATCGAGGTCGGACGGCGCGACGACATGGCCGCGGTGATCATCTTCGGCGGCCACGAAATCTTCTCTGCCGGCGACGACATCCCCCAACTGCGCACGCTGATCGCGTCGGAAGCCGAGACCTGGGCGCGCGTGCGCCGTGACGCCGTCGACGCCGTCGCTGCGATCCCGAAGCCGACCGTGGCCGCGATCACCGGTTACGCGTTGGGTTCCGGCCTGGGCCTGGCACTGGCCGCCGATTGGCGGGTGAGCGGCGACAACGTGCGGTTCGGTGCGACGGAGATCCTGGCCGGTTTGGTGCCCGATGGCGGCGGAACGGCGCGGCTGGCCCGCACGGTCGGGGTCAGCAGGGCCAAGGAACTGGTGTACAGCGGGCGGTTCCTCGACGCTGAGGAGGCGCTGGCGTTGGGCCTGATCGACGACATGGTCGCCCCCGACGACGTGTACGACGCCGCAGTGGCCTGGGCGGGCCGTTTCGTCGACGGACCTCAGCATGCGCTGGCGGCCGCCAAGGCCGGCATCGACGAGGTATTCGAGCTGGCTCCGGCGGACCGCGCGGCCGCAGATCAACGCCGCTTTGTGAACGTCTTCGCCCACGCTACTAAGCTGGCCCTTCGTGACGAGGAGTTCGACGCCCGCCGGTGACCCGGCACCGCAACCGCATGCCACCGCCGACCAGGTGGAGGCCGCCCGACATGACAGCAAGCTGGCTCAGGTGCTCTACCACGACTGGGAGGCGGAGAACTACGACGAGAAGTGGTCCATCTCCTACGACCAGCGCTGCATCGACTATGCGCGGGACTGCTTCGACGCCGCCGTCCCCGACGACGAGATCTACCGGCTGCCATACGATCGTGCCCTCGAATTAGGTTGCGGTACCGGCTTTTTCCTGCTCAACCTGATCCAGTCCGGGGTCGCGCGGCGCGGTTCGGTCACCGACCTGTCCCCGGGCATGGTCAAAGTTGCGACCCGCAACGGGCAGTCCCTGGGCCTGGACATCGACGGCCGGGTCGCCGACGCCGAGGGCATCCCGTACGACGACAATACGTTCGACCTGGTGGTTGGACACGCTGTGCTGCACCACATTCCAGACGTCGAGTTGTCGCTGGGCGAGGTGCTGCGGGTGCTGCGGCCGGGCGGCCGCTTCGTCTTCGCCGGCGAGCCGACCTCTGTCGGCGACAGCTACGCCCGGACACTGTCCACGCTGACCTGGCGGATCGCTACCAATATCACCAAACTGCCCGGCCTGGGCAGCTGGCGGCGGCCACAAGCCGAGTTGGACGAATCCTCGCGCGCTGCGTCGCTGGAAGCGGTTGTCGACCTGCACACCTTCGCCCCGAGCGACCTGGAGAAGATGGCCACCTCCGCCGGTGCCGTCGACGTCGAGACCGCCACCGTCGAGTTCACCGCCGCGATGTTGGGCTGGCCGCTGCGCACCTTCGAGTATGCGGTGCCCTCGGAACGGTTGGGCTGGGGCTGGGCCAAGTTCGCATTCACCAGCTGGAAGACGTTGAGCTGGGTCGACGAGAACCTGTGCCGGCGTGTGGTGCCGAAGGGCTGGTTCTACAACGTGATGATCACCGGGATCAAGCCGTCCTGAACTTCGGTCTCGACGACGTTGCTTACCTGACATCCGACGCGGGCTACGCGGCGCTGAGCGTCGTCGACGCGCTGCCACTGACCGACCGCATTGCCGAGATCGCCACGCTGCGAAGGCAATTCGGCGACCGGACCCCGGCGCTGGTGGAAACCATTCTGCTGAGACGGCGCGCGGCCGACAAGCTGCCCGGTACCGGCGGCTGGCTGTTCACCGACGAAGCGCTTCAGCAATCGACCGCTGCACGGGTGGCATGGCACCGCGCGCAGCGGTTGGCCGGTCGCCTCGTGCACGACGTCACCTGCTCGATCGGCACCGAGCTCGCGGCGCTGCGCGGATCGGCAGCACGGGCGGTCGGCAGTGACATCGACCCGGTGCGGTTGGCGATGGCGCGACACAACCTCGGCGCCGCCACCGACCTGTGTCGTGCCGACGCGCTGCACCCGGTGACCCGCGACGCGGTGGTGCTGGCCGACCCGGCGCGGCGTAGCGGCGGGCGGCGGCGCTTCAACCCGCGCGACTACCAGCCTGCGCTGGATCAGCTCGTCGATGTCTATCGTGGCCGGCAACTAGTCGTAAAATGTGCTCCTGGAATTGATTTCGATGGCGTGAAGCGCCTCGGCTTCGACGGTGAGGTCGAAGTCACTTCCTATCAAGGGTCGGTGCGGGAAGCGTGCTTGTGGTCGGCGGATTTAGCCGAGCACGGTGTGCGCCGTCGAGCCAGCATCTTGGATCGCGGCGAACAGATCACCGACGCCGATCCGGCCGACTGCCCGTGCCGGCCGGCCGGCCGGTGGATCATCGATCCCGACGGCGCGGTGGTGCGGGCCGGTCTAGTGCGCCACTATGCAGCGCGGCATGGGCTGTGGCAGCTGGACCCGCACATCGCCTACCTGTCCGGGGACCAATTGCCCGCGGGACTGCGCGGGTTCGAGGTTGTCCAGCAGCTGCCCTTCGATGAGCGCCGCTTGCGGCAGGCGTTGTCGGCGCTGGACTGCGGCGCCGTGGAGATCTTGGTGCGCGGCGTGGAGGTCGACCCTACGGCCCTGCGGCGGCGGTTGGCGTTGCGTGGCAGCGGCTCGTTCACGGTAGTCGTGACCCGGCTCGGCTCGGGTGCAGCCGCACGAGGAACTGCGTTCGTGTGCCGGCCGTCGCGGTAGGGGCCGCACATAACGGCATTCCGCGAGAATGGCTTTTTGAGACCGCTCGGTCCGAATTCAAGCTGAGAAAATACTCTAGGTTTTCTCAGGATTTGTTCGTAAATATTGCACGGTGGTCAATAAACTATGAGCCTCAGCGGTTATCGCTGATCGCGACATTCGGGCGCACGTGGGGTGCGTCGGGGGAAAGGAACAATAAATGAACGTTCGTGGTATCGCGCGGCTGAGCACGCTGGCCGTTGGACTGGGTATCGGCTCGGCGGTGGCCTCCCTACCGGGGGCTGCCGCGGCGGACTCGTCGACCGATTGGTTGTCGTCGATCGATAGTCTTCTCGTCGGTGCCGCACCGGCCGCCGACGCTTCAACGTCTGATTTCCAGATCTCTGTTGACGGTATTGACTTGCTCCCCACAGCGGGTAACGCGGCGACCGCCGTCTCGAGCGCGGGGGACTACGCGATCGCCATCGGCGACGGCGCCAACGCCTCCGCGACCGGGGGGACGGACGACTACGCGTACGCCTCGGGCACCGATGCTGTCGCTACGGCCGGGGGCACCAGTGGTTCCAACAGCGACATAGCCGTCGTCGACGGCAACGACAGCACCGCGGTCGCCGGCGGGTATGAGAATGCCGCTGGCACCATCGTCAACCCTGGCAGCGAGGACTACTCCGTCGTCTTCGGCAACAGCGACGGCGCCTACGCGGGCAGCGATGCCGCAGGTGCGGGTTCTTACGACGTCGCCTACGGCGAAGGTGACAATCTCGGGAACGGCTACGCGACGGGATCAGACTACTTGCTTGAAATCCTGAAGGTATACGGCGACAGTACGTCTAGCTCCGCCACCACTGACAGCGGCAACTTGCTGACTGACCTGTTGTCAGGTTCGGGCGGCGCCGCTGATGGCAGCAACTTGCTGACCGATCTGGCATCGTTGTTCGACCCGGCGGGCGCGGCTGCCGACAGCGGCAACTTCCTGACCGAACTCGCGTCCTTGTTCTAGAGGTCTTCTCCAGGTCACCCGATCCCGGGTCGGCGCTCGCCGGCCCGGGAGCAGCGCGGCCAAATCAAGTGTCGTCGGCAGGACAAGAAATACGCGGATGGCGAAAAGCAATTCAGCCGTTACGTGCCGCCATTTTTGCCCGGCTCTTGGCTATTTTGTTCAGGCCGGTGATTTTTCCGCTTCCTGGCGCCGGCCAGGTCCACATCTGGCGGGCTGTGGGAACAAGAACTGAGACGAAACATCCGGAAATCTGGACGGGATCTCAGCGTTTTATCAGTATCGCAACGCTTTCAGCTAAGCCCACGCAGTGCGGTGGGCCCCCGGTCCAGCGGTCACCGCGTGCGCCGTGGCGCCAAATTAGAGCGTAATCTCCGATGACCTCAGCCACCTGCCGGTCTAACCCAGGAGAACGCGGGACCGTGGTGAACGCGGATGCTATTGCGCTGCTCGGCGGGAGTTTCCGATCACGTTATCCGTGAGCAACGACCAGTACGACATCGTATCGGCGTGCGGTGACGGCACCGCGACTGCTGCGATTGGCGGGTGGCCCGCCGACTTGCTGTCGCTGTTTTGGTCGCTCGCGGACGTTTGCCGTCGGACGCAGTAACGGCCGGGTAAGCTGTCGTGACGGCATTTGAGCCGTTCTGAGGCTGCGAGGACAAGTCGATCGATGCGTCACCTGACGACGGCTGTGCTGATCGCGGCCGGAGCCCTACTGGGCTGGCCCAGCGGCCCCGTGGCTGCTGCCGACTCGCCTTGCACCACCATGGGCGGCTCCGTCGAGGGTGACCAGACCTGCCACGTGCACGCCTCCACATCCATCTACACCCTCGACATGAAGTTTCCGCTGGATTATGCCGACGAGCAGGCATTAGCCGATTACATCAGCCAGAACCGGGACGGGTTCGTCAGCGTCGCGCAGACGTCGTCGCAGACGTCGGCGCCGCGCGATGTGCCGTACCAGATGGAGGTGACCTCCGAGCAGTACCATTCCGGGCAGCCGCCGGGCGGCACCCAGAGCGTGGTGCTCAAGGTCTTCGAAGATCTCGGCGGGCCCCGGCCGTCCACCTCTTACAAGAGTTTCAACTACGACCTGGGATCGCACCAGGCGATCACCTTCGACACGCTTTTCGCGCCCAACAGCAAACCGCTCGACGCCATCTTTCCGATCGTGCAGCGTGAGGTGGGACGCCAGACCGGGTTCGGCGCCGCGATTCTGCCCGGTTCGGGCCTCGATTCGTCGCACTACCAGAACTTCGCCATCACCGATGACGAGGTGATTTTCTACTTCGCGCCCGGAGAGCTGCTGCCGCCGACAATCGCAGGTGCCAGCCAAGTCCATGTGCCGCGCAACGCTATTCCGCCGCTGGCCATTTAAGGGTCAGGCCGGGCCCGCGAGCGATTCCATCGCCGCGGCGCCGAATGCCAACGCCAGCTGGGCGATGCAGCCGATGAGCGGCACGATCCAGGCGACCCGCCGGCGGACAAGTCGAATCACCGTGACCAGCACGTCGACAAATAAGAGTGCGCCACCAGCCCATAACGCCAGGTTCATGGCCCGATCCAGCCAGGCCTGGTCGCCGCACTTCTGCGCGGCGCAGGCGTCGGTGTTCATCACCAGAAGTCCCACCAGAAAGAGCGTCGCGCCGAACAAAACAAAGTGAGCACTGAGCAGAACGATGGTCCCGATCACGTCGGCGAGCTGACGACCACCGCTGCTGCTGGTGCTCTGCGCGGGCGGTTGCTGCACGGCCGGGTCGTTCGACACGCACACCATCCTTGCCGAGGCGACGCGTCTGGACCAGTCAATTCGGCGCGAAGCTGTACACCTGGCCGTCGCTGGTGGCGGTAACCACCCGGCGGTCGTGGCCGATCGAAACACCGACCGGATATCCGGTCGCCTCAGGCAGCGGAAGATTGCTCAGGGTGCGGCCACTGCCCGGATCGAAGACCAGCAGCGACATACCGCGTGCTCCCTCGCCGGGGCCGCCGGTCACCACGACATAGCCGACGCCCTGCCCGGCCAGGCTCGACGTCGACAGCGGGCTCACGTCGTTGCGGCGCCACACCTGCTGGGCGTGGTCACCCGCGTCTTTGAAGGCGACCAGCCGGGTGTCGGGTCCGCCGCCCGACACGATCAACCCACTCGGCGTCACCGACGGCGGCGTCTGGGCGAGGAACCTCAGCGGCACCGACCATTTCGGCTTGCCGTCGGCGGCGCGCAGCGCCCACAACCGCTCGTCGCGACCGTTGACGTAGACGGTGGAACCGTCCCGGGACAGCACCGGGCTGGCCAGCACACCGGCAGCGACGGCATTGCTGGTCCATTCGCGGGTGAGCAGCGGGTTTTGGCCCGGGTGATACTTCAACGCGGTCAGCGCGGCCGCGGGGGCACCCGGCTGCCACAGGCCCAGCACCACCATCCCGGTCGCCGCCGCGAACGCCGGCGCCGCGGCGACCGGGCAGCCGGCCCGGGCCGGTCCGCAATCGGAGAGTCCACGAGTGAAGTCGGCCGGATCGACATTGTCCACCAGATCCACGGAGTTGCCGACGACGGTGCCGCGGTGCGCGTCGAAGACCTGCACCTGCCCCAAATGCGTGACTACCAGCAGTTGGCTGTGTCCGAGAAGCCTTGGGGTGGAGGGCATTCCGATGACAGGTCGGCGCCAGCGGATCCACTGGGTGACTGGGAAGGACAGGATCGCCCCGGGCTGGCCGACGTAGAGGTTGTCGAAACCGTCGAACAACGGGCCGGAGATGCCGCCGCCCTGGAAGAGCCGGGTGCACCAGCGCTGTCTGCCGTTGTCGTCGTTCTCCCATTCCATCAGCGAGCAGCCGCCCGGTGTCTGCGCGTTCAGTGCCATCCAGTTGCGCGAGCTCAGCGCGGGTGCCGCCGCCAGCGATCCCTTGACCGAGCGGGTCCAACGCAGGTTCAGGTCGGTAGCCCCGGCGGTCGACGTGTAGCTGCTGTTGGACGCGTCGCCGAATTGCGCCGGCCAGCCCTCGGCGGGTACGGCGTCCACCCAGGAGTCGGTGTTACCGCAGCCGGCCAGGATGGCCGCCAAGGCCACCGCCGGTACTAGCCGCACAGTCGGCGGAAAGTTGGTGCGCCATAACACCAGCCGAGGGTAGCCTGTGGCACTTCGCGTATCCTTTCCGGCCATGACGACAATGTGGGGGGCACCTCTGCATCGCCGCTGGCGGGGGTCGAAGCTCCGTGACCCACGACAGGCCAAGTTCCTCACGCTGGCATCGCTGAAATGGGTGCTGGCCAACCGCGCGTATACCCCGTGGTATCTGGTCCGCTACTGGCGGTTGCTGAAGTTCAAGTTGGCCAACCCGCACATCATTACCCGCGGCATGGTGTTCATCGGCAAGGGTGTCGAGATCCATGCGACCCCCGAGTTGGCGCAGTTGGAGATCGGCCGATGGGTGCACATCGGGGACAAGAACACCATCCGCGCACACGAAGGCTCGTTGCGCTTCGGCGACAAGGTGGTGCTCGGCCGCGACAACGTCATCAACTGTTACCTCGACATCGAGCTCGGCGATTCAGTGCTGATGGCCGACTGGTGCTACGTCTGCGATTTCGACCACCGCATGGACAACATCAACCTGCCGATCAAGGATCAGGGAATCATCAAAGGCCCAGTCCGGATCGGGCCAGACACGTGGGTGGGCGTCAAGGTGACCGTGCTGCGGGGCACCACCGTCGGCCGTGGCTGCGTGCTGGGATCGCACGCCGTGGTCAAGGGCAACGTGCCGGACTATTCGATCGCGGTCGGCGCTCCGGCCAAGGTGGTCAAAAATCGCCAGCTCGCCTGGGAGACGTCGGCTGCCCAACGCGCCGAACTGGCCGCGGCGCTGGCCGATATCGAACGCAAAAAGGCAGCCCGCTGAGGTTTGTCAGCTGATCGCTTGGAAGCGTCGCAGCGCCTCACTGCGTTCGGCGGAGTGATCGACGATCGGTTTGGGATACCCGGCCGGCCGGTCGTCTTTGGTCAGGCCGACATCGTCGATGTCGGCAAGTTCGGGTACCCAGCGACGAACGTAATCTCCTGAGGGATCGAACTTTTCGGCCTGCTTAGCCGGGTTGAAGACCCGGAAATACGGCGCCGCGTCAGTGCCGCAGCCGGCACACCACTGCCAGCCGTGCTGGTTGTTGGCCATGTCGCCGTCGACCAGCTGATCGAGGAACCAGCCGGCGCCCCACTGCCACGGCAGGTGCAGATCTTTGACCAGAAACGACGCGACGATCATTCGCACCCGATTGTGCATGAAGCCGGTCTCGCGCAGTTGACGCATACCGGCATCGACGATCGGGAATCCGGTTTCGCCGGCCTTCCACGCCTTGAACCGCTGCTCGGCGTCTGCCCCGATGTCGGTTTGGATCGCGTCGAAATCCCGGTTCCAGTTCCACCACGCGCTATCCGGCCAGTGATGCAGAACCGCGGCGTAGAAGTCGCGAAATGCCAACTGCCGCAGATATGCTCGTGCTCCGGCTCGACGCTGGTCCAAGTCGGCCGCCATCGTTCGCGGGTGGATGGTGCCGAACTTCAGGTGCGCCGACATCCGGCTGGTGGAAGCGCGGTCGGGCCTGTTGCGGTCGTCGGAGTAGTCGTCCAACCCGTCGCGGACAAACGCTTTCCACTGCCGCCGCGCGGCCGCCTCGCCCGCAGGCAGGTCAAGTTCGACGCCGGGATCGGGTATTTCAACGGGTTTCGCGGTGTTCCCCAACTGCGCGGGATCGACCCAGCGCGCCGACCTGGGTCCGGTTCGCGCGGGTTTCCGCCACCCCAGTTCGCGCCATCGGCCGAAGAACGGAGTGAACACCTTGTACGGGTCGCCGTTGTCCTTGGTAACGCGCCCCGCCGACACCAGGTACGGCGATCCAGTGGCGACCAACGGCACGTCGCCCAGCGCTTTTCGCACCCGGTCGTCGCGGCGCCGTCCGAACGGCGCGAAGTCCTCCGAAACATGCACCGACCGCGCGTCTATCTCCTTGGCGATGGCGGGAATCCGCTCCTCGGGCCGCCCGCGCGTCACCAGCAGTCGGCCATCCAGATCGTCGCGCAGCTGGCGCAGCGTATCGCACAGAAACTGCATCCTGCGCGCGCCCGACGACGCCTCCAGGCGGGGATCAAGCACGAAGCAGGCGAGCACCTCGTCGGTGTTGGCGACGGCGTTGAGCAAGGGGGGGAGGTCACGCAGTCTCAAGTCGCGACGGAACCACAGCAACGCGGGCATCAACGAGCCACCTGTCTCATGATCGGTTGAGTACCCAGATATGGCCGGACATTGCAGTGGCAAAGGCACACCACAGCGGATAGGGCAGCAGTGCTGCTCCGGCGCGCGGATCGGCCGCGGCCGTCCGCCGGGCCAAGTCGGCGCTGCTGGCCGCCAGTACCGCTGCGCCAACCGCCGACGCGCCGAGCTTGTGGTACTTGAAGAATAACCAACTCCACCCGGCGTTGAGGCTCAGGTTGATGCCCAGCGCGATGATGTAGTTACGCGCCTCCTGGTGGCGTCCGGTTGCGCGCAGTCGGTCGATGGCCGCTGCGGAGGTGGCCGCGATGTCGGCGTACAGCGTTGTCCACGCGACCGGAAACACGCCGCTGGGCGGGACGTAGCGGGGTTTGCTCAACCGGTTGTACCAGGTCGGTACCCGGGTTTTGCTGGCGACGCTCCCAGTACCCGCGGCCGCAGCGACGGCCAGACCAGTGGCAGCCAGTGTCTTCTTATTCACGATGTCTCCCTTTGTATTCGGTTTCGACGGTTTCGCCGGCACCCACTCGGGTGGGCCACCAGATGCGGTCACCGATCAGCGCGAACAGCGCGGGGATCACCAGCGTGCGAACGATGAAGGTGTCGAGCAGAATACCCACGCCGACGATGATCCCGAGTTGAGTCAGCACGATCAGCGGCAACACTCCGAGCACGCAGAAGACTGCGGCCAGCACCATTCCGGCGCTAGTGATCACGCCGCCGGTAGCTGACACCGCGCGCACCATGCCGTCGCGGGCACCGTGCAGCGCGGCTTCTTCGTGGGCGCGGGTGACCAGAAAGATCGTGTAGTCGACGCCAAGCGCGGCCAAAAACAAGAACGCGAACAGCGGCGTGCTGTCGTCCAGCGCGGGGAATCGGAACACGTGCAAGCTTGCCCAGCCGCCCGATCCCAACGCAGCCAGCGCGCCGAGAATGCTGGCCGCCAGCAGGATCGGCGGGGCGAGTGCCGAGCGTAGCAACAGATAGAGCACGACCAGGATGACGGCCAGGATCGCCGGGATCAGCACCAGGCGGTCCCGGGCCGCACCGTCGCGGACGTCAAGTGCCTGGGCGTCCGCTCCGCCGACCAGAGCAGCGGGATCGGCCATTCTGATCGAATCACGAAGCCCGACAATAATTGTGAATGCCTTCGCGGATGACGGTGCAGCATTGGTTACTACTGTCCACTTCGTCAGGCCGCTCGGCGAGTGGCCCGACTCGTTCGCTGACACCACCCCGCCGGTCGCCTTGATGGCCGCCTGCACTTGCGTTGCCCGAGAACTGCTGGCGATGACGGTTGTGGGACTCGCCAGGCCGGCAGGAAAGTGGCCGGCCAGGACCTGAAATCCGGAAACCGAATCGGCACGGACCCGGAATTGTTCGGTTTGCGACAAGCCGATTCGGATACCGAGCAGGCCTGTTGCCAACGCCGCCAGAACGGCGATGGCCACCGCGCCGATCAGCTTCGGACGACGGGCGACCCTGTCGGCGACCCAACGCCACGGCCCTGACTCGATGCCGTCTACCGTCTGCGGGTGTGGGATGAACGGCCAAAACACCCGCCGGCCGCACAGCGCCAGCAGCGTGGGCAATAGTGCCAGCACCGACACTGCCGCGACAATCAGCCCGCACGCGGCGAGCACACCGAGGCTTCGAGTGCTCGGCACCACCGCAAGAATCAGCGTCAACAGCGCCAGCACCACGGTGGCGTTGCTGGCCACGATGGCCGGCCCGGCGCTGCGCACCGCGCGGCGGAGGGCATCGCGATGCGCGCTGTGGCGCGTAAGTTCTTGGCGGTAGCGGGAAATCAGCAACAGGGCGTAGTTGGTGCCCGCCCCGAACACCAGCACACTGGTGATGCCAGAGGTCGCGCCGTCGAAGGACAAACCGGTCAGCCCCGCCATCGCAGTGCCCACCGAAGTGGCCACCCGATCGGCGAACCCAATCACCATCAGCGGAATCAACCACAGCACCGGCGAGCGGTATGTGGCGATAAGCAGCAAGGCCACCACGGAGGCCGTCACGACAAGCAGCGTGAGATTGGCACCGGAAAAGGCATCGGCGATATCGGCGCCGAACGCAGGCCCGCCAGTAACGTGCACGTCCAGGGCGAGTGGAAGTCCCGCGCCGGCGGCGTGCCGGACGGCGGCGACGGTGTCGTCGAGAGCGAGACCGGAGAGTTGCGTACTGATCGGCACCACACCGAGTGCGGCTTTGCCGTCCGCTGACACCTGTAGCGGTGGACCGTTGACAGCGGAACCGGCCCGGGCGGCCGCCTGCATCCGGTCGCGGGCTCGTGCGGCGGCGGCCACATCTGCGGACGACAGTACTGCGCCGTCAGATCGGCCGACCACGACAATGAGAGCCGCCTGACCGCTGCCCGGAAATTGACGCGTGAGCGCTTCGGCTCTGGCCGCCTCCGACTTCGGTGGCAGTGTCTGGGGAGCCCGCCCTGCGGCGGCGTTATTGCCGACCAGGACCAGCAGACCGCTGCCGATCAGGAAAAGAGCCAGACTCAGTAGCCAGGAACGGCGGCCCGTTACGGCGGCGGCGACGCGGGTCCAGAACATCGACCCGGATTATTTCAAGCATTTAAGTATTAATCAACTGAAGTAATGCCGTAACGCGGATATGCTGGAAGGGTCATGGGCCCTGATCAGACCACCGACGAGCGGGCCGCGCTCGAGTCGCAAATCACCGCCGATCTGCGGATATTGACGGCCGAATCTGAACAGATCGGCCGGGCTTTCGCCGTCTTGCACGACGTCCGGCCCACCGACTTTCGCGCCCTGCTGCATGTCATGGTCGCCGAAACCACCGGTCGACCGATCACGTCTGGCGAGCTACGCCAGCGGATGGGGGTGTCGGGTGCCGCGATCACCTACCTGGTGGATCGGATGATGGCGTCCGGGCATATCACGCGGCAATCCGATCCTGGCGACCGACGCAAAGTGATCCTCCGCTACTCGGAATCCGGCCTCGACACCGCTAGGGCCTTCTTTGCTCCGTTGGGACTGCACGCCAGCACCGCGTTGGCCGGCTTGCCCGACGCTGACTTGACTGCGGCTCATCGGGTATTCACCGCGCTGATTGAGGCCATGCGGCGATACCAAGTCGAGCTTGCATCAACCGAACCGCCCGAGCAGCCGACGTGCTGACACGGGGTAAAACGGAGCCATGCGCATGCCTGCGGACACGCCAAGCGAAGACGGGGCAAGCCCGGTGACAACCGACTCGGGCGGGATGACCACCCGCAAGAAACGTCACATCGATGTATGCCTCGACGACCGTGTCGCCTATTCCGGAGTCACAACCGGATTGGAACGCTACCGCCTGCCATACAACGCGCTGACGCAGACAAGCCTCGCCCACATCGACTTGTCCACCCAATTCCTCGGCGGCTCCTTGCGGGCCCCGATATTGATCGGTGCGATGACGGGCGGCGCTGAGCTATCCGGAACGATCAACAAGAATCTGGCTGCCGCGGCCCAACGGCTCGGTATCGGGATGATGCTCGGCTCGCAGCGGATCATGCTGGACAGCGCGCTGGGGGAGCAGGCGGCCGCCAGCTTCACCGTCCGTGACGTGGCTCCGGATGTGCTGTTGTTCGGCAATATTGGCCTTTCGCAGCTGACAGTGGCTGCTGTTTCCGATATTTCGAGTGCGTTGAAACGGGTGGAAGCAGATGTGCTTGCGGTGCATACCAATCCGCTGCAGGAGGCGGTCCAGCGTGATGGTGACAGTGACTTTTCCGGGTCGATCGACAGGTTGTGTGAAGTCGCCGGCGAGCTGGACTATCCGGTGCTGCTCAAGGAGGTTGGCCACGGAATTGGTTCCGCAGCGGTCGCGGAGTTGACAGGGTCAGCGGGTGAACCGCCGGTTGCCGCGATCGACGTCGCCGGGGCCGGCGGCACCTCCTGGTCACGCGTGGAGCAACTTGTTCGCTACGGCGAGCTGCGCTATCCCGACTTAGCCGACTGGGGGATACCCACGGCACGTGCGATCGTGGAGGTGCGGGAGGCGCTGCCCGCCATCCCGCTGGTCGCCTCCGGTGGTATCCGCACCGGCATGGACGCGGCCAAAGCGTTGGCATTGGGCGCCGACGTGGTTGCGGTCGCCCGTCCGCTGCTCGCGGCGGCGATCGAATCCTCGGACGCCGTCATCGATTGGCTGCAGCGATTCATCGACGAGCTGCGAATCTGCCTGCACGGTGCCGGTGCGGCCGATCTGCGGGCCCTGCGCGACATCGGCGTGGCACCAATACCGTAGCTGCGGGTGGTTGGCGCATATGGCGGTCGTCCTTGCTTACGGTTCACCCTCACTGGGCCATCTGTTTCCGCTCGCGGCACTGCTGACTGAGCTGGCCGAGCGCGGGCACCAGGTCCATCTGCTCACGATGTCCTCCGGAGTTGCGCAACTGCGTGCGACCGGCGTCCGCGCCGAGCCGGTCGATCCGCGCATCGAGGCCATCGCGGGACCGGATTGGATGGCGCGAAAAGCACTTGACGTGTTGAAGATTTCGATTGACGTGATGTGTCGGCGGGCGGTATTCGAAGTCGACGATCTGCGTGCCGCAATCGGGCGGGTGCGACCGGACGTGGTGATCGTCGACGCTAACTGCTGGGGCGCCATCTCGGTAGCCGATGCCAGCGATGTGCCATGGCTGGTGTTCTCACCGTTCACGCCCTACCTGCGGTCTCCTGGCGTGCCGCCGTTCGGCCCGGGGCTGCGGCCATTGCCCGGTGTGGTCGGTCGGCTTCGGGACACTGCGATCCGCCCGTTCGTAACGTATCTGTTCGATCGACGAATGTTGCCGCGGGTGAATGCCGTTCGGCAACAAGTGGGCGCACCGGAGGTCAAGTCGGTCGATGATTTGATGCGGCGGGCGCCGTTACTGTTGGCGGTCGGTGGCGAACCGTTCGAATATCCGCATCCGGGGTGGGGGGACGCGGTCCACCTCATCGGTGCATGCGTGTTCGAGCCCGGCCCACTTCGACAGCCCGATTGGTTGACGTCGATAGATCGGCCCATCGTGCTGGTCAGCACCTCCTCGATCAAGCAGGCAGATGCGGTGTTGGGACGCACCGCATTGCAGGCTTTGGCGAAAGAGCCGGTGCACGTCGTTGCGACCTTTCCCGCTGGAGTGCCGCCGAATCTTCCCCAGCCGACCAACGCGACGGTGTGCGAATTCGTCCCGCACGGTGAGCTGCTTGATCGTGTTTGCTGTGTGATTACTCACGGCGGGATGGGCACGACGGTCAAGGCGCTGGAACGTGGCGTGCCGGTGTGCGCCGTTCCTTTCGCTCGCGATCAGGCCGAGGTTGCGCGGCGCGTCGAGGTGGCCGGCTGCGGAATCCGGCTGCCTGCCGAAAGGCTCACCGAGGCACGTCTGCGCGAAGCGGTGCGAGCGGCAATGACGATGACCGACGGCGCGCGGCGGGTGGCAGCCGGTTTCGCCGCGACCGGAGGCGTTCAGCGAGGAGCCAGCTTGGTCGAGGAACACCTGCTGCGGCCCGCCGCCAAGCAGGTTGTGGAATAACCGGCTAACTTCGCGGGCGCAGGCTGCGATGCGAAATTCAGTTGCACTCAGTCTGTTTGGCGAGTTGGTCAACTCGAAGGTGATCGTTGTGCGCAGCGGCCTGCTTCGCCGACGATTTGGTGTGCTGCACAGCGAGTTCGCTTTCAAACGTCGACATCGCGGCGATCATCGCACGGAACACCCGATGAGCCGCCTGGAGTTCGTTGTCGGGCAGTTCGGCAAGCGCGGACCGGAGATGGATGCCCAGCGGGGTGAAAAACGCGTGCGCCAGCGCCATACCGCTGTTTTCGTACCGAAGAAGTGCTTTGCGTCGATCCGCGGGATCCGCTTCACGCCGGATATGCCCGGCGTCGATCATCCGGTCGACCAGGTAGGTGATTGCTGCCGGTGAGACATCCATCCGCTGGCGTAACTGAGCCATGGTCAGCGGTGTTCCGGCAGTCTCGGCAACCATGACGTGTAGCAAAGCGTGAAAGTCGTTGCCGCTCACGTCGTTCTGGCGCGCAAAATACCGGCCGATCCGATCAGACTGAGCTGTGACCGCCCGCATATCGGCGGACATCAGCTTCTCCAGTTCTGCCCGGCTCGGAGGTGAACTCTTTGTGCCCCGATCAGTCACGAAACCGCATCCTTCTTCGCGATTGCTCGACAAGCGTATCGGAAACTGGATGGATCAGCGCCGATACGCCCCTTAACCGGAAAAGTGTGTCACAGCTGGGCCCAAGCGCCACGCAGTTGCATTAACACGCCAGCATCGTGGCAGGTAAACCGGCTCAATTGCGCATCTGGTGAGACCGGCTAATCGACGCAGATTGAGCCCTGTGGGTGCTGGTGGTCCGCGGAAACGTCATCCCAGCAGATGGTCTCCGTCAACGACCTGCTGTGCGACCTGTGCAACCGGGGTGTTGGACTCTTGAGAGAACCGCTTGAGCAATCCGAACGCGACAGCCGCGTCGATGCCGAGGTGTTCCATCAGCATGCCCTTTGCCTGGCCGATGATGTCACGGGAGACAAGTGCGGTGCGGAATTGTTGGTCGCGTCGCACCATGTTCCACACCAGTGCGGTGTGGGTGGCAAAAATTATTCCCAGGTTCACTGAGCCGTCATCGAACGCGTTGATCGGCTCTGCGTAGAAGTTGAGCGCGGCCGTCGTCTGGCTATCCCCGAACATCCCGAACGACAGGATCGATCGGATCGGAGTCTCTTTGAGTGCCTGGGCACGATAGAGCGGCCAGCGTTCGTCGGTCCCGAGATCGTCGACCCGGACTCGATCTTGTTGCGCGGCAGCCGAAAGGCACGGTCCCTGTCGACAGCGAAGCTGAATGCCGTCCAGCACCACCGGGTAGCGGTGGGTTGCAGCAGCGGTTTCGCTTGGGCGCTGCCGCTTTGTGACGGTGATGCCGGCATATTGGGCGCCCGGCACCGATTCGGAGGCACCTGCGATCAGCTCGCGCAGCAGAGCGTCCGCGTCGGACGACGCGCGTCGCTGTACGTCCGCGACCAGCTGGGCCGCCTGGACGAACATTGCGCTTTGCGAACTCACCGAGTCACTTCTTGCCGCTTCGTCGCTGTTCTTGGCTTTGAGAATGCCGACCATTGGTACTACTTGTCGGGTCGGAGCGCGTCTGGCTTGTGCACGGCATCGGCGCCGGTCTTCCTGCTCGCCACCCGGTATTGCGGGTTTTTCTCCTGCACAGTTCCTTTAACGTTCTGGCCGTGGCTCTTCCATTGGACGTTGTCTCCCCTCTCGAAGGTTTTATCCGGCATGAGCTGGTCCTTCCGCATCGATTCGTTCGACAAGTCATTGGGAAGTGAGTCGCTGACCACCGGCTGTTTTTAAAACGTGGGTTATGCGGCGGCGCGATCGCCTGTCAGTGCCCTACCCATTTGACACCATAATCTTAACAATTAAGCTTGTGAAGTACATGCTGCCGCATGGCTTGGAGATCGCGGCGAGATTGCGCGCCGTCTCCGACTGCGGCAGCCGGAGGAGCGGCAGTGTCAGCTGAGACAGACGGACCAACGCGGTGCGCCGCGACACTTATATCCAAGGGGACAAAGGAGTCAGCATGCGCTGCGTAATATTCGGCGCCACCGGCTACCTTGGCGCCCGCCTGGTCCCGGCACTGCAGGCAGCCGGTCACGAGGTCCGGGTGCTGGCACGCACGCCCGCCAAGCTCGACGACGTGCCGTGGCGCCAGCAGGTGGATGTGGTCCAGGGCGACGTCACTGATCGCGAACGAGTGCGCGAAGCGCTGGACGGGCAACAGGTTCTCTATTACCTGGTGCACTCGCTGCTTCGGCCGGATTTCGTCGACTTCGATGCGCGGGCCGCCTCAATCGTCGCCGACGCCGCAGGACGGGCTGGACTGTCGCGCATCGTCTACGTCGGCGGCATCATCCCGGATCAGCAGCGGCTGTCCGACCACTTGGCGTCGCGTGAGGAGGTGGGAAGGCTGCTTCAAAAGTCCGGAATTCCCACCGCCGAATTGCGCGCGGCGGCGATCATCGGGGCGGGGTCAGCCAGCTTCGAGATGCTGCGTTACCTGACCGAACGGCTGCCGCTGATGGTCACCCCGAAGTGGCTGCGCACCCAGGTTCAGCCGATCGCCGTACGCGACGTGCTGTACTACCTGACCAACGCTGCAGAACTGCCTGCCGAGGTGAGCCGGGCATTCGACATCGGCGGCCCCGACACCTTCACCTACACCGACATGATCCGCAGATACGCGGCGATCGCCGGCCTGCAGCGCCGCGTCGCGATTCCGGTGCCAGTGTTGACCCCATGGCTATCGTCGCACTGGGTGAACATAATCACCCCGCTGCCCCGCGTCCTCGCGACGTCGCTGATGGATTCCCTGGAAAACGACGTGGTTTGTCGGGAGCACGACATCGCCGAACACATCCCCGATCCGCAGGGTGGGCTCACCCGTTACGACGACGCCGTCGAAATGGCCCTGGCCCGGGTGCGAGAGGGCGAGTTGCAGACCCGCTGGTCGCGGGGCGACGACGACAACTCACCGTCGCGCCCGCTGCCCACCGACCCGCCCTGGGCCGGTGGATCGCTCAAAGAGCAGGTGTGGGAACGTCACCTGAACGCCGACGCCGAAACGCTCTGGCAGGCTTTCGAGGTGCTCGGCGCCGAGCGCGGCTGGTCGGCGGCACCGCTGGCGTGGGGTCTGCGTGGCTGGATTGGCCAACTCCGCGGTGCCGCGAAGGGTGACCGAGGTCCGCTGCGTCCGCATCGCCTGCAAACCGGTGAGTCGCTGGATTGGTGGCAGGTCGAGCACATTGACCGGCCGCACCTGCTGCGGCTTCGCGCGGACACACCGCTTCCCGGCCGGCTCTGGCTTGAGCTGTCGGCGCACGACGACGGCGACGGGCGCTCGCGGTATCGCCAACGTGCGTTGTTTCAACCGTACGGCCTTGTCGGCCAAGCATTTTGGACGGCATCGAGCCCGCTCCGCGACGCGGTGCTCGGAGGTATTGCCCGCGATATCACCTCAGCTGTACAACAGCGCCGAGCCGGTGGAGCGGTTTCCGGCCGGTCCGGCCTTCTAATCTGATTGAGCGCGTGGGCGTTTCGATGCGAACGCCAGCCACGAGACCGCGGCGGCCGCAAACGCCAATACCTGCGCCGCGCCGGTCCGGCCGGCTGGATAGAAAACGCCGGCAACATAGCGGTCGATGAACCCCGATGTCGGCAACGGGTCCATGCCGGCACGGCCGCGCGCCCACTGCTCGAGTTCGGTCAGCGGGCAGGGCAGACCGAAGACGACGACGCCGACACCCCACAGCACCGTCGCCACATGCAGCGCGATGCTGCGGGGCCAGCGCAGCGCCAGAAATCCGCCGCTCGGCAGATAGGCCAGGTAAGCGAAATGTGCAGCCACGGTGAAAACCACCGTGGCAGAAAGCACTTTCCTCGTCACGTGCCGGTGCGAAGCTGGTAACGGCGCTCCGCATAAGCAAGGTCGTCTCGCCAGAGCCGGGACGCGGCAACGCGCATCAATCCGGAGACCAGCGGGGCAACATGGCGAGCCCGCTTGAATCCGGTTCGCTCGGAATGGGCGATGACGGCTTCGATGACAGCGGTACGCGGACGGCCGTCGGAACCCAAACCAATTGGTGTGGCGTGGGTTTCGACCACACTTCCGGTTCCCTCACCATCCAGGATGTGCATCACAATGGTCCGCGCCTCGGGGCTGGTGAACTCCGCGACGGTCGGCACCCCCACGCGTCCGACACGGAACGTCACCGCGACCAGGAATCGGTCCGCCTCCTCGGTCGGAGTGGTCAGCACCTCCAGCCGGGTGAACGAATAGGGGTGATACCACGCGCCGTGCCATGGGTCTAAGCGATTGGCGATGATGTCGGCGGGCTCGCATGTGCCGACCAGTCGAGTGACGGCGTCCAAGGTGTCGCCTGCCGGCCTGGCCGCGATCACCGGCTGATCGAGCGGCGGTTCGCCACCAACGTCATCCAGACGCACCCACGCCAACACTCCGTCGTCGTGGCTGGGCAGCGCCCTCCAGCCGAATCCACCTGCGTCGCCGTCGAGGCACAGACCGTGCCATCGGCAGATCAGCGCGCCGCGGTGCATCACAGCGGTAGCAAGGTCGGCACCCAGATGCGGGCAACTGCGTGGGCCGACGCGCAGCCGGCCGTGCTGATTTCGCCAGGCGACCAATTCGACATCCGCGACCCGGGTGCCGAAGGGCCGGCCCGCCCGCACATCCCGGCTGGCGGCGAACGCAAACCAGTTGCCGGTCGGCCTGCGCTGTGATCGGTTAAGCGCGGCGTTGATGATTGCGGGCTGGGCGTCTCGATACGTGGGGCGCTGGGCGGCCCACGCCACTGGCGGGATGGCCTGCAGCGGCCAATCCTTTGGCCAGTGTCGCCGCATGTAGTCCCCGACAGTCATCGCTGAGAAAGCCTTTCTCGTCCGGCAAGAAAGCGCAACAGCGCCGAGCGACCTCGGGCGGGCACCGTGCACAGGGCATGACCGGCAAGTCCCCACTGCGCCAGTATCTGATTGGCCGCCGACCAGCCGGTGGTGGCCGCGCGCTCCATCAACGCCACCGGTAAGTCGATGCGGATCCCGTCACCGGCCAGCAGCAATCCGGGCAGCGGGGTGGTTACCCCGGGACGCTGCGAGTAGGTCCCGGGTGCGAACAACGGGCAGTCGCCGCGATGCAACATCCGTTCGTAAACGACTCGCGCGCCCGCGGTTTCGGGGTAGAGCTCATGCAGACGCCTCAACATGGCGTCTTTCGGCTGCGCGGACTCCACAGCGTACGAATGCAATTCCACGACCGAACCGCCACATTGCCGTGCCCACGCGGTGGCTTCACGTTCATAGCGGTCAAGGACGCTGATGTTGTCGAGCGGTTCGTGGCCCGCGGTGCCCAAAAACGCGGGCCGGTCCGCGGCGACCGGGCGGTCGAGCCAGAGTCGGTGTACCACGAACGGCGGCGCGGTGCGCAACCGCGCTATTCGTGCCCGCCAGAGGTCGTCACCGAGGTTGGGCGACGCCGCGATAATCCGCTGTAGCCCGGCCACATCGGTGGCCAGCACGACGGCGTCGGCGTCCAGCTGGTCACGGGTGTCGGTGTGGACGCCAAACCTGCGGGTGCGGCCACCGTCGATGCTTGCCACGGCGGTGCCTTGGTGGAACCGCACCCCAAGCTCAGTCAGATATTCCCGGAGTGGCTGCCAGAGCGCGGTGTCGTAGTTGGCGTTCGCGACGTCGAAAATGAGGCCCTCGCTGGAGCCGAGAAAGTAGATGTGGAACATGGTGGCCAGCTCCGCGGCCGACAGTTGCGTCGGGCTGGCGAAGAAGCTGCGGGAAAACACCTCGAAAGCGAGGTGGCGCGCTGCCTCGGGGAAATTGAGGCTCTTCAAAAAGGTTTCGGCGTCGATGTGATCGAGGCGGCCATAGATGTCCGGCAGCGACACCGCGGCCAGCGGCGCGGCAGCGCGAGCGTCGATCCTAGCCAGGTCGCGAAGTCGAAAGGTGGGGCTGCGCAACGCGAATACCAGCGCATTCCACGGGGGTGTGCGGGGCAGACCGCGGAAGCTGTCTCGCCGGCCGGCGCCGTCGATCAGCGGGTAATCGTCGACCGGTGTCAGCATGGACAGCCCCGGGTCGACGCGGTGCAACAGCTCCCGCAGGTTGTAGTACTGCCGGAAGAAGGCGTGGAAGCCCCGGTTCATTGCGAACTCGATGCCCTGGTATTGCTCGGTCCAGGCACCGACCCGGCCGCCCAGATACTCCTCGCGTTCGACGATGTCGACGCTGATCCCGCGCTCAGCCAGCCCGGTCGCGGCCGCCAGGCCCGCGATGCCGGCGCCGACGACGACCGCGTGCGGCTGGAACGACAACGCCCCGGCGCCGGGTAGCCCCCGGGATGCCGGATGCGTCCGGCGTTGACGATCGGTCATCGCGGCGCACCTCCAAGGAAGGTGTGGACGATGTTAGTCTCCCATCCGGGCATGGTTTCGCTGTGCACCGCGGCAAACCCCGCGTCGCGCAACCGATGCCGGAATTGCCGTACGCCGTCGAAAGTCAGCACGCTGCGCCACAGATGCCGGTACAGCGTCGCGTCGCCGGTCTGCCGCCAGCCGGACGGAATGATGATGCCCCAGCACACCGCGTGCCAAACCCAGGTGGCGGCCACTGAGTCGCGCACCGAGTAGTCGTGAACCGCCAGCGTGGCACCGGGCCGCAGCAGGCTGCGGAAAGTGCGCAACTGGGTATCGGGATCCGCCAGATTGCGGATCAAATAGGCGGCCAGGATTCCGTCGAACGGTCCGGCGACGCCGTTTTCGGCCAGCGCCTCGATGGGGGAGTGCACGAACCGGACCGACGGCGGCCATCGCTTGGCCTGGGCTTCGTCGAGCATGCCCCGTGACGCGTCGACGGCGATGATCTCGGCCTGCGGGGCGACTCTTAGCAGCGCAGCCGTCGACGCGCCGGTGCCGCAGCCGGCGTCCAGCAGCCGCAGGCCCTGCCCGCGACCGGGCAGGCGCATGCGGCGTGCCGAAAGTCGCAGTTGGGCATGGTATCCGGGGCTAGCGCCGACAAGTCGGTCGTAGGCGGGCGCGCCGACGTCGAACGCGGCCGGCACGTCGCGGCGGGGCAGACCGGTGTTACCGACGCTCACGTTGCCGTTCCCACAGCAGCAGGACCGCAGTGACCAATGCGAAGCCGAACAAGAAGTCTTCGACCGGGATGTCGAACGGAAACCGGATACCGGTGATCTGCCGATCGTCATACACGACGATCGGGGCGCTGAGCTTGGTCAGCCAGCCGTCCACCAGGATTTGAAACCCCACCACAATGAGCATCGACAACCAGTACGCCGGGCGTCGAAAAAGTCCGGTGCGCAACGCCAGTGACTCGAGTGCGCAAACACCGAGCACCGCCAGCACGGCGGGCGCCGTGTACCCCAGGCCGCTCATCGGCCGTTGAACCGTTCGAGAATGGCACTTACCGCGTTGTAAGTCAGCAGCGCACACAGCGGGACGACGACGAAGAACAAGACCTCCTCGATCGGCATCTGATACGGGATGTCGGCGCCGGTGATGTAGGCATGGTTGTACGTCCACACGTGCGCACCGATCGCCACTTCGTCCCAGAGCAGGAATACCGCAGCGACCGGCACGATAGCGCGCACAGCGCGCCACGCCTGTCGGTAGATGCCGTCGCCGAACATCTCCAACGGCAACGTGATCGCCACGCATGCCGCAAGAACTATGAGGTACTGCCAGCGATCCATCACGCCACACCGGATCGGCGATCAACTGATGGGGCCGGGTGCATCAACCGCGCCCGCCATGACCGCAGCAGGCCAGTGCCGGCGACGCCTAGTCGTCGGGCGGTCCCCACCGTGGCGCGCTGGCTGAACACGGCAAAGTCGCAGTCCTCGATGCAGTCGAGGATTTCCGAGTACAGCGTCAGTGCCGTGGCCACGCAGGCCCGAGAACGCGGTGCCAGAAGCGGGATCCCGCCTTCGGCATACCGGTAGATCTGTCGGGCTATGTCATGCTGATCGGCCAGGGCGTCGCGCACCCGGCGATCGGTCCGGCGGTTGTTGTGGCACCACATCAACAGGTCGCGATCGACGTCATAGGCGGCTAGTTCGTCGGCCGGCAGGTAAACCCGTTGGCGGGTCAGGTCTTCGTCGATGTCCCGCAAAAAGTTGGTGAGCTGGAAGGCCCTGCCCAGCGCCGCCGCGTACGGCGCGGCTTGCTCGGTTGGGCCGACCGTGCCCAAGATCGGAAGCAATTGCAGGCCAATCGCTTCCGCGGAGCCTTTCATGTACAGGTTGAGCGCAGCACGGTCGGGATAGTCGGTGATCGTCAGATCCATCCGCATCGAGACGAGAAAGTCTTCGAACAGTTCGTCGCTGATGCCGTAGCGGCGCGCGGTGTGGCCGACCGCCGCGAGCACCGGTTCGGTCGAGCGGCCGGTGCGCGCGAAGAACTCATCGGACAGCTCTTGCAGCCGCGCCGCACGGCTCGCGGTGTCCACGTTCGGATTGAGATCGTCGAGGATGTCGTCGGCGTAGCGGGCGAAGCCGTACAGCGCATGGACCGGCGGACGTTGTTCGGGCGCAAGCAATCTGGTGGCTAAAAAGAAGGTGCGGCCGTGGGCGGCGTTGATTTCCCGGCAGCGCCGGTAGGCGTAGCGCAGGTCCGGGTCATCGATCCCTGCGGCGTCCAACTCGCTGCGGATCATGACCGGCCGGCTCCCGTGACGAAGCTGCGCTTTGACTGCTCGACGATACCGGTGATGCGGTCGGCGGCCAACCGCCCGGAGATCAGCGCGGTCGGAACGCCGACGCCGGGCACCGTCGACGATCCGGCCAGCACGGCGTTGTCGATGCCGCGCACGGTATTAGCCGGACGGAATGGCCCGGTCTGCGCGAAGGTGTGAGCCAGCGCAAACGGAGTGCCGGCGATCATGCCCTGGCGGGCCCAGTCAGCGGGATTGACGACGTGTAACACCTTGGCGCCGTCGCGCAGGCCGGGAATCAGCCGCGCGGCGACGACGTCGACCAGTTGGTCGGCGTAGTCGTCGCCGATCCGGGACCAGTCGACCACGCCGCGGGTCAGGTTCGGTGCCGGAGCCAGTACGTAGAACAGGTCGTGGCCGGCCGGAGCCAGATCCGGATCGCCGGCCGTCGGCCTGGTGATCAGCAACGACGGATCCCGCATCAGCCGGCCGTCGCGGATGATGTCGGTGAACGTTTCGTCCCACGCTGCGCCGAAGACGATGTTGTGATGTGCCAGAGGATGATTCGCCGACGACCGACAGGGACTGCCGATGTGGACGACAACCGCCGACGGCGCCGGGCGCAGGGTGCCGATGCGTCGCGGTTCGCGGCCCAGCAGTTTGTAGGTTTGCGGTAGTTCACTGGTCAGCACCACAGCGTCACAGCTGATGCGCTGATCGGAGTCGGTGTGGACCGCCGCAACGCGGCCGCCCGCGCATTCCAGCCCGGTGACGTTGGCGCCGTAATGGAATCGCACTCCCGCGTCGGTCGCGGCGGCGGCCAGCGCATCGGGCAGCGCGCGCATCCCGCCGCGCGGAAAGAGAACGCCCGAGATGGTGTCCATGTAGGCGATCACCGCGTAGACCGCCAGCGCCTGCTGGGGCGCCACGCCGGCATACAGCGACTGGAACGTGAACAC
>Ga0335075_10001250_pt1 | contig 42240 bp, 21 predicted proteins | sample Lox_Sample_24_FD_206723 | JGI IMG/M metagenome (GOLD analysis project Ga0335075, IMG submission 206723) | Soil microbial communities from Loxahatchee National Wildlife Refuge, Florida, United States - Lox_Sample_2.4 | ecosystem: Environmental > Terrestrial > Soil > Wetlands | place: USA...
GCTTGGAAGCAAAAAGAGATTAAAAGAATCGGCTACTATACCTAGCCTCATAGCGGCTTGAAAACACTGTTTTTCGCGGGAAATCTTTTCGGACGGCTTCTCAGAAGGATGGCTACTGGCTCAGTTGTGGCCGCTATATCGAGCGCAATCCGGTGGAAGCGGGTCTGGCGTTGCAAGCGTGGCAGTATCGCTGGTCCAGCGCAGCATATTATGCCTGCGGCGCGGCCGACGCTTTGGTGGACGCAAACCCCTGCTATGAGGAGTTGGCGTCGGAGGCGGCGGATCGCCAGCGGCTGTGGCGCGCGTTTCTGGAGACGGCGGACGCGCGCGAGGACGAGGTGCGGCAGGGGGATTGGGCGGTGGGCAATGCGACGTTTCGGGATCGCATGGGGGAAGTGCGGGGTCGCCCGTTGCGGCGACGCGGACGGCCCCGAAAGGTGAGCGAATAACAGGAATATCGACGTAACGTTAGTTGAGAAAAAGCATTACATAGAGCTTCACCATTTTCACCATTTTCACACCATTTTCGCACTTTTTCCGCTGGTCACTTGACCTACCTCCAATCGTGTGGTAGGACAAGGAGAGCTTGAGCGAACCAGTGCTTTCAACAAAAGTAAAATATAAAGTGCAGACATGCGCCAAGAAGAACCCCGTTCCTCTCCTTCGACGAAGACCATTATCGGGATCGTCCTCATTCCCCTGGCACTAGTGGGTATCTGCTGTGGCGGCTTACTGACGGTCGCAGGGATCGGCAAACGCTTCCTTTTTTCCGAGGACTCGTCCGAAAGCCCATCTGTCCAAGCGACGATAAAAGTCTCTCCACCGCAAGGGCCAAAGGAGGCTCCCCCGCGCCCTTCGCCAGCACCGAAGTCATCCCTTTCAGGTGCATCAAATACCAACACACTCTCTTATCTGGAAGCGGCCGCCTTGGGCGACATGAGTATACACATCAAAGCACTTGGGTTTTCGCCGGTGAACCTGCGCGATAATGACAACCGTTTTCAGGTGCCCACGGATGAACGATATATGTGGTTCCATCTTCACATACAGAACACTTCACGCACGCGCAAATATGACTATTCCACATGGGGAGGGAGTCCAACTGGCATCCTAGATCTCGGGAACGGTGTTGCTACACTTAAAGATGACTGCGGCAATAGCTATGCGACGATCACCTTTCGGCGAAATGTTCAACTTGTCGGCCGGACATCGCGTGCTACCCTTTATCCTGGCAGTTCTATTGAGGATTTGCTTGTCTTCGAGGCTCCCGTAGCAGCGGCCAAGTCTTTCCTTCTCCGGTTGCCAGGCGAGGCCCTGGAACAAAAAGGGGACGTTCGGTTTTCCATTCCGCATTCCGCTATCCATTAAAACTGTGGGGAAAATGGAAAATGTGGAAAATGGTGACGCTTTACGTGTGGAAAATGGTGTGAAAAATGGGAAAAATGGGGGAAAAATGGTGACGCTTTACGCAACCCCTTGTTTGCCTAATACTTCCTGTGTAATGTTCTCAAACCCTCCACTATTCCCTACCGCGTCCACAGCTTGCGGTCGAGGCTGCGGTAGCTGATGGCCTCGACGACATGGGCCGCCTTGATCGACTCGCTGCCTTCCAGGTCGGCGATGGTGCGGGCCACTCGCAAGATGCGATCGTGCGCTCGTGCCGACAGGCCCAATTCGTCCATCGCGGTTTTCAACAGCTGCTTGCCCTCGTCGTCGAGTACGCAGTGGCGACGCAGCTGCCGGGTGCTCATGCGGCTATTGAGGATGGCATTGTCGGCGCCGAAGCGGTGGCGCTGCACCGCCCGCGCCTTGCCGACCTGCTGGCGCATCGCCGTGCTGGAGGTGCCGTCGGCCTGGGCCGATAGCTCCTGAAACGGCACGGCGGGGACCTCGATGTGCATGTCGATGCGATCGAGCAGCGGGCCGGAGATGCGGCCCATGTAACGCTCGATCTGCACCGGCGTGCATTTGCACTGGTGGCGCGGATCGCCGAGGTAGCCGCAGGGACACGGATTCATGGCGGCGACGAGGACGAAACGAGCCGGGAAGGTCGTCGAGTGCAGGGCGCGCGAGATCGTCACGTGCCCCGTCTCCAGCGGCTGGCGCAGCACTTCCAGACTGCGGCGGTGAAACTCCGGCAATTCATCGAGAAACAAAACGCCGTGATGAGCCAGCGAGATTTCGCCGGGCGAGGGCACGGTGCCGCCGCCGACCATGCCGGCGTCGCTGATGGTGTGATGCGGCGTGCGGAAGGGACGGCGTTTCATCAGCGGCTCGTCGGCGTCCAGCCGGCCCATCGCCGAATAGATGCGCGTCGTTTCCAGGCTCTCTACCGGCGTCAACGGCGGCAGGATCGTCGGCAGACGCTGAGCCAGCATGGATTTGCCCGTTCCGGGAGAGCCGATGAAAAGGACATTGTGCCCCCCACTGGCGGCGACGACGAGGGCGCGCTTGGCGAATTCCTGACCGCGAACGTCGGTGAAATCCACGTCGTAGGTGTTGAGCTGGGCGAACAGCTCGTCGATGCCGGCGACGACCGGCTCGGCGGGAAGCTGGCCGGACAGGATGCCGACCGCGTCGGCGAGACTGTTCACGCCGTAGACGGCCACCGCCTTGACCACGGCGGCCTCGCGCGCGTTGCCGACCGGCAGCAACAGCTTCGGAATGCCGGCCTTCGCCGCGGCCATCGCCATCGACAGAGCGCCCTTGATTGACCGAACGCTGCCGTCGAGGGCTAATTCGCCCACGGTGGCGAAGTCTTTCAGCTGGTCGGGCAGAAGCTGTCCCGTCGCCACCAGCAGCGCCAGCGCGATCGGCAGATCGAAGCCACCGGCGTCCTTGCGGAGATCGGCCGGAGCGAGGTTAATGACAGTACGGCCGGGATGGCGAGCATAGCCGAGATTGGCCAGGGCGCGTTCGATGCGATGCACGCTCTCTCTGACAGCCATTTCCGGCAGGCCGACCAGAAGCGTTTTGGGCAGTCCGGTGGAGGTATCGACCTCGGCCTCGACGGGCACGGCATCGATACCGACCAGAGCGAAAGTGTTGAGCTTGGCGAGCATGCGTGGACGATCCCGGAGCCTCTCGGACGCGGGGCGCGGAAGAAACGAATGGCCCCCTCTCGCACGGTTGTATCCGATGCCTTGCTCGACTGCAACGAATTTCGGCTTTTTCATGTGCGGCCAGTAAACTTGACAGCGTCTTGGCCGAGAGCAATGATACGCGGTTGCAAGCTTGATAATCATGAGGATCGGTGAAAGAGGGTCGCGTGAAAATCTTGGATTGGTTTCGACACCGTCACCAGGCCAGCCTGGAATCAGATACGGCACGGAGCCGTTCGGTATGTGCCGACCCGGTAAATGCTCCGCTTGACGAGCTGGCGGCAGATGGGGCCAACGCCATCCATCTGTGTCGATGCCCAGCCTGTGGGCAGTATTGGGGAGGCCACGGTTACACGCCTCAGTACCGTTGGCGGTTGTCGGCTGATGAAGCGGCCCAATTCTTCGCCAATGCGTTTGGCACTGAACCAGAACCGTGAGACGAGCCATTCGCATAATCCCTTGGCTATTGACCGAAAAGGAGAAGACGACATGATGTCGTTTCTGGCGATAATCGCGTTTTTGCTCGTCTTGATTTACATCTTCTGGAGTCAACGGCGGCGGAGCGACGCCTCCTGGCAGCGTTTCCGACGGCGGCACCGCGAGAGGCGTCGGCACCATCCGCCTGAGCAGCCGATCGATCCTACTTTCCAATTCGATCAACATTCTGCCGATGATTGACGTGCATCGCTCGACGGAAGAAGCGGCGGTCATTAGACTGAACTCCGCGAGTTCTTTCACGAAACACAGGGCGAACATCATGCACGCGATCGCGCGACGGAGCTGGCTGGTTCTGATCCTCGGATGTAGTTTCCTGGTTCTCTTGACTCTCGACGCGGCCGATCCGAAGCCCGGCGAGCTGCCGAAAGGGCCGCTGTCGCCGCGCGAGGAACAGGCGACTTTCCGCCTACCCAAAGATTTTGAAATCGATCTTGTCGCCGCCGAGCCGGACGTGGTCGATCCGGTGGCGATGGCCTTCGACGAGGACGGCCGCATCTTCGTCGCCGAGATGCGCGGCTATCCCAACGGCGGCGTGGCGACCGGCAAAATCACGTCGGGACGCATCAAGCTGCTGGAAGACCGCGACGGCGACGGCGTGTACGAGACGAGCCGGCTCTATGCCGAGGGATTGCGTTTCCCGACCGGCGTGCTACCGTGGCGCGGCGGGCTGTTGGTGGCGAACGCGCCGGACATCCTCTATCTCGAAGACAGCAAGGGCAGCGGCAAATCGGATCGGCGCGTGCTGTACACCGGCTTCAACCTCACCAACATTCAGCAGATCGTCAATAGTCTCCAATGGGGATTGGATAACTGGGTTTATGGCGTGGCCGGCAGCAATGGCGGGACGATCCGCTCGCCCGAGAAGCCGGACATGCCGCCGCTGACGCTGCGCAACCGCGGCATTCGCTTTCATCCCGAGACGCCCGGCAGCCTCGAAGCGACCTCCGGCGGCGGTCAGTATGGACTCGCCCCCGACGACTGGCAGCACTGGCTCACTGCGACCAACAGCCAGCATTTGCGACACATCGTACTGCCCGATCCTTATCTGCGCCGCAATCCGTCGTTGGCGGTCAGCGCCGTCACGCTGGACATTCCCGATCACGGCGCCGCCTGCAAGGTACATCGGATCAGTGAGTTCGAGGGCTGGCGCGTCGAGCGCACCACGCGCCGCAAGAAAGGCCCCGAAGCCAAGCGTCTATCCAGTACGGAGCTGGTGCCGGGCGGCTACATCACCTCGGCGTGCAGTCCCGTTGTCTACGCCGCCGACGGCTTTCCCCAGGCGTATCGCGGCAACGTCTTCGTCTGCGATCCGGCCAATAACCTGATTCATCGCGACGTACTTGTCGATCACGGTGCGACTTTCATCGCCAAACGCGCAACCGGAGAGGAGAATTGCGAGTTCCTCGCCTCGACGGACAACTGGTTCCGTCCGGTGCATCTGACGCTGGGACCGGATGGCGCGCTGTACGTTCTCGATTTCTATCGCGAGGTGATTGAGACGCCATTGTCGCTGCCGGATGACATCAAAAAGAGATTGAACCTGGAGAGCCGAGGCCGTGGCCGTATCTGGCGCATCCATGTCGCCGGCCAGCCGCGACGCAAGCCCTCGCTGCGCAAGGCGACCACGCAAGCGCTGGCCGAGCATCTCAACGACGGCAATTTGTGGTGGCGGCTGACGGCGCAGCGCTTGTTGATCGAACGCCAGGATCGCAGCGCGGTGCGCTGGATCCGCGACTTCGCGCACAACAGCAAGGCGGCTCCCGGACGAGCGCATGCCCTGTGGGCCCTGCACGGTTTGCAGTCGCTGACCGAGGAGGACATCGCACGAGCGTTGAAGGATGCGGAGCCGGGAGTGCGCGAGCAGGCGCTGCGGCTGGCGGAGGAGCGCTTGCCGGCATCGCCGAAGCTGCGCGCCGCCGTGGCGGCGCTGGCCGATGATCCTTCGCCGCGTGTGCGCTTTCAATTGGCGTTCACCCTGGGCGCCGGCGACAGTCCCGAAATAGTCAAGGCGCTGGCCCGCATCGCCCGCCGGGACGCCGGCGATCGCTGGACGCAGACGGCGGTGCTCAGCTCCGTCCACGGCTCCGGGGTCGGTCTGCTCGAAACGCTGGTCAAGGATGTCAGCTTCCTCAAGGGTGCCTCGGCGGCGCGCTTGCAATTGCTCACGCGACTCGCCGCCTTGGTCGGCGTCAAGGCCAACGATGCCGATCTCGAACGCGCTTTGCATCTACTCGGAACGGGAGCCGGGCAAGTCGCGCCGTGGCAGCCCGCCGTCCTCGATGGTTTGGGGCAAGGATTGCAGAACAGCTCGCGCTCGCTGGCGCAGCTGTGGGAGAAGCCGCCGGCCTCGCTGAAAGATGCCCTGGCCGGCGTCCGGCCACTGTTCGAGCAAGCGGCAAAAGTCAGTCAAGACGCGAAGCGCTCGACTGCCGAACGCATCGCCGCCCTTCGCTTGTTAAGCCGTGGTCCGTATGCTCTGCTCGCCTCGGCTGCGACCGAGCTGCTCACCCCGCAGACGCCGCCCGAAGTGCAGTCGGCGACGGTGCGCGCTCTGTCGCTGCATCCGCAGTCGGAAGTGGCTGGATTGCTTTTGGCCGCGTGGAACGGCTACAGCCCTACGGTGCGGCGCGAGGTTGTCGAGGCGCTTTTCGCTCGCACCGATCGCTTGCCGCATCTACTTAACGCTATCGAGCAAAAGAAGGTGTTGAGCAATCAGCTGGAGCCGCTGCGCCTTGAGCAATTGCGTAAACACGCCAATGTCAAGGTCCGCGAACGGGCTCGGCGGCTGCTGGCGGGACAGGCGGCGCCGGAACGACAGAAGATCGTCGCCGCCTATCGTTCGGCTCTGGACCTGAAAGCCGAGGCGTCCCGCGGTAAGGCCGTCTTCAAGAAGAATTGTGTTGTCTGTCATCGTCTGGAGAACGAGGGCTTCGAGGTCGGTCCCGATTTGCTGTCCGCGCTGCGCAACAAATCGGGCGAGCAGCTGCTCAACGACATTCTCGATCCGAGCCGAGAAGTGGACTCGCGCTATCTGAATTACCAGATCACCACGAAGAAAGGGCAGGTGTTCAGCGGCCTGATCGCCGCCGACACGGCGTCGAGTGTGACGCTGCGCCGCGGCGAAAAAGCGGAAGACACCATCTTGCGCGAGCAGATTGAGGACATCCAGGCGACGGGCAAATCGCTCATGCCGGAAGGCTTGGAGACGCAGCTGAGCAAGCAAGATCTGGCGGACCTGATCGCGTATCTGCACACGGCGGCGGCCCCCAAGAAGAACTAACCACCTCGGTTAGCGACGCTTCGCAGAAGCGTCGAAGCCGCACGACGCTTCTGCGAAGCGTCACTAACCGCGAGCGGAGTGTGGGAACGCACGTCCGGACGCTCCGCGTCTCGTCCAAAGCTGGGACCGGATGCTTTGTGTGGGAACGAGACGGAAAAGCGTTTGCTTTCGTCGCATAGCACGCGTATCTTGATGCCGTTCACCCACGATCACTCGATTCAAGGCATCAGGAGAACACCATGCGAGCGAAGACCTGGATCGCCGGCTTTTGCGTGATGCTGTTGGCGGCGGCGCCGGCGTGGACCGAGGGTCCGCGCGCGGCCAAGCCCGCCCTCGACGGCTACTTTCCTCCACCCGAAAGCAAGGGCGGTTGGCGCACGCTGCTGCCAGCCAGCGGCGAGCCGAACGCCGAACAGCAAGCCGCCATCGCCAGGACCGCCGGCGTCGATTGGGACAAGCTCAAGCTGGCCTGGGAGCACAACGCCGCCATCGAAGGATCGAGCGGCCTGCTCGTCATTCGACACGGACACATCGTCGGCGAGTGGTACAAGGATGGCGACCGCAACAAAGCGTTCAACATCTACTCCAGCTCCAAGGCGTACACCAGCCTGGCGTTCGGTCTGCTGCTGGCCGACAGCGAGGCCGGCAAGCTGGCCGGCGGCAAGAAGCTGACCCTCGATACCAAGGTCTGCAACCGCGATTGGCTGCCCGAAGCGCTGCCGTTGTCCGATCCCCGCAAGGCCGATATCACCTTGCGTCATCTGCTCAACATGGCCTCCGGGATCGGCGGCGGGAATCTGCCCGCGGACAAGGAGCCTTTCGAGATTGCCCTGGGACACACCGACAAATCCCCCTTCAAAACCCTGAAAGCCGATCCGGGCACGCAATTCAATTACTCTAACGCCGGTGTCGCGCACCTCGTCTTGATTTTCCAGCATGCGACGGGAAAAGACGAATTTCCGTATCTCAAAGAGCGCATTTTTAATCCGGTCGGCATGGAGAACGTGAAGTGGACGCAGATGGGCGGCAAGGACGGCAAAATCGGCCCGTTCAGCCAGGGTTACAGCGGCCTGCTGACGACGCCGCGCGAGCATGCGCGTTTCTGCTATCTGGCGCTGCACAAGGGCGACTGGAAGGGCAAACAGCTGGTGCTGGCGCAGCATTATGATTTCGCCTGGAAGAGCACCAAGACCAATCCGAGCTACGGGGCGCAGTGGTGGGTGTTCCCGCGCCACAAGAACGGACCGCGCGATCTGGTGCAGACGGCCGGAGCGCGGAACAATCACGGATATGTCGTGCCAAGCCTCGACCTCGTGTTCGTTCGGCTCGGCGACGGTACGAAATTCCCCAAGGGATGGGAGGATGATCTGGTCCAGAAGGTCGTGGCCGCGGTCAACAAATAAGAGTCCACTATGGAAGCCGCTTGTGGCTTAGCGGAGCTGCGGAATCGCTAAGCCGCAAGCGGCTCGCGGCACCTACACGGTGGACAGAGCGGCTTCCATCGCCGCGGCCGGCCGCGTGGGGGAGCGAGGTGTCTCGTCGCCACACTGGTTAAGAGACATGGCGCCGGCCAGCGCCGCCAGCAGCGCCGATTGTTCGCGCGGATCGCGCTCCACCGGACGGCCACCGAAGGCCAGGCGCTGCTCTTCGACACCGCGCGCGACGACAAGAGAATCGGCGCTTAAAAAGACAGCGGTGCCGCCGGCAGCTCGGTGCCTGGTCACATGGACGTTGTCGCCGGTCTGCGCGAACCAGAGGAGACGATCCGCCGGCGGAAGGATCGAAGACGGTGCCGGTGGATCATCGGCATTGAGCACAACTTTGCCGTCCGGGGCCAATGCGTGCAGCAAGGCGATCCACGCCTCGGCGGCTTCCTCAGTGCTGCCCTCGGAGTCCGCGCGGGCGGACTCGCCAATGTCCTCGACCTCGGCGGGGTCTGTCACCAGGACCACGTCGCAGCGATCGCAAGCAAAGCCCTCGCGCAACAGATCGCGGGCCTCGCACTCCAGTACGGCGACATCGACGAGGGCGTTGCGAAGCACGGCGCGGGCCTTCTCGTAAGCGGTGGCGCCCTCCAGGTTGATCTTGCGGCCGGCGATGAACAGCCCGTCGCGACCGGCTCGTCCGACGCGATGGCCGGCGTCGGTCAACAGCGCGGCGAGGCAGCGTCCCGCTGTGTGCGCCCGGCTGCCGGTGACGGCCAGGACGGGAATCCGGCCATCGCTGCCGGGCGGGAACAGGCTGGCGACAATGGCCGCGCCGACCGGACGCGGACTGTCGTTCCAATAAGCCGTGTGCAGCCCCAGACCCGGCCCAGTGTTCACCTCGACGACGCCTCCGCCTTGGGCTTCGAGCGGGCGAGAGATGTCCGTCACCACCACATCGATGCCGGCGATCCGTACGCGCAATGCCTGGGCCGCAGCCACGGCGCAGGCGGCCGTCTCCGGATGAATGGTGTCGGTCACATCGCGCAGATAACCGCCGTTTTCGATGTGCGGCGGATCGCGGCGCAGCAGCACTCGCACGCCTCGCGACGGAATGGACTCTAGCGTATGACCCTGGGCGGCGAGCACCTCGACGGCGACGGCATCGAGCTTGATGCGGCGGCGCGGCGAGGGATAGCCATCGCCGCGGCGCGGATCGCGATTGACCGCCGCGACGAGATCGGCGATGCACGAAACGCCGTCGCCGATGACGTGCGGCGGCTCGATGCGCGCCACGGCCACGACGCGGTCGCCGACCACCAGAACGCGATGCTCGATCCCCACGAGGAAGCGCTCGACCAGGATCGAGGAGCTTTTGGCGCGTGCGGCTTCATAGGCGGCCAGCACCTGCTCCCGCGTCCGTAAATTGACGCCCACCCCCTGGGCCAAATCGCGATCTTGCGGCTTGACGGCGACGGGCAAACCCAATTCACAGGCCGTCTTCCAGGCATCCTCAGCGTCGTTGACCGGACGGCCAAGCGGCACGGGAACGCCGGCCTCCCGCAGCAGGAGCTTGGTCAGGTGCTTGTCCGTGGTGATGGAACGCGCCAGGGCGCTGATGTCGTCGGTCTCCGAGGCCAAGCTGCGGCGCTGCCGCGCCCCCTGTCCCAGGCGCAAATAACGGCCATCCTCGGGATTGAAATGATCGACGGGAATCTGACGTGCTCGCGCCGCCTCGACGACGGCGAAAGTGCTCGGCCCCAGCTGCTGATCGTCCGCGAGATCATGCAACCGCCTGAGCTCGTCGTCGATGGCGTAGGGCCGGCCTTCCCAGGCAGCGCGGAGCAGGGCCAGTGCCGTTTGCAAGCACGCCTGGCCGACTGGCTCCTCCTGATACTCGAAGGCGAGCCGGTAAAGCCCGACCGGCGAGACGCCGACCCCACCGAGCCGATCCGCCGGACGTAAGCCGCTGAATTGCACGAGATTGCCGGCGAGGACTTGCAGATGCACGACCAGGCGCTGGAGGACGCGTGCCGGGCAGACGGCGTCTTCGGCCCCTCCCAGCTTGTCGGCCAAGGAGGGAAGCCAGGTCAGCAGTCGCTCGACGGCCGCAGCGCTCTGTTGTCGCGGCTGACCGGCCCACGCACTCAAATCCAACCCCGCCTCGATGATCGGACACGTCGCCCAGGTATTTGGCCCTCGAAGCACCCACAACCGCCACAATTGCATGATGGCACCATCTCTAGATTGCCCGGCTTCACACCGCCAGCGGTGACGAACGCCACTCCCCCATTGCAGATGCCCATCGGATCGGCGAACCCGACAGGGTTAGAAGATTTTTTTCGTTTCCCCGTGGTTTGCTCTCTGAGCGAGCGGCGGGGTTTATCCCCGCCGACGAACGCCGCCGGGATAAACCCGGCGGCTCGCCTGGCACTCGCCTCTAATCGGAATCCGCTTGCCGCAGGCACAGCCGGAGCTGCCGGGCCAACACCTGTACGTGTGGCTCCCTGACCATGGTGTGATGATGTCCCGGCACGAAATGGACATCGACCCCGGCCGCCAGCTTGCCCCAGTTGCGGTCCTTGGCCGTCTGCACCGGCACCGGCGCTTCAGCCGGTCGAAAGAGCGTGAGACAGCCGGGATAGGGGCGAAGCGCGTATTCGCTGCCCAGGTTGATGTGGGCGTGAAACAGACGCTTCAAGTCGTCGAGGATTTGCTGCACCAGCGGCAACGGCGTGTCGGCATCCACCAGGCCGAGCTTTTGCACATGTTGCCACAGATACGGCAGCTGCTCCTCCGGTCCGAGATGGTCCAGCTCCTCCAGCGTGATGTCCAGTCCATACTCGCGGGCGGATTGATCGGCGTCCTCGGCATAGGGCGCGTTGGCCGGGTTCCAGGGAATGGTGGTGTCGAGCAGCGCCAGCAGTCCCACGGCCTGATCCTGGGCTCGCAATTGCTGGGCCATCTCGTAGGCGATGACGCCGCCCATCGACCAGCCGCCGAGGTGATACGGTCCCTGGGGCTGCACGGCGCGGATGACGGCAACGTACTCGGCGGCCATTTCCTCCAGTGAGGCCGGCAGCTCCGTCTGGCCGTGCAAGCCGCGCGAACGGATGCCGTAAAAAGGACGCTCCGCACCCAGTCGCTGCGCCAGAGCCTGATAGCAGACGACGATGCCCCCCGGCGGATGCACCATGAAACAGGCAGGCCGTGTCCCCTGTGGCTGCAATGGGACAAGCAGGTGTTGTTCGTTTGGCCGCGGCCCGAAGGGGAGCGCGAGTCCCGCGCTCCCCTTCGGGTCGCGGCTAAACTCGGAGAGGTGCGGCAGCGATTCCGCGCCGAACTGCACGCGGAGCGTGTCGGGGCAGGTCTCCGCTAGATGATGAATGAAGCCGGCGAGGGTCGGCGAATCGAACAGGGCGACGGTGTAAACCTGTTGCCCCAGCTTCTCCTGCAAGCGGTTGATGAGCACCGCCGCCTGAATCGAGCTGCCGCCCAGATCGAAAAAATTGTCGAGGACGCCAATCTGTTGCACGCCCAGCAATTCGCCCCACAAGCCGGCAAGGTACTTCTCCAGCGGCGTCCGCGGCGCGACGAAGGGGTGATTCGCCGATCGTTCGGCGCGAGGAGCCGGCAGCGCCTTGCGGTCCACCTTGCCGCTAGGCGTGTGCGGCATCGACGGCAGCAGCACGAACGTGGACGGCACCATGTATTCGGGCAGTCGTTCGCGCAGATAGCGGCGCAGCAGCTCGGCGGTCGGCAGCCCTGCCCCGGCTCGCGCCGTTACGTAAGCGACCAGCCGTTGAGGGGCGCCATCCTCGCCATGAAGGACCACGGCCGCCTCCTGCACCGCCGGATGCGTCGTCAGGATGGCCTCAATCTCGCCGATCTCGATGCGATAGCCGCGCAGCTTGACCTGCTGATCCAGCCGGCCCAAAAACTCCAGATTGCCGTCGGCCAGCCAGCGACAGCGATCCCCTGTGCGGTACATCCGAGCGCCGGGAACAGCACGGAACGGATCGGGTACGAAGCGCTCGGCCGTTAGCAGAGGATCATTCAGATACCCGCGCGCCAGTCCCGCGCCGCCGATGTATAGCTCGCCCGGCACCCCGACGGGAACCGGCTGCCGCTTTTGGTCCAGGACATACACCTGGACATTGGCGATGGGCCGGCCGATGGGGATCGTGGGGCGGTCGTCGCCGCGCCGGCAGGTCCACCAGGTCGCATCGATGGCCACTTCGGTCGGGCCATACAGGTTGTGCAGCTCCACATCCAACAGGTCGAACAGCCGGTTTGGCAGGTCAGGGGGCATCGTCTCGCCGCCGCAATAGATCCAGCGCAAGGAGCGACCCGCCTCGCGCAGGCGCTCATCCAGCAAGAGACGGAGCAGGCGCGGCGGAAGCGGCAAGATCGTCACCTGATCCCGGCGAATGCGCTCCAGGATTCGCGCCGGATCGCGCTCCTCGCCTGGTGCGGCGAGAACCAGCTCGGCACCCGAGGCCAGAGCGGGGAAGATAATCGCGATCGAGGCATCGAACACGTAAGGGACAAGCAACAGCAGGCGATCGTCCGGATGCACCCGCAAGTTGTGCCGGTGCCAGAAGATCGTGTTGCAGATGGCCCGATGCTCGATCATCACTCCTTTGGGACGTCCAGTGGATCCGGAAGTGTAGATGACATAGGCAAGATTGTCCGGTGTGTTTAGCCGCGACCCGAAGGGGAGCGCGGGAGGTTTCGCGCTCCCCTTCGGGTCGCGGCTATACTCGCAGCGCCCTTCGTCTTCATCCACACAGATAATCTGCATCTCCAAAGAGTCCAGTCGATCCGTCAGCCGGCGCTGCGTGAGCAGGACCGAAGCGCGTGTGTCATCGAGGATGTTTCGCAAGCGATCGACGGGACTCGCCGGATCGAGCGGCACATACGCACCGCCGGCCTTGAGGACTCCCAGCATGGCGACGATCATCTCCGGCGAACGCTCCAGGCATAGTGCCACCAGCGTCTCGCGGACGACGCCTCGCTGACGCAGGACACAAGCCAGTCGATTCGCCCACGCATCCAGCTCCGCATAGCTCAGCGTTTGCTCCGCAAAACGCAGGGCGATGGCATCCGGCGTCCGGGCCGCCTGCTGCTCGAAGAGATGGTGCAGACACACATCGCGCGGATAGTCGGCGTCCGTGTCGTTGCATTCATGCAACAGGCGCCGCTCCTCTTCCGCCGTCAGGAGCGGCAGCTCCGACACGCGCCGCTCCGGATCGGCCGCGGCGCCTTCCAGCAGGTTCCGATAATGCTCCGACAGCCGAACGATCGTCGCCTCGTCGAACACTTCCGTGTTGTAACGCAGCATGCCGTAGATGGTGCCGCCGTCCTCTTCGAGAATCATTTCCAGGTCCATCTGGCAGGTGCGATGTTCGACGCGATACGGCTCGGCATGCAGTCCGGCGACGTTGAGACGCACCCCGGACTGCGGCAGGAAGAAGCTCCAGCTGCCCACGCCGACCGGCCGATGTGCCTTCTCCAGCGTGAACGACGCCTGGATCAGCGGTGCGCGACTGGGATCGCGCTTCAGGCTCAGCCGCTCCACCAGCAAGGGAAACGGAAAATCCTGATGTTGCAGCGTCTCCAGTACCGTCGCGCCGGTCTGGCGCAGCAGGTCGCGGAACACCGGATCGCCGGTCAGGTTGGCGCGCAGCGGCAGCATGTTGATGAAGTAGCCGACAACGCGCTCGAACTCGGAGCGACTGCGGCCGGCGAACGGCGAGCCGATGACGAAATCGTCCTGACCGCTGTGGCGGCCGAGCAGCACCTGAAACCCGGCCAGCAGGACCGTGTATAATGTCACGCCCTCGGCGGCCGCCAGCGCCTTCAGACGCCGTGTCAGCTCCGGCTCAAGGCGACAGGACACCGCCGCCCCGCGCTGCGTGAAACGCGGCGGACGCGGCCGATCGGCCGGCAGCTCCAGAACGTGCGCCACGCCGGCCAGCTGCTTCTCCCAGTAGGACCACAAACGTTCCCCTTCGACACCGGCGAGCATCTCCGTCTGCCAGCGGACGAAATCGCGGTAGTGAGTCCGCTGTCCGCTGTCCGCTGTCCGCTGTCCGCTGTCCGGTTGGGCGGATGGCGGATGGCGGATGGCGGATGGCGGGAAGCATTCGGCGGGATACAGCTCCTGCATTTCCTCCATGAGCAAGACCAGCGACCAGAAATCGCCGATGATGTGATGGGCCGCCAGCAGGAAGATATGTTCCTCCCGTGAGCGCGAGAACAGGTAGGTGCGCAGCAGCGGCCCGCGCTCCAGGTCGAAGGGGCGATACGCCTCTTCCTCGACGCGCGCGTGCAGCATCTCCTCGTTCCATGAGGCGGCATCGTGAACATCCAGCCAGACGGGCAGCTTCTCATGCACGCGCTGTCGCGGCTCGCCGTCTTGCTGCTCGAACGTCGTCCGTAGACTGGGATGGCGATCGATCAGCGTCTGCAAGGCGCGGCGGAAAGCCGACACGTCGAGGCGCGAGCGGATGCGGGCCGGAAAGAAGATGTTGTAGGCGGCACCATCGCGATCCAGCTGCGAGAGGAACCACAGGCCGCGTTGCCCGTGAGAGAGAGAAAACGTCGATTCCTGTTTCGCCTTCTCCCGCAGCAGCTCCGCCAGCAGCATTCGCTTCTCCGTGAGCGAAAGCCCCGCCAAATCTAAATCCGAAATCCGAAAACCGAAATCCGAAACGGCATCACTTGTTCGGATTTCGGATTTCGGATTTCGGATTTCGGATTTGTGACTCATGGCGTCGTGCTCCTATCACCAGACTTGTTGAGGAGACTCAGTAGCAGGGCGTCCACGTCTTCATCGGACAGATCGGCGATTTTCGTCAGCAGGTCCTCCGTGGGGACCGGCTCGTCGGCGGGCTTAACCTCCTTGGGCGCCGCGTCGTTGGCGGAGGCGTTGGCACAGTGATCGAGAAGCAGGTCCGTCAGCCGCGCCAGACTGGGGCTGCGCATCAATTCCATGATCGGCACATTGACGCGCAATTCCTGCTCGATCCAGTTGCGCAGCTCGACGGCCATCAACGAGTCGATGCCGAGGTTGAGCAACGGCTTGTCGTCATCGAGTCGATCCGGCGAAGTGCCCAGCACGCGCGCCACCTTGTTGCGGATCGCGGAATCGAGCGAAGCCGCTTGCGGCTTAGTGGCTGTGTTCGCTAAGCCGCAAGCGGCGTTTTCCTGCCGCAACAGGTGCGCGAAGCGCGGCGAAACCCGTCCCGCTACTCCCAGGCCGCGCCAGCGCGACCAGTCCACGCGCATGACGCCGACCTGGATCGCTCGACGCTGGAGGGCGCGTTCCAGCAAGGTCAGCGCTTGCCGCACGGTGAAGCTGCGCACGCCGCGACGCTCCAGCCATTCTCCCAGCTGCGGGCGTTCGGCAAGATAGCCGACCTCGCCAAGATAGCCCCAGTTGACGGTCAGGGCCGGCAGGTTGTGCGCCCGGCGATGCCAGGCGAGGGCGTCGAGAAACAGATTGGCCGCCGCGTAATTGCCCTGCCCGGCGTGGCCGAACACGCTCGACAAGGACGAGAACATCACGAAGAAATCGAGCGGGTGATCCAACGTCTGCCGGTGGAGGTTCCAGGTTCCTTGCACCTTCGGCACCAGGACGCGACGCATGCGCTCGCGATCAAGGTTGAGCAGGAGGGCATCTTCGAGGACCATGGCGGCATGGAAGACGCCGCGCAGCGGCGGACCGTCGCGCGCGATCTGAGCGAGCACGGCGGCAAGGTCGTTCTCCTGGGCCACGTCGGCCCGATGGACGACGACATGGGCGCCGCGCTGCTTCAGCTCCGCGACGGCCTGCCGCGAGCGGTCCGAATGGATGCCGCGACGCCCCAACAGCGCCAGATGGCGGGCGCCGCGCTCGACCATCCATCTCGCCACCGCCAAGCCGAAACCGCCCAGGCCGCCGGTAATCAGATAAGTCGCATCTGCGCGGAAGGTGATCGGCTCCTCGGTGGGCGCGATGGCGAGCGGGGTCGCATCCGCGCTCTGAGGCTTGCGCATCGACAGCACAATCTTGCCGATGTGCTTGCTGTGTTGCATGAAGCGGAAGGCCGAAACCGCCTCGGCGATCGGATAGACGCGGTGCGGCAGAGACGTAAGCCGGCCCTCCTCCGCATCGCGCACGATCTGCCGCAGCAGCCGGCCCAACAGCGCCGGCCGCTCGCGGATCACGCGATCGAGGTCGATGGCGTGGAAGGACAGGTTCTTGCGAAACGGCCGCAATCCCAACCGGCTATTGCCGTACACGTCGCGCTTGCCGATTTCGAGGAAACGCCCATAATCGGCAAGTATTTCCACGCTGCGCACCAGCGCCTCGCCGGCCAACGAATTCAGCACCACATCCACGCCCCGGCCGTTGGTTTGCTCCATCACCTCGTCGGCGAAGGCCAGCGAGCGCGAGTCCATGACGTGCGCAATGCCGAGACTCTTCAGGTAGTCGCGTTTCTCCGGCGTTCCGGCGGTGGCGAAAATCTCGGCTCCCGCTCGTCGCGCCAGCTGCACGGCGGCCAGGCCGACCCCGCCCGTCGCCGAGTGAATAAGCACCCGCTCGCCGGCGCTGAGATGCCCCAGATGTTCCAGGGCGTAGGCGGCGGTCAGAAAAGCGATGGGCAACGTCGCCGCTTCCTCGAAGCTCCACCGCGGCGGTTTCGGCACCGCCAGCTCCGCTCGCGTCACGACATGACTACCGAAGGAAAACGGGGCTACCGCCAGCACCTCGTCGCCGATGCGAAAATCGTTCACACCCTCGCCGATCGCGCTGATTCGCCCACTGCACTCGGCGCCGAGCGGAAGGGGACCATCGCCCAGTCCGGGATAAATCCCCAGCGCCTTCAGGACATCGCTGAAATTCAGGCCGGCGGCGACAACTTCGATTTCAATCTGCCCCGGAGCCGGCGGTTGCCGCCGCAGCGCTCGCGGCGTCAGGTCATCGAGGCTGCCCGGCGGTGAAATCGCCAGGCGGTACGGTTCGTCCCTGTCCACGGTGACTGCCGTTTCGCCGGTGGAAGGCACCAGGCGCTGGACATAGCGCACGCCGCCGCGCAGGGCGATCTCGTCCTCATCGTCCTGCACCATCAGCTCGTCGAACAGGGACGCGATGCCGCCGGTTTTGTCGGCAGGATCGAGATCTACCGTTTTGCCGCGCAGCCGTGAACACTCATTGGCAATGACGCGTCCCAGGCCGATGGCGGGACTTTGGGCGACGGCCACGGACATGGGCTTGTCACCGACGGATTGCGCTCCGCGCGTCACGAGGACAAGGGGCGTCTCCGCGGCGCTGCTGGTCTTTTCCCACGCTTGCACCAGATAAAGCACACTGAACAAACCTGCTTCCTGCGCCGCTTCCAGGTCAGCCACGCCAAGCGCATCCGCCGACGGCGAGTCGAGGTTCCACAGGTGGACGATGCCGCGGCAGGGAGGTCGTCCCGGAGCGAGGACGGCTTGCATCAGCTGCGTCATGTCCTCGCCGCGACTGGGATCGATCTCATAGCGATCTTCGCCGCGGCGCGCGAAGGCAGTACCCGCAAAGACGAGCGTGCAGGTCGCCCCGGCGTCGCGCAATCGCTTGGCGAGCTGCTCGCCCACCTCGCTGCGATCCGCGAAGATCAGCCAGCCGCCCCCATCGTTTAGCCGCGACCCGAAGGGGAGCGCGTCAGAATGCTCCGACGCGCTCCCCTTCGGGTCGCGGCTAAACGATTGCCATTGGTGGGCATAGAGCAGATCATCCAGCTTATCCCCGGCGTCGTCGCCGGACACGCGTTGACTGCGGAATCCGCGAATCTGGGCCGCCAGTTTGTGCTCCTCATCGTAGATGTCGAGGTCCGCCAGCAGTGAGCGTGCCGTCTGCTCGCGGATACGGACGTGGCACCACACGCGGCGACTGGACCGGCGAAGGAGACGCACCTGCTCGACCTCGACCGGCAGATAGAGCTTTCCGGAATCGTTCTGGAAATCGTCGTTGGCCGGGATGATGCTCTGAAAGCAGGCATCAAGTAGGGCAGGATGGAACAGGTAATCTTCGCTCGCCACCCCTTCGGACAAATACACTTCCGTGAGAGCTTCGCGATTGCCCCGCCGTCCACCCGTAATGCCCTGGAACAGCGGACCATAATCCAGGCCGGTCTTCCGGCAAACGGCGTAGCATTCCTCCTGCGCGAACGCTTGCGGACAGCGCTGGCGGATCGCTTCCGGAGACAACGCCGGCGACGCGGCTTGGGGGGAATGGCGACGCAAAACAATGGCAGCGTGCGCCGTCCACTCCTCCTCGACACCGATGGCTCGGCTACAGATGCGCACGGTCGCATCCTCGGGATGGAAGGTCGCACGCAGCCATCTCGGACGGTCCGGTGTCACAAAACACGGATTCGTGAGCTTGATGTCATCCAGCCGGTAACCGGTCGGTGGGACCGGCGTCTCGCCGGTCTTTTTCTGTGGTGGGACCGGCGTCTCGCCGGTCTGTGTTGGTGGGACCGGCGTCTCGCCGGTCTGTGTTGGTGGGACCGGCGTCTCGCCGGTCTGTGTTGGTGGGACCGGCGTCTCGCCGGTCTGTGTTGGTGGGACCGGCGTCTCGCCGGTCGTGCCAAATACCTCACGAGCCACGGCGAGGGCCATCTCGATGTAACCCGTCGCGGGGAAGACGACCGTTCCCTGAACGCGATGATCGTTCAGATAGGAAAGAAGCCGCAGATCCAGCCGCGTTTGCCAGGTGGGTTGCGGCGCGTGCAGCGACGTTCCCAGCAGGGGATGAGCCGGCGCCGCCAGGCGCGTGATGCGCGACTCCTCACTCTCGAACCAGCATTGTTCGCGCTGCCAGGGATAGCGCGGCAGCCGCAGCGTTCGGGCAGGGCCAGGCGTCACGGCGGTCCAGTCGACCGGCTGGCCCAAGGTGTAGAGCAGACCCAGCGAGCGCAGTATCGTCGCGCGTTCATCCTCGCGGCGGCGCAGCGACGGCATGACCTGCACGCTCTTGCCGCGATGGCCATAGCACTCGCTGACGGACGTGGTCAGCACCGGATGCGGACTCAGCTCGACGACGGTATCGCAGCCGAAGTTGAGGATATGCTCGACGCTGCCGGCAAACTGCACGGTTTGCCGCACGTTGCGCCACCAGTAATCCGGCCCCATCTCGCGGCCGTCGATCCGCTGTCCGCTGACGGTGGAGAACAGCGGCAGTGTGGCCGTGCGCGGCTGGATGCCGTGCAGCGACGCCAGCAGCTCGTCGCGCACCGGGTCCATCTGGGCGCTGTGGAAGGCGTATTGTACTTGCAAAAAGCGGCAAAAAACCTGGCGTTGTTCCAGCGCGCGCGCGATTTCTTCCAGCGGCGCCGCATCGCCGGAGAGCGTGACGGAAGCAGGGCTATTGACGGCCGCGAGGCTGACGCGTTCGCCATAGGGAGCGATCAGCCGCGTCGCTTCTTCCGGTGTGATACTGGCGGCGATCATCCGTCCGGTAGGACCGGCGAGACGCCGGTCCCCGACCGGCGAGACGCCGGTCCCACCGACCAGCTCCATGCAGCGCCCGCGCTGATAGATGACGCGCACGGCGTCTTCAAGGCTGAAAACACCGGCCAGATGTGCGGCGGCCACCTCGCCGACACTGTGGCCGATCACCGCCTCGGGCTGCACGCCCCAGGAACGCCACAACGCCGCCAACGCCGCTTGCAGCGCGAAAATCGCCGGCTGCGAGACGGCGGTCACGGCCATTCGCGAATGCTCCTCGTCGGCGGTCAGCTCCTCCACCAGCGACCACGAGCCGAGGCCGCGCATGATCTCGTCGCAGCGCTCGATCATGGTCCGGAAGACCGGCTCCTGCTCCAGCAATTGCCGGCCCATCGCCCACCACTGCGGCCCCTGTCCGGAACACACGAAGGCCAGGCGCGGCCGTTGTCCAGCAGTCCCGCGCTCGGAAGATGCGCCGGCGATGGCCTGGCCCGAGACGAAGGCGGCAAGCTGCTCGGAAAGCTCCTTGCGCGAATGGGCGACGAGGGCCAAGCGGTGATCGTGATGGCTGCGTCGATGGGCGGCGTTGTACGCGAGATCGTGCAGCGCGACATCCGGCGGAGAATCGGCCACGAAGGATTGCCAGGCGTTCGCCAGCGCCCGCAGCGCTTGCGGGCTGCGCGCGGACAAGGGCAGCAGTTTAGCCGCGACCCGAAGGGGAGCGCGAGGCTCCGCGCTCCCCTTCGGGTCGCGGCTAAACAATGGGCGGGGGTTCGTTGGTTGCGGCGCTTCCTGCAATACCACATGCGCATTGGTGCCGCCGTAGCCGAAGGAGTTGACGCCCGCTGTCGCTGCGGTGTCACTGGCCGGCCATGGTTCCGCGTGTACCGGCACGCGCAGCCGCAGCTGCGCGAAATCGATCGCGGGATTGGGCTGGTGGAAGTGCAAATTGCCGGGAATACGGCGATGGTGCAGGGCCAGCGCCGTCTTGATGAGTCCGGCGATTCCCGAGCCGGCCTCCAGATGACCGATGTTCGTTTTCACCGAACCTACCAGACAGGGACGCCCCGCAGGCCGGCCCGCGGACAGTGTGCTCCCCAGCGCCCGCGCCTCGATGGGATCGCCGACCAGCGTGCCGGTGCCGTGGGCCTCGATGTACTGGACCTCCGCCGGCGCGACGCCGGCATTGTGGTACGCTTGTCGCAGCAAGGCTGTCTGTGCTTCCTCGCTGGGAACCGTGAGTCCCGGCGTTCGGCCGTCCTGGTTGACGGCGGTGCCGCGAATGACCGCATAAATCCGGTCGCCGTCGGCCAGGGCGCGCGACAACGGCCTGAGGACGACCATTCCGGCGCCCTCGCTGCGGACGAAGCCGTTGGCCGCCGCGTCGAAGGCATGACAGCGGCCATCCGGCGACAGCATGCCGAGCCGGCTGAAACCGACGTACCAGTCCGGCAACAACAGCGCATTGACGCCGCCGGCCAGCGCCAGCGGACAGCCTCCTTCCCAGATGCTCTTGCAGGCCAGATGCACGGCCACCAGCGCCGACGAGCAGGCGGTATCGACGGCGACGCTCGGCCCGCGCAGATCAAAGCAGTAGGAGATGCGATTGGCGGCGATGCTCAGCGAGCCGCCCGTATTGGTGTAGACATCAATGGCAGCGCGGTCGCGAAAGCTGATCTGAGCGAAGGAATATTCCCAGCTGGAGATGCCCACGAACACGGCGGTGTTGCTGCCGGACAGCCGCTCCTGCACCTGTCCGCCGTCCTCCAGCGCCTCCCAGGCCGTCTCCAGCAACAGCCGCTGCTGCGGATCCATGTGCGCCGCTTCGCGCGGCGAAATGCCGAAGAAGGCCGGATCGAATCGATCGATGTTCTCGACAAAGCCGCCCCAGCAAGCATGGCTCTTGCCGGGTTTGCCTGTTTCAGGATCGTAAAAAGATTTTTTGTTCCAGCGCTCCGGCGGAACCTCGCTGACGGCGTCCACACCGTTGGCCAGCAGCTGCCAGAAGCTTGCGGGATCGTTGGCGTTTCCAGGAAAACGGCAGCCGATGCCGATGAGGGCCAGCGGCTCGTGAGAGCAAGACAGGGCGGGGGCGAAAGAGAGTTTGGGCGGATGTCCATTGGTCTGGTTGTCGATCATGACTCTTTCTGCTCCGTTCCGCAGCGACAACGGCGTGTCAAACTACGAGGCCTCTTCTTTGATCGTAACAAATTGAATACCCAGGGACAATTTTCTCCCAGCGTCTGAGCCGTTCAAAGATGCAATTGCCCTCATACAATCGGAACCAATGGAGATGGCGGCACGGCGTTTGGCAGAAAGAGCTGGCGCAAGTCCGCGATTTCTTGCAACTATATCTCATACGAAGATAAAATGATAAAGGATCGAGATTACTTTCTCATAACTCAGCAACATTAACCGTGAGACTTCCTTATTCTCTGATTCTCATCGGTCGCGAGCGTGGCCGGTATCTGCCGGCCATCCTTGCCGTCGCTTTCTGCGCCCAGCTGAACATCTTGCAATGGGGCGTGCTGCTGGGCACATTATCCGTGCTCTCGACGCCTGTCGACCGCAGCCGGGCCGACGTATGGGTGGCGTCGCGCGACGTGCTGAGCATCGAGCTGGGCTCTCCCATCCCGGCCGTGTGGCAATCGCGGGTGGCCAGTCAGCCGGAAGTTGTGCAATCCGAGATCTACCTGTTCGGCTTCAGCTACTGGCACAAGCGGAGGGGCGGCGCGGAAGTGTGCTGCGTTGTCGGCTCGCGGCTCGACGAGCAAGCGCTGGGCGCCCTGGCCGATTTGACGCCGGACATGCGAAAGCGCCTGACCGAGCCGGGCGCGGTCGTCGTCGATGCCTCGGAGATGGATCGCCTGGGCATTGCCAGCGTCGGCGGCTCGGCCGAGGTGTTCGGTCATCGCGTCTCGGTGGTTGGCCTGCTGCACGGCTTCAAGAGCGTCGGCAGCCCCTATGTCTTCTGTTCGCTGCGCACGGCGCGGATGATTTTGCCGATGTTTCAGGAGAAGCCGCACGACACCATGTACCTGCTGGCCCGCTGCCGAGATCCAAAGCAGGCCGACGAGCTGGTCGAGCGCCTACAGCAATATCCGGACATGTCGGCGTTCAAACGCGACGATTTTTCCCAGCGAACGCGGCTGTACTGGCTGACGCAGACCAATGCCGGCATCGGCATGGGCTGCACGGCGGGATTGGCCTTGCTGGTTGGCCTGGTCGTCACCAGTCAAACGCTGTACGCGGCCACCGCTGCTTCGCTGCGCGAGTATGCTGTGCTGCGCGCCCTCGGCATCGCCCGCTGGCGCATGGGAGCGATGGTATTGGCCCAATCGTTCTGGGTGGGACTGTTCGGCATCGCTTTGGCCATGCCGGTGGTTTTCACGCTGGGCGCCGCCGCCAACTTCGCCGGGGCACGGGTGCTGCTGCCGCCGTGGTTGTTCGCCGGCGGCAATGCCACCACGATGGTGATGGCCCTGCTCTCCGGCCTGGCCGCGCTGCGCTCGCTGCGGCTGGTCGAGCCGATCACATTGCTTCGCTGAGAGAGGTTTTTCGGGCATGGCGTCGGCGAAATCAACGCTGGAGGCGCGCCATCTGGTTCGCTCCTTCGGCGACGGAGAGACGAAAACGACCGTCCTGCACGACGTCTCTCTCGACCTGTACGGCGGCGAAGTGACGCTGCTGATGGGTCCGTCTGGCAGCGGCAAGTCCACGCTGCTGGCGGTGATGTCCGGATTGATGCGGCCCGACAGCGGCGAGGTGGTCGCCCTGGGACAGCGGTTATGGCAGATGTCGGAGGGCGAGCAGCGCCGGTTCCGGCTGCGGCACTGCGGCTTCATTTTCCAGGGCTTCAACCTGTTTCCGTCGCTGACGCCTCGCGAGCAGCTGGAGATGGTGCTACGCTGGGGAGAGGGGACGTCGCACCGAGACGCGGAGCGGCGCGTCGAGGAAGCGCTGGTGCGGCTCAGCCTTGGCCAGCGCGGCGACCTGACTACCGATCAGCTGTCCGGCGGCGAGAAGCAGCGTGTGGCCATCGCTCGTGCTCTACTCAAGGATCCGACCTTCTGTTTCGCCGACGAGCCAACCAGCTCGCTGGACTGGGGCCACGGCGAGCAGGTGATTCAGCTGTTACAGGCGGCGGCGCGCGAGCGTGGGGCCACCATCTTCATCGTCGCCCATGATGCGCGAATCGTACCCTATGCGGACCGCGTCTATCATCTAGATGATGGTCGATTATCGGCGAGCGGGGGGCGTCAGCCCCCTGATTCTTGCCGGAATGAAGAATCAGGGGGCTGACGCCCTCCGCTCGCCAGGAAAAGAAGATACGCTATGAAACGTTCTGCGTCTCCTCGTCGTGCCTGGTGGCTTTTGTTGCTGGCTGTGCTGGTCGCCGCCACGCCCGCCGCTTTTCTGCTCTTCAGCTATTCCTCGCGCGGCGCTCCCCCGGCGCTGGGCGCCCCCAATCAGAAAAAGACGGCTGATTCTTCTGACGACGGCATCGTCTGTTACGGGGAAGCGGATCTGATTCACGGCGTGACCGCACTTTATCCGCTACAACCCGGCCGCGTCACCGAGGTGCTGGTCGAGGAAGGACAGACCGTCGCCGAAGGAAAGGTGCTGGTGCGTCTGGAAGATGGCTCGGCCCGCAGTCGCGTCGCCGAGGCGCAGGCGGCACTGGATGAGGCGGAATTACGGCTAAAACAGGTCCGCAAACAGCCCGAACAGCACCGCAGCCGCATCGCCCAGCAGCAGGATGCTGTCGAGGCCGCGCGCGCCCGACGCGACGCCGCCAATCATCAGCTGGTTCGCCAGCGCAAGATGGTCAAAGACAAGCTCGCCGACGCCAACGACCTCGTCGTCAGCGAGGACCACCTGAAGGAAGTGGAAGCCATGTTGAGCGGAGAGGAGAAACGCCTGGAGGATCTGAAAAAACAGGACATCGACGACGACATCCATCGGGCCGAGAAGGAAGTAGAGGTCATGAAAGCGCGCCGCGATCAGGCGCGGCTCGCCCTGGAGGAATGCGATCTGAAAGCGCCGCGCCGTGGCAGCGTGCTGCGACTGCTCGTCGGGCCGGGGGCTGTCCTGAGCAGTCAGCCGAAACAGCCGGCCGTGCAGTTCGCCATCAAGGGACCGCAGGTCGTCCGTGCTAACGTGGAGCAGGAATTCATCGACCGCATCGCCGTCGGTCAGACGGCGCTAGTGGAGGATGAAACGCATTCGGGCCAGGTGTGGAAGGGCAAGGTGGAGCGCATCGCCAACTGGATCACGCAGCGCCGCTCGGTGCTGCACGAGCCGTCCGACTTCAACGACGTGCGAACCGCGGAGACGCTTATCACCCTGGATTCTGGGCAGCCACCGCTGCGCATCGGCCAGCGCGTCCGCGTGCGCATCGGCGGATCGTAGTCCGCTCACAAATCAATTTAGCCACAGATGAACACGGATAAACACAGATCAAAATGCATACTGTTGCATTTATCTGTGTTTATCCGTGTTCATCTGTGGCTCATTGAATTGCGGATGGATGATGTCAGTCGGCGCCGCCGGAGGTGCGGCCCATTGCCACGTCGAACTCGCTGACCAGCGGCACCAGCATCGCCGCCACCGCAAAGCCGAACGCTCCGGCGATCACCAGGAACGGGATGAGCGGGTCCGCCGACTCCAACGAGCCGGGCTTGGCGACAAGGATGTTCATCACCGTGTACAGCACCGCCAACGGGCAGAACCAGCTCGCCCACGTCAGAGCGCCCGAGGGACGATCGACCGACAGCACCCACCACAGGCCGCCCACGCCCGCCACCAAAAAGAACACGAAGCTGCCCCACTGATACTCGAAGCGTCCGTTGATCAGAATCAGCGCCACGCAGACCAGCGTGCCCACCGACAGGAAAAAGATCGTGCTCAGGGTGTGAATGATGGCCAGCCGGCTGTTGGGCGTGCGCAGGGCGACGTGAATGCCGAGCATCATGGCGAAGGCCAGCAGGACCAGCCCGGCGCCGGCAATGCAGATAAAAGAGGTCGCATTCATCCCCGCCCGCAGCTCGGGATGGCCGGCGGGTGGAGAGGCGAGATAACCGTAAAAGGCGTAGACCCCGGCGAGCACCAACGGCGGTAGAAGATATTCTTTCGTGTTGTAGGCGATGCCGCCCAGCTTGCCGAAGATGAATTCCTTGGCCGACAGGTCCGTGACCAGCAGCAGGTCGAGCGCTCCCGTATCGCGTTCGGAAGTGATGGCCGTCACCGCCTGCGCCGCCACGAGCAACATACTGAGCACGCCCACCGGAATCAGGCCGTAGGCGGCGGCGAACGCCATGCGCTGATGCTGAATCAGCAGCGGCGCCAGGGCATACCAGCAGATGAAGGCCAGCACGACGAGATACGCCGTCTTGACCAGCAGCGGCCGCCGCCCGTAAGCCCGCGTGTAAATCTCGCGCCACAGAATCGGGTTCGGTCCCACCCGGCGCAGGGCGCCAGGAGCGGCGTGAACGCTGACTCGCGCTTTCTGGTCGCCCGCCAGCGCGCGTTCCTTGTCCTCGGCGTCTTCGGGCTGCTCGCGCTGCATGATCGGCTCGCCGCTGGGGTTCCACACGCGCAGACGCAGCAAGCCCCAGAGGTTGAGCAAAAAGCTAATCAGGATCATGACGAGCGTGAAGCCGTAAGCGGGAGACAGGCCCGCTTCCAGGAAAGACGTCGGATCCTGCACCGTGCGCAGGGCCAGGAACGGATCGAGCCACTCCTGAGCGGCGAGGATACCGGCAGACGTGAAACGCTGACTCACATCCGGCAGCACGGCCAGGCCGCGCACCACGCACAGGTAGAGCACGAGGAACAGCACCGTCAGTGCCAGCGCCTGAAAGGTGCGGTCGCGCCACAGGGCGATGAGGCCACCCAGCGAGCCGGCGGCCAGCGATGTCGCGGCCACGATCAGCATCGCTTGCCAGACCTGGCGCGGATCGATGCCGCCCAGAAGCAACAGCAGCATCAGTAGCGGAAACGTCGCCGCCAGCAGCAGGGCGATCGGCAGCAAGCTGCCCAGCAGCTTGCCCAGCACGATCTCATCGTTGCGCAGGTCCGTGATGAGCAGCAAGATGAAGGTTCGGCGGTCCTTCTCCTGCGAGACGGTGCTGGCGGCGGACAGGGCGGCGAAGAACAGAAACAGCGCCAGCTCGACAAAGGTGAGGATCTGGAACAGCAGCGGTCCTAAGCGGGCCGTTTCGCCCAGCGTTCCCGGTCGCCACCAGCCGCCGGTGGCCAGCCACGCCGTCACACCGATGATCCACAGCGTTCCCAGATAGGCCGCCCGCGTCAGATAGTGATTGACGCGGCGCGGCACCGTCAAAAATTCACGATTGAAAATAGGCCCAAGCACGATTCCAGTTCCGTAGCTCGTGGTCGTTCGTCCGTAGTTAGTAGTACGGATTGTCGGTGGAAAAGGATCGTCCGTTAGCGACTCTTGACAAAAGCGTCGGAAACGCGACGCTTCTGCGAAGAGTCGTTAAGCGTGCGTATCGGCGGAGAGCGGCTTGCCGGCATCGATGAAGAGCCATGCGACGGCGCCGAAAAACCACGCCGAAGCCAGTCCGGCAAAAATGATGCGCCAGCTGAGGCGATGGTCGAAATGAGCGTGCAACAGCTCATGGGCATGCGGCAGCAGGGCGGGACTGATGACGGCACCGACCCCTCCCACCATATTCATCAACCCCGACAAGGCGCCGGCACTGCGCCCGCCCACATCGGTGCAGACGGCCCAGATGATCGGCACGGTCAGGTCGTTGACCAGAAAGGCCAGGCAAAGCAGGGTTTCCGCTTGCCAGACCGTGCTGGTGAAGCCGGTCGCCAGCATGCACAATCCGGCCAGGAGGTAGCCGGCGATGCCGATGAGGGCACGGCTCCAACGGCGGCTGATTCCCCGCCGCAGCATGCGATCCGAACCGAAGCCGCCCAGCAAGGTGCCGACAGCGCCGCACACGAACGGCGCGCCGGTCAGCCAGCCGGAATCGGCGTAGGGAATGTTATGGACTTCCTGCCAATATTTCGGCTGCCAGGTGGCATAGAAGTACCAGCCGAGATTGATGAAAAACGACGCGGTGCACACCGCCCAGACCGTGAGACTGCCCACGAGAACGCGCCAGGAAGGCCACGCATGATCGCTTCGCTCCGAGGACGTGGAAGCGTGATGAATCAGCGTTAGCTCAGCGTCGTTGCAGAGTGGATGGTCCTCCGGACGGTCGCGGAAACGGAGGTAAAAGATAACAACCCAGGCGGTGCCCAGCAGGCCGAGCATCCAGAACGCCTGTCGCCAGCCAAACATCATGGTCAGAAAGCTGAGGGCCACAGGCGCCAAGAACCCGCCCAGCCGCGCGAACGTCCAGACCAGGCCAAGGGCAAAGGCGCGTTCGTCCAAGGGGAACCAGTTGCGGATGACGCGCGTGACGTTGGGAAAGGCGCCGGCTTCGCCGAGGCCGAACAGAAAGCGGATCAAAAGCATCATCGCCAGGCTGTTGAGCGCCAGGGGAATGACGAGACTGCCGAGATGCAGCTGCCGGCCGCTGTCCAGCGTGAAAGCCCACACACAGCCGGTCAAGGCCGTAAACAGCGACCAGGCCAGCACGATGCCGGCTAGGACGCGCCGCGATCCCCAGCGATCGCCCATCCAGCCGCCTGGTACTTCCAGCAGCAGATAGCCGACAATGAAGGCCGCGAAGATCAGGCCCATCTCCTTGTCGTTGAAGCCCAGGTCGATGCTGATCGATTCCCTGGCTTGCATGATGACAATGCGGTCGAGGTAGGTCAGCAGCGCCAGACTGCACGCGAAGCCCAGCACGCGGTAACGGACGCGGGTGGGAGGGAGAGCCCCCGGTTGATTCGAAAGTGTGCCCATGCACCTATGGTAAGGGCAACGGCGCGGCGTGGAAATGAAAAAGTCGGCGGATTTTTCTCATTTTCAAACGGAGCCGGCAGCGAGCATTACAGGAAGAAAGCCGCGAGGATCTCGTAAGCGTAGTCCTGGACGGTCAACGGTAGCGGTGCATGCAGCTCCCAGCTCGGATTGAAATCGGGCTGAAACAACACCTGATCGATGTCGCGGATGATCGGCCCTGGCCCGAAAACGACGCCCAGCTCGTGATTGCGGTGCAGGCTGAGCAGATCGAAATTGCCGCTGCCGAGATAGGCCCAGCAGCCATCGACGAGAGCGGCCTTGGTATGGACACGGCCCGGATACAGGTACACGCGCACGCCGGCGGCCAGCAGACGGTTGGCCGTGACCTTGTTCGTATGATTGATCGACGGTGAATCGGACTGAATGGTGAAAAGAATGCGGACATCGACGCCGCGGCGACGCGCGCGGGCGAGCTTCGTTATCACGCCGTTGTCCGTCAAATACGGATTTTCCAGGTATACAAAGCCGCGGGCGCGATCGATGGCGTGATAGAGGGCGCGGCGCAGGCTGTGATGCGTCGGCGCGTTCTCGACTAGATATCCCTCCGCATTGGCCGGTAGGTCAGGCTTTCCAGCCGGACACGGCGGCAGGCATGCCGGCTTGCCGCCCTGCTCGCGCCAGTAGCTCTCGAACATCGTTTGCCATTCGGCGACGAGCGGCCCTTGCATGGTGAACGTCAGATCATGGCGGACAAAGAACCCCGGCTGCGTGAAGTTTCGCCCGCCCGCCCAGGCGCACCTGCCGTCAATTAGGACCAATTTGCGATGGTCAAAGTGCGCACAAGGATTGCGGATGCGCACCAGCTCGACACATGGCTGCTGCGCTAGCCAGCAAACGACGCGGTTGACCTCGCCGGCTGTTTTGGGCTTTTCTTGTCGCGAAGGCGTGGAGGGAGGCGCGCCGGGAGGCGGATCAGTGGCCGGCGAAGGAGCGAAGATCAGGTTGGCGCCGCCATCGATGAGAATGCGAACGCGTCGAGTCGGAGAGGCTCGCGCGGCCAGGTGCCGAGCGACACTCCAGCCGAGCGCGTCTTCTTCCCAGATGTAGATGATCACGTCGATGCTGCACTGGGCCGAATCGATCATCTGTTCGAGAACACCCAGAGCTTCTCCGCCGTCGCGGTAGAGCTGCACCGCAGCCGGCTGCAAGCCCGCCTCGATCAGTGAGGGATCGATTCCCTCCGGACAGGGACAAAGGGGTGGCACAGCATGCAAGCGCATGCCGAGGCGCTTGCCGAAGATGCCCCGACTGGCGGAGCCGAGCCATGCCGCTTGATCGGCGAGCACCGTGCGTCCAGCCCGTAGGGGATGATGAACGATCTCGGCGCCGGTGTCGCAGAGAATTTGCCGAGCAAGCACATGCGAGCGCTTGGCGTCGGCCGTCGCCGGCGTGCAGCCGGACGGCTTGGCCGGCGACACCTGGCAGCCGCTGAGCAGCAGCAGCGCCGCCGGCAACCAGCTACTGCGGACGACGAGGTGTCGATCGAGGCGGCCCCTTCCCTGGGTCGTCATGGAGCGAATCCTGCGCGGAATAGATGCCGAATTCCTTCTGTCTACCTATTTCCAAAAGTATCGGTTGTTCCGGCACGGTTCGCCAGGAAAAATCAGGGCTACGCCCTTACCTCAGGGCCGCGCCCATAGGTCAGCGGTGAGGTAAGATGTCCGGCGAACATTTCCTCCGTATCACGCATGCCTTGCTCCGCTCGCAAACGACCCTGGCCGCCGTCCGAGCGCTCCACGGCAGCTCCGAGCGAACGGCCGTGGAAGGACTGGTCGAGCTGGTCCATCGTCACCGCACGGCGGGTGAGGCCGTGGCAGCCATTGACGCGCTCGGGGCCTCGACGAATCCTATCGTGGGCGACGCCCTTTGCGCCGCACTGGACAGCCCGCACTCCTCCGTCCGACTGGCTGCCATTCAGGATCTGCAACGGCGCCGGTTGTCTCGCGGCAACCGTTCGCTTGGATGCATCCTCCGCACGGAGGAGTCCTGGCCTGTCCGTCGAGCTGCCCTCCACGCCCTTGCCACGGAGCCGGGACCGGAGCGCTGGCGGGTGCTCGACGGAGCGACCGATCCCCACTGGCGATCTCGGCATGCTCTGATCCGCGTACTGCTGCACTGGGGCGAGAGCGTTTGCCAGCGACAGGAGATCGATCAACGCCTTACTCGATTGGGAACGAACGCGCGAGTCCAGGGAGTGCGCGCCTACCTGCGCTACCGCTGGAGCGGCGATAAGCTCGAAGCTTCGGGCGGCCCCGACGAGCTGCACACCTGGACGACCTGGCCATTCTGGGATTGGGATCCGGCCGTGTTGCTCCGCAATCTCGAACGCATGACGGAGAAAGGAAGGCGCGCGGCCCTCGACGAGATGCCCTTTCTGCTCCGGCACACGGACGAACGTATTCGCACGCTGGCCGGGAAGTGCCTACGCGACTGGGGACAAGTCCGCCACCTGGCGTCCGTCGTTGGCTTGCTCGACGAACCCCGGCAAGACGGGGTCGGCAATGCCGTCAAGCTGCTGAGCGAGCTGGATGAGGACCGCAGAGAAGATCTGGCTCTCTTCCTGCTCGGCGCGAGCGAAGCAACAGCAGGGCAGCTCGCCTGGGCACTCGATCAGGTGGGGCAGGCCCTACCGGCGGACGGACTGCACTCGACCCTCGCTCGCCTTGGGCGGCAGGCCGCCTCTCAGCCGTTGCCGATCCGCCGCGCCTTGGCTCGCCTAGGCTCGCGATGGGAACATCCGCTTGCCGACGAGTGGTTCGAGGTCTTGCTTGCGGATCGCGACCCGGGGGTCCAGTGCGAATCTCTTCGCACCATGACCCGACGGCGGCGTCCTCCGCTCGACCCGGCGGTCCTGCAACGGCTGCTCGACTCCGAAGACGGCGGATTGCGTGCGGAGACGGTGACGGCCGCGGTGCGTCAGGAGTATGGCAGCAGTCTGCTCGATCCGCTCGTCTCCGATCCCGAAATGCGGGTTCGTCTTCGTCTGGCCCAGGAATTAGCGGGTCGGGAGGACTCGTGGTCGATCGACACGATCGCGCGGCTGCAAGCGGACCCGCATCCTCATGTCCGCGCAGCCGCCTTGACTCCGAGCCGAGCCGCCGAGCTGATCCGAGAGCCGGCCCGCGAAACATCCTGGCACGTCCTGGCCACGGCCGCTCGTCTCGCCCGCATCCCGCTGTGGAAGCTGGAGCCTTCCCCGCCGTGGCGACCGTCTCCCGTCGTACCGAACACCACGGAACCCTTGCGACTGAGGTCGATCGCGGCGCATCCCGCACGATGCCTCGGTCCCGGACAGCTGGCCGTCGCGCCGCTTGGTATCTCCGGTCATTATGGACTTCCGATGCACGGGTTTTGCAGAGCATATGAAGCCGGCGTGAACCTGATGTTTTGGGAGCCAAACTACCGAACCATGACGGAGTTCTATGCCCAAATCGGGCCTTCGATACGCGGGGCGATCCATCTGTTGGCCGGCACATTCGAGGCGGACGGCCGGCGGATTCGCCGCGATGCAGAGTGCGTTCTGCGCAGTTTGAAGATAGAAATAATAGATATGCTTCTCTTGTTCTGGGTGCAGTCCTGGCAGCGGATCACGCCGGATGTCCGCGAGGCATTGGAGCAGCTAAAAGCGGAGGGGAAAATTGCCGCGTTTGGATTGTCCACGCACTCTCGTTCACTGGCGGTCGAGGCGCTGGACACAGGCTGGAATCCGGTCATGGTGCGCCACAGTGCCGCCCACCGTGGTGCGGAGCAAGAGGTCTTTCCCCGCGCGGCCCGATGCGGAGCGAGCCTGATAACCTTCAGCAACACCTGTTATGGGCGGTTGCTGCAACCCCACAACGGCATGGCCCCACCGCCGGCCGCCGACTGCTACCGCTACACGCTGATACAGCCAGGCGTGCGAGCTTGCCTCTCGGCGCCGGCATCGCTGGCCCAGCTCGAGGACAATCTGGCGGCGTTGCGCGATCCCGTCTTGCCCGAAGAACGGCGAAATTATCTGCTCGACTTCGGAGAAAAGCTGTACGAGGAAGAGACCGTCTTCCGCAAGTGCGTACGAAACGTGTCGTGAAGAAATGAAAAAAGTTGAGGCCCCGCCCACACCAAGCTACTCACCTCCCGTAGGGCTCGGTCTCCTGTGACCCTACCTGTAGGGCGCGGGAGACCGTTCAACTGGCGGGCACTGGAGACCATCCACGGCGTTGCGCCGCAGCTATCGCTACCTCCGTGCAGGTGGGGCCTCGGAGAGTTTCCGCCCGCGCCAAGCTACTTACCTCCTGCAACCGGACACCGAGATCCTGACCTCGGTGAACGGTTAGTCCTTAACCAGTCGGGCATGCGTTCCTTCCACGGCGTAACGCCGCAGCTATCGCTACCTCCGCGCGGGGGAAACTCCCAGGAGCAGATTAGCAAGCGCAAGTCGAGCCGGCAACGGAATCAAGCCGGAAAGCACGGCAAAAGGCACGCCGGCCGAAAACCAACCCACCTATTCCGCCGCGTCACCGACAATCGCCGGCGGTGCCAGGCCGGCATTCGAGAATAGCTCGACCGCAAGAAGCAAGAACCGCGCACACCGGCGTAAACGATCTCGCCCGCGGCCGGCGCCCGGATCTCCGGACGTTGCTCCGGGAAACGCCCGTAATCGTCTCCTTCGATCATCCGGCACCACTCCGAAACGTTGCCCACCATGTCCTCACAGCCGTAGGCCGTGCGTGTCCGTGCATAGCTGCCTACCGGCGAAGTACCCTCGGAGCGCACGTTGGCCAGCGTTGCCTTTTCGCGGTACCCCGGCAAGGGCGATTTGTCTCCCCAAGGAAAAGGTGGACCGTCCGGCCCGCGGGCTGCTTTCTCCCAGAGCCATTCGGTCGGCAACGTGGCGCCGACCCAGTCACAATAGGCGAGAGCATCAAGAGAGGACACCCAGACCACGGGATGGCTCTTCAGGTTTTTGGGAACCTTCCCGCCCGCCCAATGAGCTAGGAGCAGCTCCGGATCGGAGTGCGTGGCCGGTGGAGTGTAACCCGTTTCCGCAAGAAACCTGGCGAACTGGTCGTTGGTCACCGGGTGGCGGGCCAACGAGAAGCCCGCACTGTGCGCGATTCGCTTTTGCTGTTTCGGGCCAATGAAAAACGGCCCGGCGGGGATCCACACCATTTCGGAGCCGTCCACCGGGTTCGTCCAAACGACTTGCCGGACTTCGCCGCCTCGCTGCGCCCTGTGCCGGGCTTCCTGAGCCTGGTTGACCATCCCGTGTTCCCACACGAAATCCAGCAGCACAGGCAAGTCGGGGTTGCCGTAAGCGCGGCCCAGGACTTGCCAAATGCGGGTTGAGCGCTCCTTGCCCGGGGCCGCGCCGCGCAAGCCACTCAGCTCGACAAAGGGTTCGGAGGAAGGAGGCGGACCCTGTTTTTTGCTCATGCCGTTTCCTCCGGCGCTTCCTCTTCCGGTCCAAGCAGCTCCTCGACTTGGCGGAGGAGCTCGGCGCCTTCGTCGGGACACACCATTTGGACGTAACTGGCAAAGCCGCGGAGGTAGGCCGAGAAATCCTCGCGTCCGCGCGCCTGAGATGCCAGACCATGCCGGCGACAGTTGTGCAACACCGCGCGGAAGCGCCGGCGCTCCTCGCGCGGGATGCGCAGCTCGTCGTTGACCACGATTCCGGTTACCAGTTGACGCTGCGACGCTCGGATGACGCGGAACTTGGCCTGATTAACCAGAAACCCTTCCTGCTGGCAGACCTGATCGACCCACCAACGAAACCGCCCAAGGTCCAGCGAGGCGTCCTTGAAGGAGAACGTCAGGTCGTCGGCATAGCGCGTGTAGGTTCCCTGATTCCGATGGGCCAGCCCCTCCAGACGGGCATCGAGCCGCCGGCAAACGAGGTTGGAGATGGCCGGCGATGTGGGTGCTCCTTGCGGCAGAGTGACACCGCCCCACGCCTGCGGATCGGGGGCGTAGCAGCACAGCCGGGCCAAGGTCGGCGCCACGCGCCGGGCATCGTCCTCAGTACCAAAGCGACCGTCGCCGACGTAGTAACCCAGGCTGGCGAACAGGCCGACAACCCGGTGATAGTGGATGGTCGGGAAAAAATCGGTCAAATCGAACTTGACCAGGAGCGCGGCGCCGCGATGCTTCTCGGCGTTGGTGACGGTAGAGCGGCCGGCGATGAAGCCGTGAGCCGCGGGATGCGGGGCGACGTTGGCCAGGATCTGATCGAGGATCCGGCGCTGGACCCAGCGCAGCTGTTTCTTGGGAGCGCAGATCACGCGCTCTCCGCCGCCGCGCTTCGGGATGGTGAAGCGTGAGTAAGGCCCGCCGCGCTGATCGGTAGCCAGCAGAAAATACCCAAGCTGGCTCGGGGACTTGATACCGAGCTGCTTTCGCAGCTCGGCGAGGTCCTTGATCACCGGCAGCCCGTGTTCCTGGAGGATGCGCCGCCCTTGCCGATGGCGAAACAAGGGCTGACCGACGGTGCCGCGTAGCCAGCCCGTGGCATCCCAGGCGCCGTCCGGAGTAAGGGGCAGAGCGACCTCGCGAAAGCTGCTCCGCTCCACGAGTCGGCGAGCCAGCGAGCGCACCCGCCACGCCGAGTCCTTGACCAAGCGCCGGCAGAGATAGGCTTGCGCTGCTTCGGGCAAATGAGCGTGGGCGAAGCGAAGCAGCGCGACGCGCACCGTGGGTTCGCCGGACCTGTAGAATTCCTCAAGCGCCGACCAGACGTGACCGGCCGCCCGGTTGACTGCGGCGTCATAATCGCTGGAGACCTTCACCTGCTCCAACAACAACCCCATCCGCTCCATACTGTCGGGAAGCTTTGGACCCAATAAATCGATCTGGTCGCGCAGCTTCTTATTCGAGGTGGCGTTGGCGGGAAGCGGACGGAGCATCGCCGAGGGGATGTGTTCCAGAGGATCCATGGGATCATTCCAGAAGGATTGCGTGCGAACATTTTGGGCCAATTATACTAAATCGAAACACGAAAACACGAACAAAGACAAAGGATGAGGCCGAAAGAAACGTGCTTGGTTGCCGGGGTGGCTTTCCTTCCTTTCGTGTTTTCGTACTTTCGTGTTTTCGTGTTTCGATTCAGAGATGCGGCCCCGAGGAGAAATCATCATGGCTTTAGCGGGTTGGAAGCAGCTGGTGGACGGCATTCCCTGGTTCGTCGCGGCGGAGAGCTATCCGATCGCGGCGTACTCGGAGTTCATGCCGCCGCCGCGCGAGGTGTGCAAGCCATACCTGGGTTACGAGGTCAGCGAGCTGGATGAAAATGACCCGTGGGGATGGCCGGTCAGTGAATGGGAGGAAGCACGCCAGCTGCGGCCGGGACTGGAACACATCGCCGAGGTATTGGTGCAAGGCCTGGTGGAGCTGGCGCACGGCCGGCCAGCTCACGGCTTCTCGCGCGGCAAGCTGGCGGGCAATCCCGCCTGGCCGCCGCTCCTGATTCACAAGGGAATACTGGCTCACGAGCGCTATGTCACGCTCCTGCCGCTGGCGCTGTCGAAAACGCTGGACGACAAGGGGCGCGAGCGCTGGACGCTGTTCGGCTCCAGCGAGACGGGACCGGCTCGCGCCTTCTGGCGTAGTTTTTTCATCACGCCGCGCCGCCAGGCGCCGGCCGAGCTGGGCGAGAGCTTCATCCGCCGTCTGCTGCACACCGTCTACAACATCCCGCTGGAGGAATTGACCGATCTGCGCAAGGCCGGCTTCCGCATCCTGCCGATGGAGAAGCACCTGGCCTGGCCGCACTGGCGTGAGGAGCCGCTGCCGGATTGGACTACGCACTATCTGTGGACGAAAAACCAGCCGCTGCGAAGTGTTCGTTTCCTGCTCACCTTTCGACCCTTCGCCACGCTGCCGGACAACATCCAGCAAGCCTACGTCAGCGAGCAGCTACACCTGCTGCCGTGTCCGGCGAGTCTGTTGTTTTGGGGCGTGCCCAGCTACCACCTTTTGCAGCACGAGCTTCCCTTCGCCGCCCATATCCCCTTGCAGCACGTCCTGCCGCGCCGTGAAGACGTGTACGGTCTGCGCATCCCGCAATCGGGCTGGCTTCACGAGCCGCATCCCGAGGAGCCGCCGCCCGACGATCCGCAGCTTGCTCTCAAGAATACGTACCTGCGCACGCATCGCTGGGCCAAGCTGCATCGCCACGAAGACGAGCTAGCGGTGCTGGAGGCCAAGGAGCGACACGAGCGCGAGGAAAAGCTGGTCCATGTCTTGTTCAGCACGGAAGAGGACGATCTTGGCCTGTACGGTAAGCCGATGGCCCGCAACGTGCAGCTGTGGACGCGCGATCATCATCTGCTGCTTGACGGGCCGCGCGCCAGCCGCGACGACATCCGCAAGGCCGAGAAGCGGGTGCTGGAAGGCGGGGTGTTCGGCTATCGTTTCCAGTTTCCGCCGCTGCGCGTCGGCCTGCACGAGATCTACTGGCATCGTCCGCTGGTGGCTTACCTCGATCACACCCAGAGCAAGCCGGCCGTGCTGCCGGATGCGCCGCTCGGCTACCTCACCGCCTATCGAGCCGAGCAGCCCAACCTCGCCCGGCCCGTCGAGCTGTGGCCGCGCTTGCAGCATCGCGAGCCATACCTGGAAACGCTGGATTTGTTCCAGCATGTCCACGACCACCACTATCGTCAGACGGCCCTCAACGTCCGCCTGCTGCTCGACTCCTGGCACCTGCGCGGCCAGCAGTCGCTGCCGCGCTCACTGGCGCGGCAGCTTCTGTTGCCGGAAGCGGAGCATTCGCTCGAGGCCTGGCTGGGATCGCTGCCGGATCGCTCGCTCGATCCGCCGCGCGGTCAGCGCCTGGTCGAAACACTGGAGCGCTGTCTGGAGCCGGCCGCCGGAGAGACGAATCCCGTTCCCGAGAATCGGACCTTCGCCTTCACGACCCGGCGCTCGTTCGAGGTCCAGTACTGGAAAAAGATCGCTTTTCTCTCCGAAGGCCGCTTTGTCACGAAATGCAACGCCGATTACGTCCGCGACGAGCCGACGCGGAAGCTGCTCGATCACCTGTCGCGCGATCTCGATCCGCTGGGCGACTATCTACTGAAGTATTATCGCCGCATTTTGTCCAGAGCGGGGCTGGGCGGCAAGGCGCTGGTCGGAGAGCTGCCGTTCCACTGGCGGACGGACTTCGATTTCGACTGGATGGACGGTTGGCTGAAGAATCAGGAGCAGGTGCTGCACGAGCGCGATCTCATCGTTGTCATCCCCGGCCGCGATCGCAGCCGCGCGGTCATCATGGCCGACCATTACGACACAGCGTACATGGCAGACCGCTATGATCCACAATACGGCGGTAGCGGCGCGCGCCTGGCCGCGGCGGGGGCGGACGACAATCATTCGGCGACGACCGCCCTCATGCAGGCGGCACCGATCTTTCTAGACATGAGCCGCAAGAAGCAGCTCGGCTGCGATGTGTGGCTGATCCATCTCACCGGCGAGGAGTTTCCCGCTGACTGCCTGGGCGCCCGGCACCTGACGCAGCTGCTCGTCGAGGGCCGGCTGAAAGTACGTCTGGAAAACAATCGCTGGCGCGACCTGTCGAAAGTGCGCATCCAGGGCGTGTACGTGCTGGACATGGTGGCCCACAACAACGACAAGGAGCCGGACGTGTTCCAGATATCGCCGGGCACGGGCCGGTACTCCTTGTGGCTGGCGGAGCAGGCCCATCTGGCCAACGAGGCGTGGAACGCGGCGTGCGAGCGCTTAAACCAGCGTCGCGGCCGTCGCGGTCTCGGCCGCGGACGGCGCAGCCCCGACGGCAGCCACATTCCGGCGACCGCCGCTCATCTGCCGCTGCGCGGCGAGGTGCGTCTGCCGACCAATCCGCGCAGCACGCTGTACAACACCGACGGTCAGATTTTCTCCGACGCCGGCGTGCCGGTGGTGCTGTTCATGGAAAACTACGACATCAATCGCACCGGCTACCACGACACGCACGACACGATGGCGAACATCGATCTCGATTACGGCGCGGCGGTGACGGCCATCGCCATCGAATCGGTAGCGCGAGCGGCGACGGAGAAACCACCAGAAGCATAAACGCCGTGAACAGGGAGCTGACGCCCCGGCTCGCCGAGCTTGTTTCTGAACACGCTCTGACAGTAGCAGGACCGAAACTGGTAAATTACGACACTACCGAAGACCTCCAAAAATGTGCTGGGTAGAAGAACGGCCGGGATGGCTATAATACCTCCTTGAAAAACCAAGAGGCACTGCATGATGGAAGATGCCGATCTGGGGAGCATGGCGACGCAATGGTCCGTGATCTTGCGTGCCGCCGAGGAGCAGGGCGATGCGGCGGCGGCGGCGCGCAGCGCTCTGCTGCTGCGCTATCATGAGGCCGTGCTGCGCTACCTGCGCGCCCAGCTGCGCGACGAGCATGCCGCCGGGCAAGTGTACAGTAATTTCGCCGTGCGCATCCTGGAAGTCGATCGCTTTCTTCAGCGGGTGGATCCGCAGCGCGGTCGCTTTCGCGATTATCTTAAGACGGTGCTGCGGCACATGGTCGCCGATTACTACCGCGAGCAACAGCGCGAGAACAAGCAGCGCGAGGCACTGGTGCGGCGTGCCGGCGCGCCGTCCGAGCCGGTGCCGGCGGGTTCCGAGGACGATCAGCACTTTCTGAGCTGCTGGCGGCAGGAGCTGATCAACTGGGCCTGGCAGCGGCTGGAGGAAGCCGAGAGAAGAACAGGGCAGCCATATGCCGCCCTCTTGCGTTTGCAGGAGCAGCAGCCCGGTCTGCGCTCGGCGCAGGCGGCGGAACAGCTGACCGCTCAGCTGGGGCGTCCCTTCACGGCGGACGGCGTCCGGCAGATCGCTCATCGCGGCCGCGAGCTGTTCGGCGAGATGCTGGTGCGCGAGGCGGCACGCTCCTTGCAAGTCGATCTCAGCGATCCGGAAGGCGTCAATCGCGTCGAGGAAGAGCTAATCGATTTGGGGCTCCTGCTATCCTTTTGCAAGGCGGCGCTGGATCGCTGCCGTCAGCGCTGAATCTCCCCTGGTCGTCACGTCTCTTGCCACAGCAAAATCTCTCCCTTGCCCAGCGGCACCTGATCGCCGGTCCAGCGTCGCCAGCGGCCGCCTTGAAAGCGTTCGTCCACGGCAAAGCCCCACGCCCGCAGCTGCCGCAGATACAGCGACAGGAACACCGGACGATAGTCGCACGCCGGCCGGAAGGTCGGCAGCAGCGGCGGCGAAGACGAAAAAAATGCCAGGGTGCCACGCTTCATGCCGGCACCGGGACGGCCGCCGCTGGGTCCGAACAGGAAAATGCTGCCGGCGATCATCGACACGCCGGGGAAATCGCCGCTGGCGCCGCCGACGGCGATGAGGCCGCCCCGCATCGTCGCACCGATCTCGTGGCCGGCCTTGCCGTCGATGAGCAGGACGCCGCCGCGCATGCCAGCGCGGCTGCCGCGATAAGCGGCGCCGGCAAGATGGCCGGCGTCGCCGTGGACGTGCAAAAGGCCGCCGCGCATCTCGGCGCCGGCCCAGTCGCCGGCCTGACCGTACACATGCAGCGCGCCGCCCTTCATCTCCGCGCCGGTGTGCATGCCGGCATTGCCGTGGATGGTGAGGCGTCCCCGCGTCATGTCGGCGCCAAGCCACTTGACCCGGCCGCAATCGCCCTCGATTACGATGTCGCCGTCGTTGGGATCGCCCTCGATGTGGAAGAATTCGCTGAGTGGGACCGACGCGTTGCCGTGCTGCACCGGCAGAGCTGCAATCTCGGCCGCGGATTTGCCGGCGAGGGTGTCCGGGGTGATGCACTCGGCCTCGATGGGGATGGTGGTGACGCCGTGATAGCGGAGGCGGAGCATACCTTCTCTCTCTCGGTTAGCGACGCTTCGCAGAAGCGTCGGCGAGAGTACGACGCTTCTACGAAGCGTCGCCAACCAATGTGTCCCCGAATGACAAGACGCGGTCTGCGCCGCGCTGTTGTCGCACACTTCCGCGCGGCCCTACAATAGTCTACGAGGGCCAGCGGCGCCTCTCTTTGTCGTCAAACCGACATTGGCTCTCTGATCCTCTTCCCCGAGGAAGATACTCATGTCCGGAACGTCCAGAGGCGTCGAAGCCGGCGCGCGATTGACTATCATCAAGAAGGGATTGATCCTCGTAGCCGTTCCTCTCCTCGCGCAGCTCATCTTCCTTGTTGTGTTATACAAGATGCGTCTGGACCAGATGCAAGCTCAGGGGTGGGCCCTTCACAGCAAGGATGTCATCGCGCAGACGGAAGGAGCCTTCCGCGTCATTATGGAGTCGCGATCTGCCGTCCGCGGGCTGGCCCTGACCGGCGACCCGGCTTTCTTCTCCGCATGGGAGAAGTCGCGGAGCAATGCGTTGGTCCAGCTGCGTGCGCTCCGCGAGCTTGTGGCCGATAATCTGACGCAACAAAATCGGATCGACGGCATTCTCCAGCAGACCGAAGACGTGTTCGCGCGGCTGGAGGCGATCGCCAACCTGGCGAAACGGCCGGAAACCCGCGATACAGCCATTGCCGCGCTGAAAGAACCCTGGGCCGCGCGGTTCCTGGAAGACCTTCGACTGAAGGTCAATGATTTTCTGAAAGAGGAAGAAGCCCTCGACGACGGACGGCGAGCACGACTGGCGCGTGCGAGCCGCGAGCAAGCCTGGACGCTTATCGGCGGCGCTCTGTTGGCTTTGCTGAGTACAACCGTGCTGGCTTATGTGTTCAGCCGCAGCATCGCGTCGCGGGTAGCCGTTCTTATCGACAACACACGGCGATTGGCCGCCGGCGAGCCGCTCGCCGCGCCGCTGGGAGGGCGCGATGAGCTGGCCCGGCTCGACCGCGTCTTTCATGAGATGGCCGACAGCCTGGCCCAGAAAGATCGCGAAAACGAGATGTTCGTCTACAGCGTCTCCCACGATCTGCGCTCGCCGCTGGTCAACTTGCAGGGCTTCAGTCAGGAGCTGGCCCTGGTGTGTGAGGATCTGCGCCGCATCGTAAGCGACAAGGAATTCCCCGCGGCCATGCGCGAGCGCCTCACCACCCTGATCGACCGCGATGCCAGCGAATCGATCCAGTTCATCCAGACGGCGGTGCGCCGCCTGGCGGCGATCATCGATGCATTGTTGCGGCTGTCGCGCGTGGGACGGGTGGTCTACGACTGGCAGCCGATCGATGTCCGCGCCGCCGTCGAGCGCGTGGTCAAGGCGCTGGGCAATACCATCGCTCAGAAGGGCGCGCGGGTCGTGATCGGCGAGCTGCCGCCGGCCTCGGGCGACCCCACGGCGATCGAACAAATCTTCGCCAACCTTCTCAGCAACGCCCTCAACTATCTCGATCCCTCTCGGCCCGGAATCATCAAGGTCGGCAGTCACGACGCGGAGGCAGCCGGCGATGCAAACATCTATTATGGGCTCTCCGCCACATTTGCTGATTAGCATCGACCCGGCACTCCGAAGCGATCCAGCACGCGAAGGCGAAAGTGTGCAAAGTTCAGCATGCCAAAGGCCCGCCACAAGATGCTCCGA
>Ga0335075_10001251_pt1 | contig 42234 bp, 38 predicted proteins | sample Lox_Sample_24_FD_206723 | JGI IMG/M metagenome (GOLD analysis project Ga0335075, IMG submission 206723) | Soil microbial communities from Loxahatchee National Wildlife Refuge, Florida, United States - Lox_Sample_2.4 | ecosystem: Environmental > Terrestrial > Soil > Wetlands | place: USA...
TGGTTGGCCTGCGAGGCCAGCGCCCCCGTGTGCCAGGAGCCGATCGCGTGCGTGCTCGCGACCACGTCCACGAACCCGGGGAGCATTCGCGGCGGCGCCACCGGAAAGCGCCAGAACACGACGAACGCCAGCACGTTGGCGAGCACGAGCGCGTTGCGCAGCGGCCGGTAGATGTCCGCCCGCCGCCACCACAGCAGCCCGAGCAGCCCCAGCGTGACGACGAAGTGGGCGTTGTCGTAGTAGTCGGAGACCAGCAGGCCGAGCGTGTGGTGGCCCGCCAGCCAGCGGTCGAGCGTGCGCTCGGGATCGACGTGCAGCGCCTGCTCGGCGCTGAGGATCTCGCGAGCGTGGCCGAGCGCGGCCTGCAGGCGCAGCGGCGCGAGGTTGGTGATCGCGTCGTACACCCAGCACAGCCACGCGATCGTCAGCGCCTCCACCCACCAGCGCGTGCGCGCCGTGTGCCCGCGCACGCGCGCGACCGCGTCGCCGGGGGGGACGAGCGCGCCGGCGCGCGAGCCACCGGCGTCGATCTGTACGGCAGTCGACAAGCAGACGATGTTATCCGCCGCCTCAACAGAAGCACGCGGCGAGCGTCAGGGAGCGACGGGCTGCAGGCCACGCTCGGCGAGCGTGTCGAGCACGCGCGGCAGCGCCTCGACGGTGCGCCTCCATGACCCCGGCGCGGAGTAGTCGTCGCCGTCGTGCAGGAGCAGCACGGCGCCCGCGCCAGCGCCGTCGGTCACGCGCGCGGCGATCGACGCGGGCGTCGCGTGCGCCTCCCAGTCTCGTCCCCAGTGGCTCCACAGCAGCGTGCGCCAGCCGCGCGCGCGCGCCAGGCGCAGCGCGGAGGCGTTGAGGACCCCGTAGGGGGGCCGGTACAGCGTGGGGGCGCGCCCGCTGTGCTCGGCGATCGCGGCGTAGGCCCTTTCGATGTCCGCGCGCGTCTGGCGCGGGGTCAGGCGCAGCAGGTTGCGGTGCCGGTTGCAGTGCAGCGCGACCCCGTGGCCCGCGTCGGCGATCTCGCGCGCGAGCCCCGGCGCGCTCAGCACGCGCTCGCCGACCAGAAAGAAGGTCGCCTGCACGTGCGCCTCGCGCAGGACCTCGAGCACCGCCGCGGTGCCATGCGGGTGCGGCCCGTCGTCGAAGGTCAGCGCGTAGCCGCGCCCACCGGCGGCGCGATCCTCGATCCCCAGCGGACGGCGCAGCGCGGGCCACGCGCCGGCCAGGCCCGGGAGCATGTAGCCGCACAGCGCCGCGCCCCCGACGGCCCCCGCGATCCGGGCGCGGGTAGTGCGATGATCGGTTGCGGAAATGGTGGATCTCGTGCTGGGAATAGCAGCGGCGGTGGGGGCGTCGACGCTCTACAGCCTAGGGATCGCGCTGCAGGCGCTGGACGCCAAGGAGGCGCCCCACGAGCACCACCTGCGCCTGGCGCTGGTGGGCCGGCTGCTGACGCGGGCGCGCTGGCTGCTGGGCACGGGGCTGTCGGTGCTCGGCTGGCCCCTGCAGCTGGTGGCGCTGCTGCTGGCCCCGCTGGTGGTGGTGCAGCCGGCGCTGGCCGCCGGGCTGCTCGTGCTGCTGCTGTTCGGCGAGCGCATGCTCGGCGAGCACGCCGGGCGCTACGAGCACGCGGCCACGCTCGCGATCGTGGTCGGCGTGGTCGGGGCGGCGCTGTGCGCGCCGGCGCGCAGCGCCAGCGAGAGGGGCGAGCACCTGACGATCACGCTGGTGCTCGTGGCCCTCGCGCTCGCGAGCATGCTTCCGTACCTGCTGCGGGCGCTGGGACGCTCGTTCGCGGGCGCCACCATGATCTGCGCGGGCCTGGCCTACGGCTGGAGCGCGGTCGCCACCAAGATCGCCTCGGACGACCTCTCCAAACACCATCTGCTCGTGGCCGGCCTGTGGGCGCTGTCGACGGCGGCGGCGTCGGCGGTGGGCGTGCTCAGCGAGATGAGCGCGCTGCAGGCGCGACCGGCGATCCAGGTGGCGCCGGTGGTGTTCGTGACTCAGACGCTCGTGCCGGTGGTGCTCGCGCCGATCCTGTTCGGCGAGCGCGTGGGCGCGACGCCGCTGGACGGCGTGCCGCTGGTGGCCTCGCTGGCGGTGCTCGTGGCCGGAGCGGCGATGCTGGCGCGCTCGCCGCTGCTGACCAACCTGCTCGAGTTCGGCGCGCCGCTGAGGAACGGCGAGCCGGTGAGCGAGCCGAGCGGCACGGCGCTCAGGCCGGAGGAGCCCAGCCAGGTGACGATGCGCTCCAGCCTGGCCACCGACGCGGGCGACCCGTCGAGCCCGACGACGAGCACGTCGCCGGCTCGCATGGGACGCTGAGGCAGGCGGCTGGTGGCGCTCAGGCGCAGCGCTCCCTTGACGGGGAACGCCCCGGCCGTGCGCGCGAGCACGAGCTGCCCGACCGACAGCCCGCCGCTCGGCCGCACATAGTAGAAGCGGTGGTGCAGCAGTCCCAGCGCGCGCGCCTGCGAGGAGAGCGTGCTGCGCGTGCGAACCCAGTGGAACAGCGCGGAACTCGGCACTTCCGGCAGCAGCTCGTCGCCGAGCGCGCGCAGCCGCGCGACCTGCGAGCGCGAGGGCACGCCGCAGTCGTCGGTGAACGACACGTGGACGCCGCTGCCGGCCAGCCGCGAGGCGACCGCGGTGATGTCGGCCGGGGGCGTGTGCACGATCACGCCGACCTCCGGCTGCGTGGTCGGCACGCGCACGAGTTCGTGGACGTGCAGCAGCTTGTCGGCGACGGCGGTGACCTCGTCGGTGGACATCATCCACGTGCCCAGCCCTAGCAGCAGCGCCAACTGCGTGGCCAGCGCCACCAGTCGCAGCCGCCAGCGCGGGATCGGCCGCACGCGGCGGGGCGCCTTCAGCACGACGTCGACTGCCGCCGGCGGACCGGCGGGGCCGAGCGCGGGATCGCCGGGGACGGCGAGGCGCGCGCCCGCCTGCGCCTGCGCCGATCGCCGCTCGTCCTCGCAACCCGCGGACTCTCCGGCGGCGAAGCTCGCCTGGACGTGCTGGCGCAGCTCGTCGGTGTCGTTGGCCAGGCGCAGCAGGTCGAGCGCGGCCATCGCGCGCGTGTTCAGGCGCGCGTGGCCGACGGGCAGGCCGTAGGAGACCACGGGGGTGCCGGCCGCCCTGGCCTCCAGGCAGGTGACGCCTCCGGTGGAGTGCACGAGCACGTCGGCGGCCGCCAGGATCTCGGGCATCTTGTCGGTGAAGCCGTACACGCGCACGCGCGGCTCGTGGGCGAACGCGCCGCGCAGCTTCGCCGCCAGCGGCGCGTTGCGCCCGGCCAGGCACACGATGCTGTTGACCTCGGGCACCCTGGTGAACTCGCGCACGGCGCCCGCGATGTCCCCCACCCCCCAGCCGCCGCCGGAGACGACGACCATGCGCCCGTCCTCCGGCAGCCCCAGCGCGCGGCGCGCGTCCAGCGGCTGGCGAGGCTGCAGGAACTCGGCGGAGATCAGCGGGCGCACCAGCCGCACGCTGCCGGCGCCGGCGATTCGCTCGACCGAGCGCATCGACTCGCCGTACATGACCAGGTGCACGTCGATGCCCGGCTGCGCCCAGAAGAACAGCCCGGTGAGGTCGGTGATCGTGGCGACCGTGGGGCAGCGCACGGCGCCCGTGCGCCGCAGGCGCGCGAGCACGACGGTGACGGCCGGGTACGTGGACACGACCACGTCGGGGTCGTGCGCGGCGATAGTGCGCGCGAGCGGGCGCGAGCCGAACATGCACAGCAGCCGGCGCACGAGCACGCGCACGGGCAGGATCTTCTCGAGCAGCCAGTAGACCACCGTGTAGGTCCACGGGAAGAAGCGCAGCTGCACGCGGTAGCCGTCCTCGACGACCGGGCGCACCAGCGCGCCCATCGCCGCCAGCCCGTCGATGACGGTCACCTCCGCGCCTTCCGGCGCGCAGCGCAGCTGCTCCGCGAGAGCGCGCGCCGCGGCGGCGTGGCCCTCGCCTACGTCGGCGGACAGGATCAGGACGCGGCGCGCCCTCTGCGGCGGCACGTCCTCGGGGGCGTGGGCACGCGCCCGCGCGGCATCCGAAGCCCGGCGGCTGGTGCGTGTACGTTTGCGGCGTCGCATCGAGATCGTGGCCCGTCCGTTTCGGCTTTTTCAGGGCACGAGCAACTACCCCGACAGCCGAGGCGGTGATACAGGCTGTGCGTGAAGCGTACCGGGCGCCTTGGACGCCCGCAGGCTTCACACGCAACAATGGCTGCATACCGGCCGCCGGCCCGACACCCGCTGCGCGCATCCCCACGCTGAGAGCCGGCCGTGCAAGCCGCGTCGCGGGCGCCGGGGCGCGTGGGCGCGCCGTGCAGGCGCTTGGCGCGCTGGGGCTGCTCGGCGTGCTGGCGACGGTGTTCTTGACGAGCGCGGGCGCCGCGTCGGCGCCATCGCTGTACGTGCCCGCGCGCAGCGGCGGCTGGCCCGCGTGGCTGGCGGGGCCGCTGCGCGGGTTGGGGATCGGGCTGAGCAGCGGCGGCTTCCAGCGGCTGACGCTGCTGATGTGCGCGAGCTACGCGCTCGTGCTGCTCGCGGCGCGCACGCTGCCGATGGCGGCGCTCGCGTGCGCGATCGTGCTCGCGCACGTGTGCCTGCTGCTCGGGCCGCCGCTGATCTCCCAGGACGTGTTCGGATACCTGGCGTTCGCGCGCTTGGGCGCCGTGCACGGCCTGGACCCGTACACCCACTTCGCCGCGCAGGCGCCCACGGACCCGGTGTTCCACTTCATCGGCTGGCCCTTCCTGCACTCCCCGTACGGCCCGCTGTTCACGCTGATCAGCTACGCGATCGCGCCGCTGGGGCTCGCGGGCGGCCTGTGGGCGTTCAAGGCGATCGCCGTCCTCTCGAGCCTGGGCGCGGTGGCGCTGATCGCGCTGGCGGCCTCGCGCGAGGGACGCTCGGCACGGTGGGCGGTGGCGTTCGTGGGCCTCAACCCCGTGCTGCTGGTGCTGGCGGTGGGCGGCGCGCACAACGACACGCTGACGCTGCTGGCGCTCGCGGGCGCGCTGGCGCTGACGGCGGGAGCCGGCGCGCGGGCGCGCGCGGCCACGGCGGCGCTGGCGGCGGGCGTGGGCGTGAAGGTCACGGCGGGGCTGGCGCTGCCGTTTTTGGTGCTGTCCCCGCGGCGCGCTCGCGAGCGCGTGCGTGTGGCGCTCGGCGCGTGCGCGTCGCTTGCGGCGGTGGCGCTGGTGGGCCTGGTCGGCTTCGGCGTGCACGCCTTCGGGTTCCTGGGCGCGGTGGGCGAACAGCAGCAGCTGGTGGCCACGCACAGCGTGCCCGCGGAGACCGCGCGGCTGCTGGGCATGAGCGGCACCCCCGGCTGGTGGCGCGATCTGTACGCGGCCGGCTTCCTGGCGGCGCTCGCATACGCGCTGTGGCGCACGGTGGCGCCGCGCCTGACCCGGCCATCCGGGCCGGGTGCCCGCCGGGGCGGCCCGGCGGACTGGCGCGTGGCGGCCGGCTGGAGCACGCTCGCGCTGCTGGTGTCCACGGCGTGGCTGCTGCCGTGGTATGCGATCTGGCCGCTGCCGCTAGCGGCCGTCAGCGGCGACCGGCGCCTGCGCGCCGCCACGCTCGTTGCGTGCGCCTACGCGCTTCTCATCCACCTGCCGCTCGCCGAACCGCTGCTCACCCCGGGGCGGGCTCGCGTCAGCGTGCACGCGCCCGTCGCCCTGCCCGGTGCGCGCCACCGCCTCGAACTCTCCGGTTTCGAGCTGCTTCGCGACGTCAAGGTCGATCTCCGCTGGTGAGACGTCGGGGCGCAGCCGCCGCAGGCGGATCGCGTCCAGGCGGCGGAACTTGAGGATCTCCAGCACGTACACCAGGTACAGGCTCGCGGCCACCGCGAGCGCGCCTATCGCCAGCATCACGAGCGTCCAGCCTGTGTAGTAGTGCCCTTTGTGGTCGCTGTAGGGGACGAAGCGCAGCGCCAACGCGAGACCGGCGAGCATCAGCGTCCACGCGTACAGGTATGCGATCGTGCGCCTGCCGGAGAAGCCGATGCGCGCCATGCGATGGTGGAAGTGCTCGCTGTCTGAGCGGTAGATCGGCTGGCGGTACTTCAGCCGCTTGAGCACCACGAAGGTCGTGTCCAGGAACGGCACGGCGAGCAGGATCAGCGGCAGCACGAAGGAGACGACGGCCTCCGTCTTGACGGCTGCCTCCACCGTGATCACGCCCATCAGCAGGCCGAGCAGGTTCGCGCCGCAGTCGCCCATGAAGCTGGACGCGGGCGGGAAGTTGTAGAACAGGAAGCCGAGCGCCGCGCCGGCGGTCAGCGCGGCGAGCACCGCCGGCTGCTGGCGGCCGAGGTCGAAGGCGATGATCGCCATCGTGGCGGCGATGATCGCGCACACCCCCGCAGCGAGGCCGTCGACGCCGTCGGAGAAGTTGACCACGTTCATCATCGCCACCAGGCCGATCACGGTGAGGATCGGACCGGCGTCTGCGGGACCGGTGTTGGGGAACTGCAGGCGCCCGGCGAACGGCAGCGTGATCGCCTTCACCGCCACGCCGAAGTGCACGACGATCACCGCCGCGAGCACCTGGCCGAGCAGCTTCAGCGCGGGATGCAGGTCGAAGCGGTCGTCCAGCGCCCCCACCGCCGTGATCACCGCGCCGGCGAGCAGCACGCCGTGCCACAGCTCGGGCTGGTGTTCGCGCGCGTAGCCGGAGGGCAGCCAGACAAGGCCCGCGACGAGCGCGCCCGCGAAGATCGCAAGGCCGCCGAGCAGCGGCGTTGGGCGCTCGGACAGGCCGCGCTCGCGCGGTGCGTCGATCGCGCCGATCGCCCTCGCCAGGCTCATCGTGGGCGGGGTCAGCAGCGCGGTCACGACCGCGGCGGCGAGAAAGGCGTAAAGCGCGTCAAGCTCGGTTGGATGCGCCATCGCTCCCGTACAGCATCGCACGCCCGCAGGTCGCAAGCGTCACGGGGCTTCGCCCGACATGCAAGACAGGGCTACGCCGGCGCGCCGACGGCCAGGCTCTCGTACAGCGGGTAGCGCTCCACGATCGCGCCGACGCGATCGGCTAGCTCGGGGCGCCGCGAGTCGAACTCGTCGCTTAGCGCGATCGCGAGGATGTTGCCGATCTCCGCGAAGTCCTCGTGCTGCAGGCCGCGCGTGGCCAGCGCGGGGGTGCCGATGCGCAGGCCGGATGACTCCATCGGCGGCCGCGGGTCGAACGGCACGGCGTTGCGGTTGACGGTGATCTGGATCTCGTGCAGCCGGTCCTCGGCCTGCCTGCCGGTCAGCTCCGGGCGCGCGTCGCGCAGGTCCACGAGGATCAGGTGCACGTCGGTGCCGCCGGTGAGCACGTTGACGCCGGCGTCGGCGGCGCTGGGCTCGAGCAGCGCCTGCGCGAGCGTGCGCGCGCCGTCGATCGTGCGGCGCTGGCGCTCTGCGAACAGGTCGCTGGCGGCGATCCTCAGCGCCACCGCCTTGGCCGCGATCACGTGCTCCAGCGGGCCTCCCTGCTGGCCGGGGAACACCGCCGAGTCGATCTTCTTGGCGTGCTCCTCCTTGCACAGGATCACGCCCGCGCGGGGGCCGCCGAGCGTCTTGTGGGTGGTGGTGGTCACCACGTCGGCGCCGAACTCGATCGGGTTGGGGTGCAGGCCGGCGGCGACCAGCCCGGCGAAGTGCGCCATGTCCACCATCAGCAGCGCCCCCACCTCGTCGGCGATCTCGCGGAAGCGCCGGAAGTCCAGCTGGCGCGGGTACGCCGACCACCCCGCCAGCAGCAGCTTCGGCCGGCGCTCGCGGGCGATGCGCGCGACCTCGTCCATGTCGATCAGGCTGCTGTCGCGGTCGACCTCGTACGCGGCGATGTCGTACAGCCGCCCGGACACGTTGATCTTCATACCGTGCGAGAGGTGGCCGCCGTGCGCCAGCGACATGCCCATGATCGTGTCTCCGGGCGCCAGCAGCGCGTGGTAGACGGCCGTGTTGGCCTGCGCGCCGGAGTGCGGCTGCACGTTGGCGTGCTCGGCGCCGAACAGCTCCTTGGCGCGGTCGATCGCCAGCTGCTCGGACACGTCCACCCACTCGCAACCGCCGTAGTAGCGCCTGCCGGGGTAGCCCTCGGCGTACTTGTTGGTCAGCACCGAGCCCTGGCATTCGAGCACGGCGCGCGGCACGAAGTTCTCCGAGGCGATCATCTCCAGCGTGCCCCGCTCGCGCTCCAGCTCCCCACGCAGGACGTCGGCGATCTCGGGGTCGACGTCCGCGAGCGGACGGTCGAAGTAGTCGGGGCTGATCTGGCTCTGGCTGGTGGTGGCGGACACGGGACGCCTCCTTGGGACGGCGATCGACTGTGGTGCCCAGGCGCGCGGCTGTTTGGCTGACCGCTCCCCTGTGGTCGATTCCACTCAAGGCGCCAGTCGCGGCAGCTGTTACGAGGCTAGCATCTCGCCCACGGCGGCGCTCGACAGCGCTCCTTCCCTGAGCACGTGCCAGCGCCCGTCCTGCGCGTAGTCGCGCAGGTCCACCACCGTGGAGGGCCTGCCCGGCAGCTCGCCGCCGTCGAGCGCCACGTCCACGCCGTCGAGCATGCGCCGCGGCACCTCCGCCAACGTGCGCGCGTCGGGCTCGCCCGACAGGTTGGCGCTCGACTGCATCACCGGCCTGCTCAGCGAGCACAGCGCGCGCAGGTGCTCGGGCAGGCGCGGGACGCGCAGGCCGAGCGTGGCCGGGTCGGTCCTGCACGCCGGGGCGAAGCGCCCGGCGGGGTTGGCGAGCAGCAGCGTCAGCGCCCCCGGCAGCAGCGCCGCCAGCGCCTCCCGCTCCGCGTCGCGCAGCTCGGAGAGGGTTTCCAGCGCCGGCTCGATCGCGAAGAACATGACCGCCGCGGGCCGCGCCGCCGGGCGTCCCTTAAGCGCGTACAGGCGCCTGGCCGCCTGCTCGTCCTCGGCGTCGCAGCAGATGCCGTACACGGTGTCGGTGGGAAGCACCGCCACGCCGCCGCCGGCCAGGCACCGCTCCAAGCGCCGCGCGTCCTCCTGCTCGATCCGCGTCCCGCTCACACCCGCGCCTCCCGGTGGCGGTCGGCGACGAGGACCCGTTGGACGTGCGCGAGGTCGCGCTCGAAGTGGATCGCGTCGAAGCCCGACTGGCCGACCAGCGCGGAGACCTCGGGCGCCTGCCCGGCGCCGACCTCCATCGCCAGGTGGCGCACCTCCGGCAGCCACGCGAGCTGCTCGACCAGGCGCCGGATCACCGACAGCCCGTCGGGGCCCGCGAACAGCGCCTCGGCGGGCTCGTGGCGCACGATCTCCGGTGCCAGCGACGCGCGCTCGGAGTCGGCGACGTACGGCGGGTTGCTGAGGATCGCGTCGAAGTCCGCGTCGAAATCCAGCAGGTCGGCGTGCACGAAGCTCACGTCCAGCCGCAGGCGGCGGGCGTTGTGCGCGGCCAGCTCCAGGGCGCCGCGGCTGATGTCGCTGGCGGTCACGTGCAGGTCCGGGCGCTCGTCCTTGAGCGCTAGCGCGACCGCGCCGCAGCCGGTGCCGAGGTCGAGCACGCGCGCGCCCGCGGGCAGGCCGAGGCCGACGTCCACCAGCAGCTCGGTCTCCGGTCGCGGGATCAGCGCGCGGCGGTCGACGGCCAGATCCAGGCGGCGGAACGCGCGATGCCCGACTATGTAGGCAACCGGCTCGCGCTCCACGGCGCGGCGTCGGACGGCGTCCTGGAACGCGCGCACGGCCGGGCCGGCGACCGCCATCTCGGGGGCGGCGAGCAGCTGCTGGCGATCGACGCCGAGCACGTGCGCGAGCAGCAGTTCCGCGTCGAGCAGCGGCGTTTCGCAGCCGGCGGCTGCGATCGCGGTGACCGCGCCGTCGAGCGCGTCGCGCGCGGTGCTGGCGGTCTCGAGCGAGCCGCCCGCTGCGGGCGCGCGGCCGGGCCCGGCGTCCGGCGATGTGGGCTCCGTCGCGGGGCTCATGCGGAACGCGGCCCGTCCGCCCCCCGCGGGGGCCCTGCGTTGTGCGGGCGGCGCGCGCCGGGATGCGCCTCCAGGCGCCGGCGCTTCTCGTCGGCCTGCAGCGCGGCCGTCAGCTCGTCCAGTTCGCCCTCCAGCGTCTGGTCGAGGTTGTGCAGTGTGAGCTTGATGCGGTGGTCTGTCACGCGGCGCTCACCGTAGTTATACGTGCGGATCTTCTCGGCGCGGTCGCCGGTGCCCACCTGCGAGCGGCGGTCGGCGGCCAGCTCGGCCTGCTGCTCGGCCAGCGCCCGCTCGTACAGGCGCGCGCGCAGCACGCGCATCGCCTTCTCGCGGTTCTGCAGCTGCGACTTCTCGTCCTGCATCGAGACCACGATCCCCGACGGCTTGTGCGTCACGCGCACGGCGGAGTCGGTGGTGTTGACCGACTGGCCGCCCGGCCCCGAGGATCGGTACACGTCGATCTGCAGGTCTGCGGGATCGATCTGCACGTCCACGTCCTCCGCCTCCGGCAGCACCGCCACGGTCGCCGTCGAGGTGTGGGTCCGGCCCTGGGACTCGGTCTGGGGCACGCGCTGCACGCGATGGGTGCCGCCCTCGTACTTGAACACCGAGTAGGCGCCGTCGCCCTTGACCGCGAACGTGTACTTGCCGTCGCCGACGTCCAGGGGCTCGGCCTGCCAGCCGCGACGCTCGGCATAGCGCGTGAGCATCCTGTACAGGTCCCCCGCCCACAGCCCCGCCTCGTCGCCGCCCGCGCCGCCCTGGATCTCGACGATCACGCTCTTCTCGTCGTTGGGGTCGCGCTCCACCATCGCCATGCGGATCTCCTCCTCCAGCTCCTCGATCCGCCGGCGCGCCTGCGCCAGCTCCTCGCGCATCTCGGGGTCCTCCCCGACCTCCGCCAGCAGCTCCTCGGCGCCGGCGGCGTCGTCCCGCGCGCGCCGCCACTGCGCGGCCAGCTTGGCGGCCGGCTCGAGCTGGCTGTAGGCGCGCCCGGCCTCCGCGTAGCGCTCGCGGTCGGCTATCACCTGCGGATCGGTCATCTGCGCGCCCAGCTCGGCGAAGCGCGTCTCTATCTGCTCGACCAGGTCTTCGATCACGTGCGAGGAGTCTAGGGCGGCCGTCAGGCTAGGCCACGACCTCCACGCCCACCAGATCCGCCGCCGACAACTCGCCGGGCTTCTCGCGCTCAAGCACCGCGCGCAGCGCGGCGATCGCGACCTCCAGCTGGGTCAGGTCGGGCTCGCGCGTGGTCAGCAGCTGCAGCTTCAGGCCGGGCCACATCAGCGCCCGCACCCAGCCACGCGAGCGGTTGCGCCCCGCGAACTTGATCAGCTCGAAGGAGATGCCGGCGATCACCGGCACGCCGAGCACGCGCGTGGCCATCAGCCAGTACCACGCCGGCAGGCCGATCGGCGCGAACACGAAGATCGCGACGACCATCACCACCAGCAGGAAGCTCGTGCCGCAGCGCGGGTGCAGCCGCGAGAAGCGCTGCGCGTTGACGGGCGTGAGCGGCATGCCCGCCTCGAAGCAGGAGATCGTCTTGTGCTCGGCGCCGTGGTACTCGAACACGCGCCGCAGGTCGCGCAGGCGCGAGAGCGCGAGCATGTAGCCGAGGAACAGGCTCGTGCGGATGACCCCCTCGACCAGCCAGAACAGCACCGAGGAGTCCAGCTGACCCTTGATCAGGCTGGTCAGCCCCACGGGTATCAAGAAGAACAGCACGATCGCCAGCGCCATCGCGAACACGATCGTCCCGATCCACACCGCCCGCGGGATCTCCTCCGGCTCCTCACCCGCGCCCGGCTCCGAGCGCTCGTCGGCGGGCAGCTGCGCGTTGGCCGAGACCTCCAGCGCGCGGAAGCCGATCGCCAGCGAGCCGCACAGCGCGACCACGCCGCGCACGATCGGCAGCCGCAGCCAGCGGTGGCGGCGCATGACCGAGTCCAGCGGGTACGCGCTGACCTCCACCTCGCCGAGCGCGTCTCCGTCTGCGGGCTTTCGCACGGCCACCGCCCAGTTGCCCACGCCGCGCATCATCACCCCCTCCAGCACCGCCTGGCCGCCGAGCGGCGCGTCGCGTTCGGCGCGCAGGCCGTCGCGCGGGTCCGATGCGTCGCTCTCCAGCAGCGCGGCGGGAGCGGCGGACATCGGGCTACTGCGCTGACCGAGCTTGCGCCGAGTGCAGGCGACCCTTGGCGACCCTGCGCTGGAAGCGCTCCACGCGGCCACCCGTATCCATCAGCTTCTGGCGGCCCGTGTAGAACGGGTGGCAGTTGGAGCACACCTCGATGTGCAGCTCCTCCTGCGTGGCGCGCGTGACGAACTCGTTGCCACAGGTGCAGCGCACGTGCGCGCGCACGTATTTGGGGTGGATCTTCGCCTTCATCGTGCCTGCGATTCTAGCGGTCCGCGGAAGCTGTCACGAAGAGCCGTCGGCGGCGGCCTGGGAGCCGGAAGGCGCCTGGGAGCTGGAAGCGGCGCCCGGCTGGGAGCTGGAGCCGGGTGTGGAGCCCGGTGCGGTGCCGGCCCCTGTCTCCGACCCGGCCGGCTGTTCGCACCTGGCGGTGCGCAGCTGCTCGGCCTTGATCGCACGGCCCTTGGCGTCGAGCCAGCGAAAGCGCACCTCGCCGCGGTAGAACGCGGGCGCCGCGAGGTCGGTGACCTGGCGGATGTAGGTGTAGACCTTGACCCCCGCGTCGGAGCTGCGCCATGCGGCCAGCCCAGGAGCGCTGACGTTGCGATATTGCGTCTCGCCCGGGACCCGCTCGAGCAGCTCGATGCTGATCTGCATGCGCGCGGTGCCCGGCACGGCGGTCATTTCGCCCGCGAACGTGGCCGAGCGTTCGCTCTGCAGCACCGACGTGACGCATCCTTCGAGCGTCGCGGACACGCTCACGGGGGCCGCCGGCGCACCGGAGCCGCCGGGGGCGGAAACGGCGCCGGAGGAGGCGTCGTGCCCGCTTCGCGCGACGGCGGCGCCGGCGAGCGCAAGCGTGCATCCGGCGACGAGCAGCGCGGGCAGCAGGCCGCGAGTGGCGATCATCCTCATCACGTCCGATTAACACGTCGCGTGCGTCCATTGTTGCGCCAACGCCCGTGCGAGGATGGGCGGCGTGCGCGTGAGCGTCGTGATACCCACGTACGGGCGGCCGCAGAGCCTCGCGCGCTGCCTGGACGCGATCGCGCGCCAGCGGCGCCCTGCCGACGAGACGATCGTGGTCGTGCGCGGCGACGATCTCGCCAGCGAGCAGGTCGCGCGCTCGCGCGGCGCGGCTGTGCGCGTGGTGCGGGTGGACAGGCCGGGCGTGGTGGCGGCGATGAACGCGGGCATCGACGCCTCGGACGGGGACGTGGTCGCGCTGACCGACGACGACGCGGCGCCCCACGAGGACTGGCTCGCGCGTCTGCTGGCGGTGTACGAGGGCGATCCAGGCGTGGCCGCGGTGGGCGGGCGTGACCGTCTGCACTTCGACGGACGGCCGTGGGACGGGGGCTCCACGCAGCGCGTGGGCACGATCAGCCGCATCGGCGTGATCACCGGCAACCACCACATGGGCAGCGGCCCGCCGCGCGACGTGGACGTGCTCAAGGGCGTCAACCTCAGCGTCAGGGGCGGGCTTCTGCGCGAGCTGCGCATAGACGAGCGCCTGCGCGGGGTCGGCACCGAGCACCACTGGGAGCTGGGGCTGTGCCTGTCGCTGCGCCGGCGCGGGCTGCGCGTCGTGTACGACCCCGAGATCGCCGTCGATCACTTCCCCCAGCCGCGGATCGACGACTCGCGCGAGTTCAGGCCCGAGGAACTGCGCGACTCCACCCACAACAAGGCCGTGGCCGTGCTCGAGCACCTGCCCGCGCCCGCACGCGCGGCCCACCGCGCGTGGGCGCTGGCCATCGGCACGGGCACCGAGCCCGGCCTCGCGCAGCTGCTGCGCGCGCGCGTGCGGCGCGCCGGCGGCTGGGCTCGCTTCCGCGCCACGCAGGCGGGCCTGAGGGACGCAGCCCACACCGTCCGTCGCACGCGGCGCGGCGACACGCGGCTCAGGTGATCTCCTACGGCGGCCCCCCGCCGCCCGGGGCGCCGTCAGGCGAGCGCTCAGGTGATCTGGTAGAGCGGCCCGTCGCCGCCCTCGGGCGTCGTCAGGCGACCGCCCTTGGCGGTGATCGCGCCGCACTGCACGCAGTTCGTGTAGTTGACGATCACGTCCACCTGCCCGTGCTCAGGAGCGTCCTCGGGGATCTCGTACACCCCCGCGGGGCACATCCAGCGCCACGTCTCTGCCAGCTCGCGCGGCACGCTTTTGCGCACGCGGATGTGGTTGGGCGCGTCGTCGCGCGTGGCGTTGCCGGTGATGAACACCGAGGAGAGCTTGTCGAAGGTGTATTTGCCGTCGGGCTTCGGGTAGGCGTCCTTCTTGGTGCCGACCGTCATCGGCGCGTCGGCGTCGCGGTGGTTGTTCCAGCGCCCCCCCGGGAAGCGGCCTTTGCTGAGGACCATCGCGTTGGTGATCGCGCCGCCGAGGAAGAAGCCTTTGGCGAACGGCTGCTTCATGTTGCGCGTCTCGTACAGGTCCTTGACGATCACAGAGTCCTCCACGCGCTGCTCGTAGGCGCTGAGGTTGCTGGAGCCGCTCTTCAGCGCCTTGACGATCTCCTCCGCGGCCATGATCCCGGCGTGGATCGCGTAGTGGATGCCCTTGAGGATCGGCACGTTGACCATGCCGCCGCCGTCGCCGCAGATCACCATCCCGGGCGCGGACAGCTTGGGCATCGCCCAGTAGCCGCCCTCGGGGATCGCCTTGGCGCCCCACGCGACGCGCTCGCCGCCCTCGAGGATCGAGCGCACGAGCTTGGACTGCTTGAACTGCTGCAGCAGGTCGTGCGCGGAGACGGTTGCGTCGGTGTAGTCCAGGCCGATCACGAAGCCCAGCGACACGCGGTCCTCGCCCATCGGGTAGATCCACGAGCCGCCGAACTCGCGGTGCTTGGCGCCGTAGCGCAGCGGCCAGCCGAGCGTGTGGATCACGCGGTTCAGGGGCTTTGGCACCTTCCACACCTCCTTGACGCCCAGCGACCACACCTGCGGGTCGCTGTGCGCGGCGAGGTTGAACTCGCGGATGGCCGCGCCCGTCAGGTGGCCCCACGTGCCCTCCGCGAGCACGGTCGCCTGCGCGGTCACGTCGGAGCCGGGCTCGAAGTTGCCGAGTTCCTGCCCATCCTTGCCGCGGCCCTTGTCGCCCGAGCGGATGCCCCGGACGACGCCGTCATCGACGAGCAGCTGCGCGGCCGCGGTCTCGGTGAGGATGTACGCGCCCGCCTCTTCGGCCTTCTCCGCCAGCCAGCGCGACAGCTCGGACACGGACACCATGTAGTTGCCGTGGTTGCGAAACGGCGGCGGCGTGGGCTTCAGCGGCAGCGCCATGCTGGGGCTGAGCATCCAGTACACGGAGTCTTTTGCCACCTGCCCGTACGTCGGCCAGTCCTTGGGATCGATCTCGGGGAACAGCTGCGCCAGCCCGGAGGGGCGCATCATCGCGCCCGACAGGTTGTGCGCGCCGCAGACCTTGCCCTTCTCGATCACCGCCACCGGCACTTCGCCCAGGCGCTCTGACAGCTCGGGCTCGTCGGCGAGCAGCTGCAGCAGGCGGTTGGCGCACGCAAGGCCCGCGGGGCCGCCGCCGACGATCGCCACGCCCACCTCGATGCGCTCGTCCTCGGGGTCGAGCGCGTGCTTGACGAATTCCTTCTCCGAGTCCACCGGCGGCGGGAACGCCGCCGGGACGACCCTGCCGTTGCGCGAGCCGTTGCCGGACATGCTCACACCTCCCTCGTCGCGCGCGCCACCGTCAGCTTCCCTTCTTGGCCTTCACGGCTTCTGTCAGCTTCGGCAGGATCTTGTTGAGATCGCCGACGATGCCGAGGTCGGAGAATTCGAAGATCGGCGCGTTGGCGTCCTTGTTGATCGCGACGATGTTCTCCGAGGACTGCATGCCGACCTTGTGCTGGATCGCGCCGGAGATGCCGGCCGCGAGGTACAGCTTGGGCGCGACCGTCTTGCCCGTCTGGCCGATCTGCGCGGCGTAGGGATACCAGCCGGCGTCGACCACCGCGCGCGTGGCCGCCACCGCGGAGTTGCCGCCGAACGCCTTGGCCAGGTCCTCGGCCAGCTGGAAGCCCTCGGGCTTGCCCAGGCCGCGCCCGCCGGCGACGAGAATGTCGGCGCCCTCGATGTCCACGTCCGCGCCGCGCTGTTCGCCGCGCGTGAGCATCGTCGCCTGCTGCGCCTGCGGGCTCAGCTCGAAGCTCAGCTGCTCGACCGCGGCCTCGCCCTCGCCGCTCTCGCGCGCCTCGAACGCGTTCAGGCGGCCGATGATGATGCCGACGGGCGAGCGGTACTTGATTTCGGAGATCGCCGAGTCGCCGAGGATCGGGCGCTCGGCGATCAGCTCGCCGTTCTCCGCGCGCACGTTGGTGACCTCCATCACCACGCCCGCGCCCAGGCGCGCGGCCAGGCCGGCGCCGATCTCGAAGCCCAGCAGGCCGCCGCCGAACAGCGCATAGGAGTAGTCGCCGCCCTCGATCGCCGCGGCCATCGCGTCCACCAGCGGCTGCGCCAGGCCCTCGGGCCCCTCGGCCACGAGCGCCTTCTTGGCCCCGTATCTGCCGAGCGACGCTGCCAGGTCCTGCGGGACGTTCTCGCCGAGCAGGATCGCGTGCGCCTCGCCGCCCAGCTCGGCGGCGAGCTTGGCGCCCTCGGACACGGCGCCGAGCGAGTTCTTGTTGATCGCGCCCTCGTAGTGCAGCGCGTAGACCAGGATGTTCGCCATCTAGATCAGCTTCCTCTCGTCTAGCCAGGCCACGATTCTTTCGACCGTTTCACCGGTGTCCTCGTCTTCGATGATCTCGCCGGCGGCCTTCGCCGGCGGGGCCTTCGCGGCGATCCACTGCGCAGCGGAGTTATCGCCGCCGACTTTGGAGACGTCGATCTCCACGTCGGCGGCGGCGACGGTGTCGAGCTGCTTCTTCTTGGCGCCCATGATCGCCTTCAGCGACGGATAGCGCGGCTCGTTGATCGCGTCGCCGACCGAGATAACCGCGGGCAGCTTCACCTGCACGGTGTCGTAGCCGTACTCGGCCTGGCGCTCGCAGCGCAGGGCCTCTGCCTCGACGTCCATCTTGATCACCTGCGTGAGCGACGGCATGCCGAGGTGCTCGGCGACGACGGCGCCGATCGTGTAGCACTCGCCGTCGTCGGACTGCTGGCCGAGCAGCACCAGGTCCGGGCTCTCGCGCTGCAACGTCTTGGCGAGCGCGTAGCCGGTGGCGGCGACGTCCGAGCCGGCGACCACGGCGTCAGAGAGGTGGACGGAGCGGTCGGCGCCAAGCGAGACGGCCTTGTGCAGGGCGCGGACCGCGCTGTCGGGGCCCATCGTCACGGCGACGATCTCCTCCACGGGGACGGCGCCCCCCTCCTTGATCTGCATCGCCGCCTCGATGGCGTGCGTGTCATACGGGTTGAGGTTCTTCTCGCCGCTGCGGTCCATGCGCCCCGTCGAAGGGTCGAGTTTCTTTTCGACGGCGGCGTCCGGGACCTCCTTCACGAGGACGCATATCTTCATTTCAGTGGGCTTCTCCTTGGGGTTTGTAGCTTGATCCTACCCGTTTGGGCGACTGATTGACCAGTCAATCGGTCGTGCCGGAACGACGGCTAGCGCGCAACCACCGCGCCGCGGATGAAATCGACGATCGCCTGCGTGGGGGCGCCGGGCGTGAACACCTCGGCCACGCCCAGGCTCTTCAGCTCGGGGATGTCCTCCGCCGGGATCGTGCCGCCGACGGTCACCAGCACGTCCTCCACGCCCTGCTCGCGCAGCAGCGCCACCACGCGCGGCACCAGCGTCATGTGCGCGCCGGAGAGGATCGACAGCCCGACCGCGTCGGCGTCCTCCTGGATGACCGTCTCCACGATCTGCTCGGGCGTCTGGTGCAGCCCCGTGTAGATGACCTCCATGCCGGCGTCGCGCAGCGCCCGCGCGATGATCTTGGCGCCGCGGTCGTGACCGTCGAGGCCCGGCTTGGCGACGACCACGCGGATCTTGCTCTGTGTGGGCGAGGAGACCACGGCTGCGCAGATTATTCCCGCACGCCGGCGCGCGCGCCCACGTGATCGCGCACCATCGTGCCCAGGCCGCCGGCGGCGGCGAGCGCGCCGAGGCCGGCGAGCACCTTCAGGCGCCGGCCGAGGCGATCCAGCTCGATCACCTCCCAGCCCTCCTGCAGCGCGATCCGCCGCAGCTCGGCGTCGGGGTTGACCACCACGGCGTGCCCGACGGCGCGCAGCATCGGCAGGTCGGACTCGGAGTCCGAGTACGCGTAGGAGACGGCGAGGTCGACGTGCTCGCGCGCGGCCACCTCGCGCATCGAGATGACCTTGCCCTCGCGGTAGTTGAACGGGCCGGCGGGCCGGCCCGTGTAGCGTCCGTCGACTATCTCAGAGCGCGACCCCAACCCCCCGTCGAAGGCGAGCACGTGCGCGAGCAGGTCGGCCATCTCCTGCGAGGCGGCGGTGAGGATGTACACCGGCTGGCCCGCGTCCTGGTGGGCGTACGCGCGCTGGAGCATCTGCGGATACAGGCGCGGCAGCACGCCGGAGAGCACGCGCGGGGTGAGCCGCTCGAGGTCGCGCACGCGCACGCCGGCGATCATCTTGCCCACGCGTTCGCGCACGTCGTCGGCGCGTTCGTCGGTCGACCCGTGCAGGCGGAAGCGCAGGTTCTCGTAGACGTCGCGCGCCAGCCGCCGCCGCGAGATCATCCCGCTCTCGTACGCGGCCCGGGCGAAGTGAACGCCGGAGGAGCCGGCCATCAGCGTCTTGTCGAGGTCGAAGAACGCGGCGGCGCGCGGCTGGCCGTTGGACGACCCGCCGGCGCCCTCGGAGAGGACCGCGCGCGAGCGTCCGTCGGACGGTATGGCAGCGCCGACTGTGGTCTCGCTCACCGATCTCGCGGGCTCGTCAGACCTTGATGATCAGCGCGTCGCCCTGACCCCCGCCCGAGCAGATCGCCGCGCAGCCGAGCCCGCCGCCGCGGCGGCGAAGCTCCAGCAGGAGGCTGCCGAGGATGCGCGCGCCGGAGGCGCCGATCGGATGGCCGAGGGCGACGGCGCCGCCGTTGACGTTGACGCGGTCCTCGTCGATGCCGAGCATGCGGATCGAGTTGAGCGTGACCGACGCGAACGCCTCGTTGATCTCCCACACGTCGACGTCGCCCGGCTGCAGCCCCGCCTTCTCCAGCGCCTTCTTGGCGGCGCTGGCGGGCGTGGTGGCCAGATACGCGAAGTCGTTGGCGCTCTGCGCGTGAGCGACGATCTCGCCCAGCGCCTCCTTGCCGTTGGCCTGCGCCCACTCGGCGGAGGCGAGCACGAGCGCGCCGGCGCCGTCGATGACGCCCGGCGAGTTGCCCGCGGTGTGCGACCCCTCCTTGCCGACGAGACCCGGCAGCGAGGCGAGCTTCTCCAGCGAGGTGTCGCGGCGCGGGCCCTCGTCGATCTCCACGACCGTGCTCTGCTTGCGGCCGTTGACGGTCACCGGCACGATCTCCTCGGACATGCGGCCCTCGTCGATCGCGGCGAGCGCGCGTTCGTGCGAGCGCAGCGCCCAGCGGTCCATGTCCGCGCGCGTCATCTCCAGCTCGTCGGCGACCTCGGTGGCCTCGACGAACATCTGCTTGCCGGAGAACGGGTTGGTGAGCCCGTCGTGGACCATCGCGTCGAGCATCTTGGCGTCGCCCATGCGGTAGCCGAAGCGCGCCTGCGGCAGCAGGTAGGGCGCCCCCGACATCGACTCCATGCCGCCGCCCACGCCGACCTGCATGTCGCCCGCGCGGATCGCCTGGTCGATGATCACCGACGCGCGCAGGCCAGACGCGCACACCTTGTTGATCGTCTCCGAGGAGACCTCCTTGGGGATGCCGGCCTTGATCTGCGCCTGGCGCGAGGGGATCTGCCCCTGCCCGGCCTGCAGCACCTGGCCCATGACGACGTGCTCGACCTGCTCGGGCTCGACGCCCGCGCGCTCGAGCGCCGCGCCGATCGCGACCGCGCCGAGCTGGGTCGCGTCGAGCGTTGACAGGCCGCCGCCCATCTTGCCGACGGGGGTGCGCGCGGTGGCGAGGATCACGGTGCTGGACATGAAAGCGGGTCTGCTCCTTGGGTCGGATGGGGAGAGCGAGAATGGTAGTGGACCGGTGGACGAGCGCCCGCGGCGTCCGATCGGCGAGCGAGGGTTCCGGATCGACCGCCAGCGGGTATCGTCTCGGCGCATGCAAACATCCGCCATTACACGACCCACCGGAATCAGCGACGCCGACACGATCGTGGTCGGCGTGTTCGCGGGCGCCGGCGCGCCCCCGGAAGCTCCCGCGCAGGTGCGCGAGCTGCTCGACTCGGGCGAGGCGCGCCACGAGTTCAAGGCGCTGGCGCTGACGCACGCCGAGGGCAAACGCTGGCTGCTGGTCGGGCTGGGGGCGCGCGAGGAGTTCACCCCCGAGCGCGCGCGTGTGGCTGCCGCGGTGGCGGGGGAGCGCGCCCGCGAGATATCCGCACGCACGGTCTGCTGGGAGGTGCCGGGCGAGGACGCGGCGCCGCTGCCCGACGAGCGCGCGATCGCACAGGCGCTGGTGCAGGGCACGATCCTCGGCGACTACCGCTTCGACCTGCACAAGTCCCGGCCGGACGGCGGCGAGGACCGGGACGCGCCGCCCAAGCACCTCGAGCGCCTGGTCGTCCGCGGCCATGGTCAGCTGGATGACGCGGTCGCCGAGGCGACGGTGGTGGGCGAGGCCGTCAACCGCGCCCGCGACCTGCAGAACCGACCCGGCAACGATCTCACGCCGACCGCGCTGGGAGAGCACGCAATGGCGCTCGCGGAGGAGCTGTCGCAGCTGTCGGTCGAGGTCGAGGGCCGCGACGCGATCCGCGCGCGCGGGATGGGCGCGTTCTCGGCGGTCGCCCAGGGCTCCGACCAGGAGCCCGCGCTGATCACGCTCTCCTACGACGGGCGAGCGGCGGGCTCCGGCGCCCCCGCCGCGCCGACGCTCGGCTTCGTCGGCAAGGCGGTCACGTTCGACAGCGGCGGGATCTCGCTGAAGCCCGGGCCGAAGATGTCGGAGATGAAGTTCGACATGTCCGGCGGCGCGGCGGTGATCGAGGCCGTGGGCGCGATCGCGCGCCTGCGGCTGCCGCTGCGGCTGGTGGCGGTCGTGGGCGCCACGGAGAACCTGCCGGGCGGGCACGCGATCAAGCCGGGCGACATCGTGAAGGCGTCGAACGGCAAGACGATCGAGATCAACAACACCGACGCGGAGGGCCGCCTGGTGCTTGCGGACTGCCTGTGTCACGCCGTCGCCCAGGGCGCCGAGCGGATCGTCGACCTGGCGACGCTCACCGGCGCGGTGATCGTGGCGCTCGGCTCGACCTACTCGGGGTTGATGAGCAACGACGACGAGTTCGCGTCGCGGATCGCGGCCGCGGGCGAGCGCAGCGGCGAGATCGTGTGGCGCCTGCCGCTGCACGAGGAGTACGACGAGCTGATCAAGGGTCGCTACGCCGATCTCGACAACGCGCCGGAAGCGCGCAAGGCGGGAACGATCGTGGGCGGCGCGTTCCTGTCGAACTTCGTCGGCGACACGCCGTGGGGACACCTCGACATCGCCGGCTCGGCGTGGGAGCTGGACCGCGCGTACGTGGGCAAGGGCGCCTCCGGCTACGGCGTGCGCCTGCTCGTGGAGCTGGCCAGGTCATATTGCGCGCAGGAGGCGTGACGGGGTCGTGAGCGAGCCGCCTTTCGGGCTGGCGCTCACGCCTCACCCGCCGCTGCCTGCTCGGCCAGCCACCGGGTGACGGCCGCCCACGGCGCCCCGCGCGGGTGCAGGTGCTTGAGGTGCCTGCCCCCCTCGCCGTCGATCTCGACGAGCGCGACCGTGCCGCCGGCGTCGGTCGCGGCGCGCGCGTAGCGGCGGGCAAGCTCGATCGGGACGACCTTGTCGAGCGCGCCGTGCACCAGCAGCACGGGCACGTGCAGCGGCACCTGCGCGAGCGGGTCGGCGACCGCGTAGCGCTCGGGCAGCTGCTCGGGCGCACCGCCCATCAGCCCTTCCACGGCGCCGCCCCGCCACCGCCGGTAGGCGCCGGCGAGGTCGCACACGGCCGCCATCCCGATCGCCCGCCTCAGAGGGACGACCGGTGAGGCGCCGGGGCTGCCCGCGGGCAGGCGCTCGCGCCCGGCGGCCCACAGCGCGAGATGGCCTCCCGCGGAATGCCCGAGCACGCTCACCGCGTCGAGGTCCAGCGGAGCGTCGAGGCCGGCCAGGCGATCGATCGCGCCGGCGACGTCCTCGAAGGTCGCCGGCCAGCCTCCGCCCTCCCCCACCCGCCGGTATTCGATGTTCCACGTGGCCCAGCCGCGGCGCGTGAGGTCCTCGGCGAGCGCGCCCGTTTGAGACATGGTGGCGCGATCGCGCCAGCCGCCGCCGTGGATCACGACCATCACGCGATGCGGCCCGGCGCCCTGCGGCAGGAGCAGCTCCGCCCGCTGCGAGCGGTGCGGCCCGTAGCGCCACGCGCGAGCACGGCCTGGCAAGCCGGGGATCAGACGGATGCGGGCCACGCGCCCCATCCTGCCTGCTTCTCGCTCGAGCCGTTCACCCCGGTGCGGCATGCGACGGCGGGCTGCGCACGGCGGCTCTGGGAAGATGGCCTGCGATGGACTTCGACCTGTCCCCCGATCACGAGCTGATCAGACGCACGGTCAGGGATTTCGCGGAGGGCGAGATCGCGCCGGTGGCGGAGCAGCTGGATCGCACCAAGTCGTTCCCGTACGAGATCGTGGCGAAGCTCGGCGAGCTGAACCTGATGGGCATCCCCTTCCCGCAGGAGTATGGCGGCGCCGGCGGCGACACGCTCGCGTACGCGCTGGCCGTCGAGGAGCTGACGCGCGTGGACTCCTCGGTGGCGATCACGCTGTGCGCGCACACCTCGCTGGGCACCCAGCCGATCTACCTGTTCGGCAGCGAGGAGCAGAAGCGCGAGTGGCTTCCGCGCCTGTGCTCGGGACAGCGGCTGGGCGCGTTCGGGCTGACCGAGCCGGAGGCGGGGTCGGACGCGGGCAACACGCGCACGCGCGCACGCCTGCAGGACGGCGAGTGGGTGATCGACGGCTCCAAGCAGTTCATCACCAACGCCGGCACGGACATCTCGGGGATCGTGTGCATCACGGCGGTCACCGGTGAGGGCGACGGCGAGGGCAAGGAGATCTCCAACCTCATCGTCCCCAACGGCACCCCCGGCTACGAGCAGGGTGAGCCGTACCGCAAGATGGGCTGGAACGCGTCGGACACACGCCCGCTGAGCTTCGAGGACTGCCACGTGCCCGAGGGCAACCTGCTCGGGCCGCGCGGCGCGGGCTTCAGGCAGTTCCTGCACATCCTCGACATCGGCCGCATCGGCGTGGCGGCGATGGGCGTCGGCCTCGCCCAGGGCGCGCTCGACGAGGCGCTGCGCTACGCCACGCAGCGGCGCGCGTTCGGCCGGCCGATCTCCAAGTTCCAGGCGATCCAGGGCAAGCTCGCGGACATGTCCAGCGAGATCGCGGCGGCCCGCCTGCTCGTGCACAAGGCGGCGCTGGAGAAGGACCGCGGGCGCAACTTCACGTTGACGGCCGCGCAGGCGAAGCTGAAGACGGGTCGCCTGGCCGTGCGTTGCACCGAGGAGGCGGTGCAGATCCACGGCGGCTATGGCTACATCGAGGAGTACCCGGTGTGCCGCTTCTATCGCGACGCGAAGATCCTGACGATCGGCGAGGGCACCGACGAGGTGCAGCAGATGGTGATCGCCAGGGCGCTGGGCGCCTGACGCGGTTCCCGGCGGTTCTCGGCGGGCGCCGGGCGCGGCTCTCAGCCGACGCGCTCGAGCAGCGCGCCGGCGGCGCTGGCGGGGTCCAGCTGGCGCTGGACGACCCGGTCGAGCAGACGCTGGAACTCGGGGTCCTCGCGCAGGTCGTCCTCCAGGCGCCGGCGCAGGCGGGCGGTGGCGATCGCGAGCACCTCGCTGCGCAGGTTGCGCGCGCGGCGCTCGGCGAGCTGGCCGGCGGCGAGGATGTGCGCGCGGTGATCCTGCAGGCTCTGCACGAGCTGCTCGATGCCCTTGCCGGCGCTCGCCTCGGTCTTGACGATCGGCACGCGCCAGACGCCGCGCTGCTGCTCGGGCGTGCGATCGAGGTTGGCCAGCGACAGCACGCCGCGGATCTCGCGGATCATGGTGTCGGTCAAGGGGTGGTCGGCCTTGTTGATGACGATCACGTCGGGGATCTCCATCACCCCGGCCTTCAGCGCCTGGATCGAGTCGCCCGAGCCGGGCATCAGCACGAGCACGATCGTGTCGGCGTGGTCGATGATGTCGATCTCCGCCTGGCCGACGCCGACGGTCTCGACGAACACGTCCTGGCGCCCGGCGGCGTCGAGCAGCAGCGCCGCCTGCAGCGCTGCCTCGGACAGCCCGCCGAGGGCGCCGCGGTTGGCCATCGAGCGGATGAACACGCCCTGGTCGAGGAAGTGCTCGGTCAGGCGGATGCGGTCGCCGAGCAGCGCGCCGTGCGTGAACGGCGAGGACGGGTCGACCGACAGCACGCCCACGGTGCGCCCGGCGTGGCGCCGCGCCCTGGTGAGCGCTCCGATCAGCGTCGACTTGCCCACGCCGGGAGGCCCGGTGAAGCCGACGACCTCCGCACGACCGGTGCGGGGGTAGACCTCGCGCACGAGCGCCCAGCCCTCGGGGCGGTTGTCCTCGACCAGCGTGATCGCGCGCGCGAGCGCGCGGCGGTCGCCCTCGAGCAGGCGTTGTGCAAGCGTCGACTCGGCCATCGAGCGCGCAATCATCGCAGGGCAATACGATTTCACCGCCATGGGCCTGCTCGCCGACGCGCCTACGACCGACGACCGCGAGGCGCTCGCGGCGGCCGTTCGCCGCGCGCCGGCGCCGCTGCATGGCGGTCCGCTCGCGCTGTTGCGCTTCATGCGCGCGAACCGCATGCTCACGCCGAGCTACGCGCGCCTGCTCGCGCGCTTCGTGCTGCTCAAGCTGCGTCACCGCGGGCGCCTGCAGACCGACGGCATCTGCTTCGTGTGTCCGGGGGTGAAGCTCGAGCTGGGACGCAGCGCCACGCTGCGCGTCGGGCGCTGGGCGTGGATCGGGCACGGCTGCAAGATCCGCGTGCACGAGGGCGAGGTGAGCATCGGCGCGAAGACGGTGATCGGCCAGGAGTGCACGATCTCCGCCTATCAGCACGTGTCGATCGGACGCGAGTGCATCATCGCCGACCGCGTGATGCTGATCGACTTCGATCACGGCGTCACGGAGGTCGAGCGGCCGATCCGCCTGCAGGGGATCTACAAGCGCGACGTGCGCGTCGGGCACAACGTGTGGATCGGCTACGGCGCGTGCATTCTGCGTGGCGTGAGCGTGGGCGAGAACAGCGTCATCGGCACCAGCTCGGTGGTCACCGGGGACGTGCCCGACAACGCCGTTGTCGCCGGCGCGCCGGCGCGGGTGCTGCGCATGCGCGACGCACCCGTCCAGCTGCGTTGGGATTAGCCCCCGACGCTCAACGCCTGACTATCTTCGTCGCAAGCGTCAGCTGCACTGCCTTTTCCAAAGTCCGGCCGCCCTTCACCGAGATCGCCAGCTTCGCCGATGCCCGGTGGTGGCGGGCGCGGGCGAGCTTCTTCTTGCCCGCGTTGCTGAGGCGCAGCGTGATCGTCGCGCTGTGACCGACTGCCAGCGAATACGATCCCCTCGCGAGCACGACCGTCCGGTGCTTGTGCTTGACCACCTTCCGTTCGAGCACCTCGACCGACCCCGCGCACGGCGCACCGGCGCACGCGATGCCCACCTTGGCCGTGTTCAGCTTGACGGTCAGCTTTGACGTCGAGGTGGTGACCACCGGGACCGGCACGGGCACAGCGACCGCGGCGCTCCTGGCGGCCGCGCTGCCGGCGTCGTTGGTCGCGGTGACTTCGCACGCCAGGCCGTGACCCTGATCTGCGACCTGCACGACGTAGCTGGACAGGTTGGCGCCTGCAAGCGGAGCGCCGTCGCGCAGCCACTGATAGCTGAACGGCGTCGTCAGCGGCCACCCCGCCGACAGCTTGAGTTCCGGTTCGCCCGTCCACGACCCGTTCGAGCAGGTCAGGGGGTCGCCCGCCGCGGGGGTGCCGGACACGATCGGCAGCGCCGTGTTGGACGGCGCCGAAGGCACCATTTCGGCGTTGATCGACGACGTGGTGCTCGCGGTGGCGACGGCGACCGGGTTGGCGGTCGCTTCCGAGGGCTGATCGCTGTAGTACTGCGTTATGTACTTCGGTATGAACCTCGGCGCGTGTTCGAATTCTTTGACTTCGGCATTGGAGTAATTCCAGTAGAACTCCACCTTGTACGAGCCGGGCGCTAGGCCGCCGACCGTGTATTCGCCGTTGGCGTTGGTGGTGGCGAATCCGTAGGAGGACCCGTATTCACCACCCGTCGAGCTCACCGAGATCCCGATTTTGGCCAAGGGCGCGTGTGTGCCGACAGCGGTGACCCTGCCCGCGATCCTGCCGCCTTCGCTCAACGCCACGTTGACGGTCTTTTCTTCACCTTCGCGCAGCACCGTGACCGTGCTCTGTTCCAGGTAGCCACCGCTCTGGAATTCCACGTCGTAGCGTCCGGGAGGCAATTCGGCGAGCGTGTAGTCACCGTCGGCTTCGCTGGTCGTGCTGAACGCGCCTTCTTCGCCTTCTTCCTGCCTGGCGTAGACCGAAACGCCCGCCAGGCCGGCTCCGGTGCTGGCGCTCGTGACCCTGCCGACGATCGCGCCGGCGCGCTTGAGTTCGGCGTTGACTTCCACGCTGCCCCCCGATTCGACGGTGGCCTGCTTGGTTTGCTCGAGATAGGCGTGGCTCGGGTCGGAGAACGCGATCGTGTATTCGCCCGGCGCCAGCGCGGCGATCTGGTATTTGCCGCCGCCGGCTGTGGTGGTCGAGCCGGCGCGGACCCCGCTTTCGGTGTAGGCGGCGACCTCGATGCCGTCCACACCTTCGCCGTGGGCATTGGTCGCCTTGCCTTCGACCGAGCCGGTGGCCGCCTGTGCGACGCCGGCGGCGAGCGCGAACACGGCCACCGACAGCGCGAGCGACGCAAGCGCCGGGCGAAGCGCCCGCCACCTTGGGCCACGCTGCCCCGGATCGCCACCGGCTCGATTGCAAACGCGACGGCTTGGCCACGGCGACGGCTTCATTGGGTCCCCTGATCACTCGATCTCACGCGCAGCCCCCCTTGCGCCTCACGGCGCGGGACCCTAACAGATCCGTGTCCCGGCCTCTCGCGGGCGAGGCGCCCCGCCCTCAGCCCGCCTCCCTGTCCTCGGGTGGGCGTACCTGCGGAGGATTCGCTTGCGCCTAGGACGGGTCGAGCAGGCACGCGCGCTCGGCGTGGGCGCCGAGATTGCGAAGGCTCGCGGCATCGACAGGCGCGCCGTCCGCCAGCGCGCGTTCCAGGCGCCGGCGGTGACCGTCGAAGCGCTCGCGCGCGTAGGGCACGGCGATGCCGCGCGAGACCATGAAGGGCCAGTCGCTCGCCTGCAGCGCCAGCAGCTCGCGCACGGCCGCGTCGCTCGCCTGCGCGCCGGCGGCGAGGACCGCCAGCTCGGCCGCGCGCGCCGCGAAGGCCATCTCGGCGACGGCCGGCCCGGACCACGTCGAGAGGTCTCCCTCGCTGCCCCAGGTGCTCGCCTGCCAGCCCTGCGCGTCGCTCGCGGGCGTCGGCTCGAGCGCTTGCAGCGCGTCGTCCAGGCGCAGCAGCTCCAGCCCCTGGCTCGCGCACTCCTGCACGACCGCCCGCAGCCACTCCAGACCCTCGTACCACCAGTGCCCGAGCAGCTCGGTGTCGAGCGCGCACACGAGCAGGCCGCCGCGCGCCGCTCCCGCGCGCGAGGGGCCGCTCGCGGCCGTCTCGTGCGCGTCGCGCAGGCGCGCGAGCGCGCGCGCGACGAAGTCCTTGGCGTGCTCGCGCGCGAGCGCCAGCGCGGCGGTGTGGTCGTATGCGCGCCCGTCGTTGCTCCAGGGATTGTGGTGGTGGACGGTGTGGTGGTGGTAGTCGCGGTATGCGCCGCTCGCCGGGTAGCCGCGCTCGCTCCACACCAGCGAGATCGTGCTGCGGTCGATCGGCACGAGCAGCACGCCTGCATCGCCGGCGATCGGGTGCAGGTGCTCGCGCGCTCCGAGGCCGAAGCGGCCGGTCAGCTCGACGCACACGGCGGCCACGCCGGCGTCCTCCAGGGCACGGTCCAGCGACGGCGCGTAGGCGCACTCGGGCAGCCAGAAGCCCCCGCGCCAACCCGCGCCGAAGCGGCGGCGGTGGGCGGCGATGCCGCTGCGGACCTGAAGCCGCACGCCCGCGTCGGTGGCGAGCAGCGGCAGCACCGCGTGGGTGGACGAGGACGTCCACTGCGCGTGGCGGGCGAGCGAGGCCAGCAGGTCGCCGTCGCGGCGGCGCATGGCCTCCAGCGCGTCCGCGTACTCGCGCCAGGAGCGTTCCAGCTCCTGGGCGAGCCGCTCGTGCCCCGCGGCGCGCAGCCCGGCTGCGTCCTCCTCGTGGGTCTCGCGCCGCACGCCTTCCACGAACGCGCTGAAGCGCTCGAACACGCCCGGCGCTTCCAGCTGGTCGCACAGAACGGGCGTGAGCGACAGCGTCAGCGGCGCGCCTGCGTCAAGCAGATCGAGCAGCGGCAGGTAGCAGCTGGCGATCGCCTCCCACAGCCACTCCTCGCCGAACGGCCAGGTGCCGAACCCCTCCACGTAGGGCATGTGCGTGTGCAGCACGATCGCCAGCGCGCCGCCCTCGCGCCGGGCGCTCACGGGCGGCACACGGCGAGGAAGTCCAGGGCGCGATCGAGGTCGGCGGCGGGGTGGGGGCGCAGGGCGAAGTCCGACGTGGCGATCGCGGGCGTGAAGCGGTCATAGAACGCTCGCGTCAACCCCAGGCGCGGGTGCAGGCGGTCCCATCCCGCTCGCAGCGCGAGGTCGTGGACGCGCAGCTTGCGCGCGTGGAACAGCCCGTGCATCTCCACGCTCGCGAAGTGCCCGCGACACAGCTGCTCGAACTCCCGGAAGCGGTACTCGTGAACGTGCCACGGGTTGCCCGAGCGCGAGGCGCCCTTCGGGGCGAGGGTGAGCACGTTGGGCGTGGACACGAACACCGCCGCGCTCGCGGGCGCGCCCGCGAGCAGCGAGCGGAAGTGCTCCAGCGCCGCGCCCGGCTCTTGCAGGTGCTCGATCGTCTGCAGGAACACCACCGCGTCGGCCGGCTCGCCGAAGCGCTCGACGAGGGCGCGCGCGAAGCGCAGGTTCGGCGTCACATACCGCAGGCGCGCGTGCTCGTGGGCCTGGGGGTTGGCGTCGACCCCCACGACGCTCGCCGCCGTGCGCGCGAGCACGCTCGATCCGTATCCCTCGCCGCAGGCCATGTCGAGAACGCGCAGCCCCTCGACGCGCCGGGCGATCCATTCGTAGACGACCAGGTGCCGGCGAAACCAGTAGTTCTCCTCGGGCACGTCCGGCAGCGTGCGCTCGCCGGTCAGCTCGAGCGGCGGCACCCCGTCGGGCTGGTCGCGCTGGCGGTAGGAGCCCGGCTGTGGGACCGCCTCGCCCACCGGCTGTGGGACCGCATCGCCCATTGGCTTCAAGAGACGACGTGCGGGAGAACAGTCAGGGTGCGGGTGCGAGGCGTTGGCACGGCGCGCGAGTATATGGTCCGCCTCATGGCGCTCGTCCTCACCGCCGCCGAGATCCGTGACGCGAACACCCGTTACCACGACGTGGCGGCCGAGCACTACGACTCCAAGTGGGGCATCGACTTCGGCGAGCTGGGTCAAAGCCAGGTGAGCGCGAAGGTGCGAAAGACGCTCGGCCGCGAGCCGGGGCATTTCCCGCGCTCGCTGGAGATCGGCGCGGGCACGGGCTACTTCAGCCTGAACCTGCTGCGCGCGGGGCTGGTGGGGCAGGCCACGTGCAGCGACATCTCGCCGGGGATGCTGGAGATCCTGCGCGCCAACGCAGCGCGCCTGGGCGTGGAGGTCCGCACGGTGCCGGCGGATGCCGAGCGCTTGCCTTTCGACGACGAGAGCTTCGATCTGGTGCTGGGCCACGCGGTGCTCCATCACATCCCTGACCTGCCTCGCGCGTTCGCGGAGTTCGCGCGGGTGCTCGCACCGGGGGGCACGCTGCTGTTCGCCGGCGAGCCCTCGCGCTACGGCGACCGTCTCGCGCGCGTGCCCAAGCGCCTCGCCGGCGCGCTCGCGCCGCTGTGGCGGCGGGCGGTCGGCGCCGGGCCCGCGCCCGCGCCGCACGCCGGCGCCTCGGCGGCGGCGCTGGAGAGCGTGGTGGACATCCACGCGTTCGCCCCGGCGCAGCTCGCCCGGATCGCGCGCGCGGCCGGCCTGCGCGAAGTGCGCGTGACAGGCGAGGAGCTGCTGGCGAACTGGTTCGGCTGGACCAACCGCACGCTGGAGGCGACCGCCGACCCCGATCAGGTGCCGTGGGCGTGGCGCCTGTACGCCCACCGCGGCTATCTGGCGCTGCAGTCGCTCGACCGCCGGCTGTTGGAGTCGCGCCTGCCGGCCGCGATCTTCTACAACCTGATGCTGGCGGCGCACAAGCCGCCGGCGCCGGGCCTCACCCGCTGAGCGCGACGCCGCCGCGCCGGGGGTCGCCCGCGCCGGTGACGCTCGCGCCGCGGCGCAGGGCAGCCTGAACGCCGCCGAAGAACAGGTTGAGCGCGGCGAAGCGCACGATGCGCGCGTCGACGCCCAGCCCCTCCAGGTCGATCCCGGGCTCGGCGAACACGATGCCGTCCTCGAAGTGCACGCGCGGGGCCTCCACCGCCTCGCGTACCTGCATGCCATGATCGACAACGCCGATGATCGTCTGCAGCAGGGCCGAGCGGATGCGATTCGAGCCCGCGCTGCCCAGGACGAGTTCCACCTCGCCGTCGCGCATCGCCACCGAGGGGGCCATCATGCTCGGCATCCGTCGCCCGGCGGGGTGCAGGTGAAACCCGAGCGGGTTGAGGTCCTGCTCGCCCATGATGTTGTTGAGGTGCATGCCCGTGCCCGGGACCACCACTCCGGAGCCCTCGCCGTTGGTGCAGGTGGCGCTGCATGCGCATCCGTTGCGGTCGATCACGGAGATGTGCGTGGTCGACCCGAGCCGGCTGGAGAGGAAGCGCTCGAGGAAGCCATCCTGGTCGAGCCCTTCGACGAACCCCGGCGTTCGCTCGGACTGCGCGGCGGCCATCGCCTGCACGACGGCGTTCAGCGACGGGGGCGCGGGGCCGCGAGCCAGCAGCGCGAGGGAGTAGGCGAGCAGCGTGCCGCCGGCGGAGGGCGGCGGGTTGGTCAGGATCTGACGATCGCGGTAGGCGATCGAGATCGGCTCGCGCTCGATCGCCGCGTAGCGTGCCAGGTCCGCCCCACCGAGCGAGCCGCCGCGCCGATCGAGCCAGTCGCACACAGCCGCGGCGATGTCGCCTCGGTAGAAGGGCTCGGCGCCGTCGCGCGCGAGGCGCGCCAGCGCGTCCGCGAGGTCGGGGTTGCGAAGCAGCCCGCCCTCGCGCAGCAGGCGGCCGCCGGGCGCCCACAGCGCCGCGCACTCCGGCGTGGAGGTCAGAAGATCGGCGAGGATCTCGGCCACGTACGCTTGGCCCGCGTTCAGCACCACGCCGTCGCGCGCCAGCTCGGCCGCCGGCGCCGCCAGATCCTCGAGCGGCACGGTGCCCCACCTGCGCGCCGCCTCGCATACGCCCGCCGGGCAGCCGTACACGCCGCATGAGGCCGGGCCGATGTGGAACACCTGCTCCGCGTCGCCGAAGGACACGTCGACCTTGCGCAGCTCGACCTCCGAGCCATCGCCGCGCCGCGTGGGCGCCTCGACAAAGAAGTCCAGCAGCGTCGCCTCGACGCCGGCGCCCACCACCAGCATGTAGCCGCCCGCCCCGAGCCCAGTGAGCAGCGACTCGGTGACAAACGACGTGAGCATCGCAGCAACGGTCGCGTCCACCGCGTTGCCACCTTCGCGCAGCACCCGTGCGCCGGCCCGCGCGGTCAACGGGTGGCCGGCGGCGATCACCCCCTTCTCGGCCGCGCTCATTGCAGAGCGATACCACACGCGCTCGCCTCCATGCGCCGCGCGTCGCAACGGCGCGCCGCGCTCCCCGCGCCGCTTGCGGACCCATCGGCTTGACGGTAGCCTCCCCCTCCATGAGCGCGCGAGCCAACTCGTCGACCGCGCCGGTCCTGGCAGGCAGAGTGCCGGACTTCTTCATCATCGGCACGCTCAAGACCGGCACTACCTCGCTGCACGCGATGCTGAAACACCACCCCCAGATCTTCATGCCGGGGCTCAAGGAGCCGCAGTACCTGGCGAGCGACCTGCTTCCACGCCCGGGGCATGAGAAAAAGCGGCGCGAGCGCTGGTACCCGAAGACGCTCGAGGATTACCTGGCGCTGTTTGCCGACGCCGGGCCGGAGCAGCTCGTGGGAGAGGTGACACCCACATATCTCTGGTCGCGGACTGCCGCGGAGAACATCGCGGAGATGCAGCCGGACGCGCGGCTGATCGCGATCCTGCGCGAGCCGGCAGAATTTCTGCGTTCGTTGCACATCTCTTTCCTGCGGGGCGGCAACGAGGCGGTGCGCGACCTGCGAAAGGCGCTGTCCCTGGAGGACGCCAGGCGCGCGGGCAAGCGGATACCCCACAGCTCACACCGCCCGCAGCTGCTGCAGTACTCGACGCACGTGCGGTATGTGGAGCAACTGCGGCGTTACGGTGAGCGCTTCTCGCAAGAGCAGATGCTGATCCTGATCTACGACGATTTCCGCGCGGACAACGATGCGACGATTCGCAGGGTCCTGCGCTTTCTCGAGCTGGACGATGATCTCCAGCTGGCATCGGAACGACTGAACGTCTCTCCCGAGTACGTGAAGATACGGCGTGCGCACGAGATGATCGATTCACTGAAAACGGGACGCAGCCCGATCGTGCGAAAAACGAGGGTGACCGCGAGGGCGCTCACGAGCGCGCGGATGCGAAGCGCCGCGCGCGGCGGCGTGGAACGGATCGCACGGCATCGAGTCCCGCCCGGGACGGACGAGCGCCTGATGGAGGAGCTGCGCCGCCGTTTCAAGCCCGAGGTGGAGGCGTTGAGCGATTACCTGGGCCGCGACCTGGTGGCGCTGTGGGGATATGACGACGTCCACTGACGCTGCATAGAGCAGGAACGCAGGCAAGCGGCTCGGGCTGCGCGCGGCACGCGAGCGAGCGAGGGCGCAGTGGCGATGCGCCGGCGCGCGTCAGAGGTTGGGGAGGAACTCCGGCACGTCCAGCTCGTCCACGGACAGGCCGCCGCGGCGCGAGCCGCCCTCCGAGCGTTCGCGTGCGGGGCGCGCGGGGGCGGCGCGACCGGCCCTGACCTCGCCCGCGGCCGGCTCCTTGAAGCGGCTGACGCTCTTGCGCCTGCCCTGGTCGCCGTAGCCGGTGGCGACGACCGTCACCCATACCTGATCGTCGAGCTTGTCGTCGACCATCGCCCCGAAGATGATGTTGGCGTCCGGGTGGGCGGCCTCCGAGACGGCCTTGGCGGCCTCGTTGACCTCCCACAGGGAGAGGTTTTCCCCGCCGGTGATCGACAGCAGGATCGAGCGCGCGCCCTCCATCGAGGTTTCCAACAGCGGCGAGGACACCGCCTGCATCGCGGCCTCCGTCGCGCGGCTCTCGCCGGTGCCCATGCCGATCCCCAGCAGCGCGCTGCCGGCGTCGCTCATGATCGTGCGCACGTCCGCGAAGTCGAGGTTGATCAGCCCCGGCAGCGTGACGAGGTCGGAGATGCCCTGCACCCCCTGGCGCAGCACGTCGTCTGCGACGCGGAACGCCTCGACCATCGCGGTCTGCCTGTCGAGCACGCCGAGCAGCCGGTCGTTGGGCACGACGATCAGCGTGTCGACCTCCTCGGCCAGCGCGGCGACGCCGTGCTCGGCCTGCTCGCCGCGACGGGTGCCCTCGAAGCCGAACGGCTTGGTCACGATCGCCACGGTGAGCGCGCCGATTTCGCGCGAGATGCGCGCGACGACCGGCGCCGCGCCGGTGCCTGTGCCGCCGCCGGCGCCGGCGGCGATGAAGATCATGTCCGAGCCCTTCAGCAGCGCCTTCATGCGGTCGTAGTCCTCCATCGCGGCGTGACGACCGACGTTGGCGTCCGAGCCCGAGCCGAGCCCGCGGGTGACCTCGGCGCCGATGTGCAGCGTGATGTCGGCGGTCGACTGCTGCAGCGACTGCACGTCGGTGTTGACGGCGACGAACTCGATGCCCTCGACCTCCGCCTCGACCATGCGGTTGACGGCGTTGACGCCGCCGCCGCCTACTCCCACGACGCGGATCACGGGCTGGCCGATCGTCGCGGAGCGGCGCGCGGGCAGCGCCTGCGCGGCGGCGTAGTCGTCGATCGTCGGGCGCCTGGCGAGGTCCTGCTGATGGCCCGCCAGCGCCTGCTGGTCCATCAGGCTCTCGGGTATCTCCGAGGAGAAGGCGTGGCGCAGGCGCTCCTGCGGGGAGGGGATGCGCAGCTCTGCGTCCTGCGCGGGCGCTGCGTGCGCCGATGAGCCGAGCGCGGGGTGCGGCAGCCCGCTCTCGCGCGGGTGAGCAGCCGGCGGCGCTTGGGCGGGGGCGTCGTGCGCGGGCGCGGGCGTCGAGGACCGGCCTTGCGGCCCCTGCGCCTGCGTGGACGCGGGTGGGGCGTCCTGCGCCCCCTCCGCCTCTTCGGTCTTGCGGAACAGCGCTGCCAGCGGCCCTTCACGCATGCTCGCGCGTTTAGCGTTGGCCATTGGTGAGCACCTCCTGCGCGAGTTGGCGGTAGGACTGGGCGGCGACGCCGTCGGGCTCGTACTTGAGCACGGACATGCCCTTGACGGGCGCCTCGGCGAAGCGGACTGTCTTGCGGATGCGCGAGGCGAACACGCGATCGCCGAAGTTTTCCTCGAGGATCTCGATCGCCTCCTTGGCGTGGATCGTGCGCGAGTCCACGAGCGTCGGCAGGATGCCCTCGATGTCCACGTCCGGGTTGAGGTTCTCGCGGATCATCGCGAGCGTGTTCTGCAGCTGGATGAGGCCACGCATCGACAGATACTCGCATTGCACGGGGACGATCACCTTGTTGGCCGCAGTTAGCGCGTTTATCGTGAGCAAGCCGAGACTCGGGGGGGTGTCGATGCAGATGTAGTCGTAGTCCTCGAGGATCGGCTCGAACGCCTTCTGCAGCGAGCGCTCGCGGCCGATCATCGTCGACATCGCGATCTCCGCGCCGGCGAGGTCGATCGACGCGCACGCAACGTCGATCTCGCGTCTGCGGATCACCTCGCGGATGGACACCTTGTGCACGAGCACGTCGTACATCGAGCGCTCGAGCGTGTCCGGGTCGATCCCCTGGGACATCGTCAGGTTCCCCTGCGGGTCCATGTCCACGCACAGCACGCGGTGGCCCTCCTCCGCGAAGGCGGCGGCGAGGTTGAGCGTCGTCGTCGTCTTGGCCACGCCACCCTTCTGGTTGGCGAACGCGATCACCTTGGCCTTGCCTTGCACGGTAGCTCCGATGCTCGATTGCTGGAAACGGCCTGCGCTGGGTATTCGCATAACGCGGGACGATTCCTGCACGGGAACTACGATCGAGGGATGGCGCAGCACAGCGGCGTGCCCGTCGCGGTCGAGGCGAGCGGGCAACGTGGGCTTTCCGCGCGCGTGCTGGACGCGCGCGTGCTGGTGTGCGTGGGCGCGGGCGGCGTCGGCAAGACGACGACGGCGGCGGCGCTCGCCCTGGGCCTGGCGCAGCGCGGCAAGAAGGTGGCGGTGGTGACGATCGACCCGGCCAAGCGCCTGGCCACGGCGCTGGGCCTCGCGGAGCTGCCCTCCCAGCCCAGGCGCGTGGCCGGGGAGCTGCTGCGCGAGCAGGGCGTGGCGATCGAAGGCGAGCTGTGGGCGATGATGCTGGACGCGAAGGGGACCTTCGACGCGCTGATCGCGCGCTTGGCGCCTGACGCGCGGGCGCGCGAGGAGATCCTGAACAACCCCGTCTACCGCGAGCTGTCGAGCGCCGTGGCCGGCTCGCACGAGCTGAGCGCGATCGCGAAGCTGTACGAGCTGCACGAGGAGCACGACTTCGACGCGATCGTGCTGGACACGCCGCCGTCGCGCAACGCGCTGGACTTCCTGGACGCGCCGGGCCGCATGCTGGGCTTCATGGAAGGGCGCGCGCTGCAGGTGTTCCTGCGCCCCGGCGGCCTGACCGCCCGCGTGTTCGGACGCGGGACCGCGCTCGTGTTCGCGATCTTCGCGCGCGTGACCGGGGTGGACATGCTCGCGGAGCTGTCGCGCTTCTTCCGCGCCCTGTCCGGCGTGATCGACGGCTTCGCGGAGCGCACGCGCAGCGTCGGCGCGCTGCTGCGCGACGAGCACACGAGTTTCGTGGTCGTCACCTCCCCCGAGCCCGAGCCCGCGCGCGAGGCGCGCTTCCTGCTCGACAAGCTGGCCGGCAGCGGCATGCCGGTGGGCGGGCTGATCGTCAACCGCGTCCAAACCGACGGCCTGCGCGGGCTCAGCACGCGCGAGGCGGCGGAGCTGCTGGCGCCCGCGCTGGGCTCGCGGCTGGCCTCGCGCGTGGCGGCCAACCTCTCAGACTTCGACGTGCTCGCGCGCCGAGACAGCGAGACGGTCGCGAGCCTGGCGCGCGCGTGGGACGCGCGGTCGCCGACGCTCGTGCCGCACCTAGATGAAGAGGTCCAGGATCTCCGGGGCCTGGCCCGGATCGCCGAGCAGCTGGTCGGCTGACGCCGACGCGGAGACCGCGACCTGCGGCTCGGAGACCGTGGCCTGAGGCTCGGACGGTTGCGCGCTCGCGAGCAGGATCTCGTCGGCGAAGGCCACCAGGTCGGGGCCCAGGTGCCCGCAGATCACGTCTCTGAGCAGCGCGCGCAGATGATCGGCCACCTCGCGCGCCAGCTCGAGCCGGCTCGCCGCGCGGCCGCCGCCGCTGCGCCGGTCGGCCGGCATCCCGCCGCCCGCGACGATCTCCCGCTCGAGCGCCAGCGCGGCGAGGGTGCGCTCGGTCAACGTCATCCGCTGCTCGGGAGTGGCGCACAGCGCCGCCAGGCGTCCCGCCAGCAAGCCGCTCGCGGGCCCCTCGGGCTCCAGCAACGCTCGCAGGGCCAGCAGGTGGTCGGTGAGGCCTTCCAGCGGGCTCGCGCGCTCGCAGCCCAGCTCGAAGCGCGTGAGCGACCACGCCAGCTCGTTGCCGTGCGGCGCGCGACGCGAGACGAGGTTGCAGAAGGCGCGCAGCTCGTCCTCCTGCTCGGCCGTCACCAGGAGCATCCCGTGCGGGCGCCCGCCGCTGCCGAGCGCGAGCGTCCTCCACCTGCCGCCTGCCACTCGAGCCCACGCGAGCGCGCCCAGCGTCACGCGGCCGTCGCCGAACAGCCGCAGCGCGCGCAGCAGGTCCTTGAGCACCTCGACGCCGCGGGCGATCGCCTCGCCCGGCTCGTCTTCGCCGGCGGCGAGGGCGACCACCAGGTGGTCCTGCTCGGCGTCGGCGGCCGCGGGCGTGACGGCCTGCTCGGGAAGCCCTTCGAGCGCGTGCGGCTGCACGATCACCAGGCTCTTGGTCAGAGCCAGCTCGGTGGAGCTGATCGCCACGCCGTGCAGCGTTGCCACGATCGTCGTGTCGCGGCCTTCCTCCAGCGCCGCGCGTTCGAGACGCGCCAGCGCCGCCTGCAGCCGCTCGGGGCGCAGCTGGAAGTCGCTCTGCTCCTCGAACACCTCGCACAGGAGCGCCAAGATCGCGCCGCGCACGCGGGCCCGCAGATCGCCGCGCGAGGGGTCCTCGCCGACGCTGGCCAGGTAGCGCTCCAGCCCGCCGAAGCCCTGCAGCAGCCTCGCCAGCTCGCCGTAGCTGGGCAGCCGCTCGAGCGCCGAGAAGCGCTCGGCGACGAACCTGTCGGTCAGCGCGCGGTAGGAGTACAGGACCGAGCCGCCGGACACGCCGCCGCGCCTGCCGGCCCGCTGCCCCTCAAGCTCGAAGGCGACCTCTGCGCCGGCGGCGATCTCCTCCTGCAGCCTGGTGGCTGCGGCCTCGACGAATCCGACGACCGTCGCGGGCAGCTCGAGCGAGTGCATGGTGCGCTGACTTCGCCTCACGCGCCCGCGCTCCTGCTGGGCGCACACCGTCTTGCAGCTCGGTCACGCTGCCAGACGCAGCAGCGCGATCCCGGGCGAGGCCGACGCGAGCCAGAGGAGGCGGAGCGCAGGCACAGACGATCAGAGAAATGCCGGCAGCGTCTCTGTGTCGATCGACGGCAGGTCGAGCGCCCGCAGCAGCCTTCCCGCCATGGCCTGTGACGTGAACAGCCGGGAGCGGGCCTGTGCGATCTGCCCGAGACGTGCCGCCGTCTCCGGGTCGCACAGAGCACGCAGCGCCTCCAACAGCCCATCCTCGTCGAGTGGGTCCACGACGATGCCGCCGTCGCCGACCAGCTCCGCGCCGCCCCCTGCCGAGGTGACGACGCTCGGCAGCCCGTAGGCCGACGCCTCCACGTAGGCCAGCCCGGCCGGCTCGGTGAGCGACGGCATCACGAAGCACGTGGCCCTGGCAAACAGCTCGAGCAGAAGGCTGCGATCTGCGGCGGCGCCGAGGCGCAGCACACCATGGCCCACGATCCCGTCTGCTTCCAGCGGCGGGTGATCTCCGACGAGGTCCAAGCGAGCGTCCGGCACATCGACACGAAGGCGTTCGAACGCCCTCACCACGCGCGCGCCGTTCTTGCGGTTCCAGCCCCGGCCGACGAACAGCAGCCGCGGAGGACTCCAGCTGCGCTCGACGGCTTTGCCGGCGGGAGCATGGTTGCGTCCGACGCCAACCACGTGCACCTTCTCCGCAGGCACGCCGTAGTCGGACGTGATCGAGCCGGCCGCCCAATGAGTGGCAGCGCAGCACGCGCGGGCGCGCTGGTAGGCGCGCCGTTGGCGTGACACACGGGCGGCAACCGCGCGATCTGGCATGGCGCGCCACTCCGCGTAGCCTGCCGCACGAGCCTGGATGCTCGTCATGTCCTCGAAGGTGACAAGCGGCACGTCTGTTTTCACGGAAAAGCCCGATCCGATCTGAATGAGACCGTCGAGGTGAACGGACGCGGCCAATCGGCGCTGTGCGATTGCGGACCTCATAGCCGCGACCACGGGAGTCACCAAACCCACGCGACGGACTTCGCGAGGCACGAGCGGCAAACGCGCGCGAGCCATCGAAGCGATCATCGCGCCACCTGCAAAAAAGGAAAACCACCGCGATGCCCGCCGGGGGGCGTCCACGTTGATGCCTTGGACTTCCACTCCCAGTTCCTCGAGTCCACGGATTATGCCGCTGGGTGTGCCCGACCACGTTCCGGGCGCGGTGGGGTCGCCCGGAAACATCACTCCTACCGCCACGCCCATCGTGAGAGCATATAGAAACTGCCCGAAAGCTCTTGGCGGGCCGGCGCTCTGCGGGAGCTGTGGTCCGATCGTGCTCGGCGTGCAGCCGATGCCAGCCGCGCGGGTTCAGCCGCGAGTGCCCTCGGCCCTTCTGGCGAGGGGCGCAGTCAGCGCAGCAGGTCTGCGAGCGCGGTGGCGATCAGAGTCGTGTACCGCTTGGGGTGGAGGTGGATCTCCCCCGGGTCGGGGTGCCGGAACCGGTCGTGCACCAGCCTCGTGGCGGGATCGATCGTTGCTGTGGTCACGTCCAGATAGCGCGCGCCGATCTGTTCGCACGCTGCCGCTAGGCGCTCGTTGTACTCGAACGTCAGGTCGGTGCGCTCGCGCTGGCTGGCGGTCACCTCGCTGCGCGCATTGGCGACTTCGCTGAGCGCTTCGCCGTCGCGTATGGTTGGCGGTGGGGCGCTGAGCACGACCGGCGGCTTGGTGTGCGACGCGACGTTGCGCCGCGATCAGCTCTGTGTACGCCGCCAGGCTGTAGCTCAGCTGCTCCTCCACGCTGACCCCGTACTTCTGCGCGCGGTACCAGATCACAAATCCGCAGTCGACCTCGCCGAGCAGGAACACGATCTGCTGCCAGCGCTTGGATCGGGCGCACCGCTCGTCGAACAGCGTGCGCGCGTTGGTTTTGCTGTTCGGGTTGTGCAGTCCTTGAGCGGTCGCCCCGGCGATATAGAGGATGCTGCGTGGCCAGTCGAGCCGCCTCGCCGCGCGTCCTATCGCCCTCGAGTGACTATCGCCGAGCCCGAGGATGTGCGGCCGGCCGGGATGGTAGGCCCGCTGATCGAACAGGCGTCTCGAGGCTGTCCGCCGCACTCGCTGCATGCGCGAACTCTACCGGGACGACGGCCCAAGCATTGCATCGTTCACCCTAAGTGCCGCTGGAGAGCGCGGGCTTGGCCGCCCGCGTCATGGCGGAGGCGGATCGCGAGGCTCGAAGCGCACCGTGTGAAGGTTTGGGCCCCAGCGCGGAGATTGTACCTTCTGATAGAGTCGCCTGGCTCACGACATGCCCGACGCGAGACTGCCAGAGTTTTTCATTGTGGGATCTCCCAAGACGGGGACGACGGCCCTATACGAGATGCTCAGAGTGCATCCTCAGATCTACATGCCAGACCTCAAGGAGCCACACTTTCTGGCGAGCGAGATGAAGCCTCACCCAAAGTTCGCGGACGAGCGTCGCGAGCGATCCATGCACCTGCCACACACGCTTGAGAAGTATCTGGCGCTTTTCGACGACGCTGCGCCCGACGAGCGCGTGGGCGAGGCATCGGCATTTTATCTCTGGTCTCCGACGGCGGCCGACCGCATCGCAGAGCTGCAACCGCAAGCACGCATCATCGCCATCCTCCGGGAGCCCGTGAGCTTCCTCCGTTCACTGCACCTGTTGTTTCTGCGATGGGGCGTAGAGAGTGAGAAGGACCTGCGCAAGGCGATTTCCCTCGATCCCTCCAGACGCGATGGCAAGAACCTTCCCGCGCGGTCTCATCGCCCGCAGCTCTTGCAGTACGCGGATCACGTGCGCTATGTCGACCAGCTACGTCGCTTTCATGCGCGGCTGCCGCCGGAGCAGATACTCGTGCTCATATACGATGATTTTCGCAGCGACAACGACGCGACCGTCAAACAGGTTCTCCGATTTCTTGACGTTGACGATCAATCTCCGGTCGAGCCGCTCGAAACGAACGTCACGACGCGCACGCAGCGCTCCCACCGCGCCCGCTACCTGCTCATGTCGCTGAGAGGCCGCGGCCAGGTCGCGCGCTCGGCCAGAAGGACGATCAGAAGGCTCACGACACGACGGGTGAGGCGTGGTGCGCTGCGTGCCTTCCAGCGCCATGTGGTGAGCGCTTCCGCACCACCCGCCGACGAGGCCGTGATGAGCGAGCTGCGCCAGCGCTTCAAGCCGGAGGTGGTCGCGCTGAGCGAGTACCTCGGTCGCGACCTGGTGCGCCTGTGGGGCTACGAGCAGCTCGATTGAAGCCTTCGGCGGGACTGCGTCCCGCCGGTTAGGCGTCTGTGGGCCCGCTCTGGGTCTGCGTGGCCGTCTGCGGCGCGGCGCGTCGCACCGCGCGCTTGAGCCATCCGGGCGAGTGCTGCCTGAGCCAGCGGCGCTGAGCCACCAGTCGTTCACCGCTCTGGCCGAGCACCCGGGCGGTGCTCGTGTACGGCTTGGAGGGGTCGAGCAGATGGTCAGCTTCATATCTGCGAAGGTCGTGTTCGGAAGGAAGCTCGATGGTCGACGGCGTCTGACCGCCACGCCAGTTGTGCCAGCCGCGGGCGACCTCGTCGGGCGCATAGCGGTCGGGCCCGAACTTGCGTGCGACATCAGCCACACTGAGAAAGAGATAATGGCGCGAGTACATCGAGTTCGGCGCCATGTGCAGGCCGGGGAAGCGCACTCGGTGGCCGCCGGAGTCGGTCAGGTTCACGGGGCCGTCTTGCCGCTTCCAGGCATTCAGGCGGTTTGGAAAGCGTGGAAGCACCGGGTAGTAAGAGCGCAATGTCCTCAGATAATCTGCGTGATCGTGATCCGGCGCCTCGCGTGTGGGCACAAACACGAACTCGAGGAAGTTCACCGCGTTGAACCCGGCCTCGTCGATCTCCTCGATCTC
>Ga0335075_10001252_pt1 | contig 42195 bp, 44 predicted proteins | sample Lox_Sample_24_FD_206723 | JGI IMG/M metagenome (GOLD analysis project Ga0335075, IMG submission 206723) | Soil microbial communities from Loxahatchee National Wildlife Refuge, Florida, United States - Lox_Sample_2.4 | ecosystem: Environmental > Terrestrial > Soil > Wetlands | place: USA...
TGCTGGAGATCGCATTGTAGCCAGTAACCGCAGCTCTGAACTGGAAACTATCGTTGCTTTATAGTGGTTTACGATTTTGGAAAGAGGGAAGCTCGGGCTAGAGCTTGTACCCCTGCCGCGCGAGCAAGCGCCACTTGCCTCGCTGCCGCGCCCACACGATCAGCACGCCGAAGCGCAACGTATTCTGTTTGCCGGCCACCTCATTCACACCGTTGAACACGAAGCGAGACATCGCATTGCTCCCGTTCAGCAGGATGGACAGGTCGCTGAAGCCGATCGTCTTCCAGGCCGACTTGCCGTTGCCCGCCTCGTCCAGGAACTCCTGCCGTGTTTGCACGCGGCCCGTCGAATGCCCATAGGCGATCGGATTGCTGCACAGCGCATTCAACAGCTTGCCATCCGCTTTCAGCAGCCCCACGCGATAGGCTTCAACAGCGGCGGTAACCGCCTCGGTGCCGCCGGGCGCCGCGGCGAATGCGTTGGTCCCGAATGCGGCGGCGCATAGCAGGCCGGTTCCTGCCGCCGCCAGTTGTCGGCGAATGATTGGCATCGTTTCCCCCTGGTATTCTGCCGCGGGCGTGGCGCCCGCGGGCGCGGTCACGCTAGCGCCAGGCACCGATGCTGTCATGGCCCGCTGCCATGTCCCGCTGCCATGTCCCGCTGTCATGGCCCGCTGCCATGTCCCGCTTGGCAAGTCCGCCGGCACATGATCTACAAGGCCAGTTTCGCAATCGGGGAACGGGGAATGAACGAGATCAACACCGGCGGCCTGAAGTCGCAGGTCATCGAGGCCGTCAACGACCACGCCAAGCTCGCCCAGGTGATCAACGACAGTCTGTTCTCGTTCGGCGAGCTTGGGTTCCATGAATACGAGACATCAAAATACCTCACCGCAACGTTGGAGCAGAACGGCTTCACCGTGCAACGGGGCGTTGCGGGGATGCCCACGGGGTGGGTGGCGCGCTGGGGTTCAGGCGGACCGGTGATCGCGCTCGGCAGCGACACCGACGCGCTGCCGAACGTGTCGCAGAAGCCGGGCGTGGCGTGGCACGAGCCGATGGTGGAAGGCGGTCCCGGTCACGGGGAAGGCCACAATTCCGGCCAGGCGGTGAACATCGCCGCGGCGCTGGCGCTGAAAGAAACCATGCAGCGGGAAGGCATTCCCGGCACGCTGGTGCTGTGGCCCGGCATCGCCGAGGAATTGCTGGCGGGCAAGGCGTTCCAGGTGCGGGATGGCTTGTTCGATGGCGTGGATGCGGTGATCTTCACCCATGTCGGCTTTGCGATGGAAACGGGATGGGGCGAGGTTCGTGGTGCCGGCGGGCTGATCTCGGCGGAATATACATTCCATGGTGCTTCGGCGCATGCCGCGGCGGCGCCGTGGCGCGGGCGCAGTGCGCTGGATGCGGTGGAACTGATGAACGCCGGCTGGAACATGCGCCGCGAACACCTGCGGCCGGAGCAGCGGTCGCATTACATCATTACCTATGGCGGTGAGCAACCGAACGTGGTGCCGGCGCTGGCGAAGGTCTGGTACTACGTGCGCGAGACCGACGTTGTGAACGTCCGCAAGAATTTCGCCATTCTGAATCGCATTGCCGATGCGGCGGCGATGATGACGGATACCGAAGTCAGCCGGCGGGTTCTCGGTGCATCCTGGCCACGGCACTATAACAAAGTGCTGGCGGAGACGCTGCAAGACAATATTGACCTCGTCGGCATGCCGACCTGGACCGAAGATGACGACCGGTTCGCGCGCGCGGTGCAGCGTGCGGCGGGAGGCGATCCGGTGGGCCTGCGTACGCAGCCGGGAAAGATCATTGTCAACCCGTTCAGCCCCGGCACCGACGATATTGGCGACGTGTCCTGGGTCGTGCCGACGGTACAGCTTCGCTATCCGGCGAATCTCGCGAATCTCCCCGGCCATCACTGGGCGAATGCGATGACGATGGCAACGCCGGTCGCGCACAAGGGCGTGGTGGCGGGCGCGAAAGTGGTGGCGGCGACGGTGCTTGATCTGCTGCTGCGGCCGGAGCGGATCGCTGAGACGAAGCGCTATTTCGAAGAGCAGACGAAAGAGCAGAAGTACGAACCGTTCATCGGGGCCGAGGACACGCCACCGATCGATCTGAACCAAACGGTAATGGACAAGTTCCGCCCGCTGATGCAGCCGTTCTATTACGATGCGGCGCGGCATGATACCTATCTGGAGCAGCTCGGCGTGACGTATCCTATGCTTGAGAGGCCGAGGTGAGGGCGGGGGCGCGTGCCCTGAAGGACACGCGCTAAACCAGGTCGGGCCGGTCGGCCTCGTCGAAAACCCACGGCAGTTCGACTGCCTCCATTCGGTTGACCAGGGCGTCTATGCCCTTAGCCTGCTTGAACTTCAGCTCTGCCGTGGTAATCGGCACGTGCCACAGCAGGGTCATCGGGTCCCCGTCCAATTTCATCGAGAATTCGCGATGCGGCGTAATCACCGGGGGCAGGAACAGGGCGATCTTCAAATCGGTATCCGGATCGACCGCATCGGGCAGGGTGATGGTTTCGAACGGCTTGAGAGTGAAACCATCCTCGTGCGGAAGTACTGCCAGATCGTACAGGCGGGCGGCGTGATCGTTATCGCATTCCCGCAGGTATTGCACGAGCTCGCAGCGTGTTCCGTCCGGCATCGGGTGATCCGACATGCCATTCGTTACGGCAGCAACCACCCGTCCGGACATCTCCTCAATATCCAGCGGATAGACAAACACATCGATCAGCGCCGCTTCCGCGCCATCGTCGAATGTGTGGAACGGGTAGATCAGCGCCGGCTTGCCGCCGAAGAGAGCATTGAAGGCGCGCGCGCGGCGCCGTGTCAGTGCAACGTGCCGCTGCTGTTCCGCATTGTCCGACATCAGCAATTACCCCGCTTTCACTTGTCGTTGACCGCATCCATGATAATCTTATCATACTGCTTCTGGGTCATTAGCATACTGGTCTGCATTGTTTTCAGCAGCGCCTTGCTTACACCCTGTTTTTTGTAGACTTCAATATCCTGTTTCGCTGCCTTGGGCAGATCCTTGGAATCGCTATCAATCTGCTTTTTGGTATTTTTCCCGCCATAGGTCCGTCCGCTCTTGTGAACCGGCGCTGACAATGTGATCGCTATCGCGCGTTCGGTGATTCGGCGCTTCTCCGAGGTGGTCAGCTTCCGGTTGGCAAGCCTTTCGCCCCGCCTTTTCAAAGCGGCAGCCGACGGAATGTGATCGCGGTGGACGGTGCCGTCCCCCTTCTGTTTCAGCAACGTCTTGTATGTGGACACGAGGCCGGTCTTGATCGGTTTTTTGCATCCGGCGACGGATTTTTTGCCTTTTTTCTTCAGGCCGCCCGTTGCAGGCTTCTTGCCTTTGGTTTTCGGCATGGGTCACGCCGGTTCAAGCGGAGGTTCGGCTGCTTCGTCATCATCAACATCGTCGTCGTCCTGGTCGTCGTCTTCGTCGTCGGAGCTGATCAACCAGGCAATGTCGAGCAAAGCCAAGCCCTTCTCGTTGGACGTCATGCGGGGATTGCCGAGGATCTCGGCGGCCCACCCATTTTCCGGTGCAACATCGAAGCAGATATCGTCCAGTAGCAGACCGGCATCGACAAACGCGGCGATTTCCTGAACATCGGTTAATCCCAGGTGGCGCGCCCGCGATATCGCATCGCGTACCCAGGCGGCGAGCACCTCATCCTGCATGTCCTGGGCCAGCTCGGGAAGTTGGTCCCGTACATGTTCCAGTGTCACTTGCAGAAGTTCCGCATCTGCCGCGCGATTGAAATGTTCGAGCTGGGCTGCCTTGACCACGAACATGGAATTTATGCTTGTCCTGGCCCACCGCTGTGTCAAGCGGAATAATCGCAGTGTGCCAGCAACCCCCAATCCGGAACGAACGCAAGCGGAACCCGCCGGGAAGGCGCAGGAACCAGCGCCTATCGTGGTCCCAAAGAGGTTCGTTCGCTGACCAGCGCATTGCGTTGCAATCGGAATTTGACCAGCGTCTGCCCCTCATCGGCTTCGGTCACAAAACAATTGACCGGCCCAAACAGATCGGCGAGCTGGCCGGCATCGCAGGTTGGCAGGAATTCGGCGAGTACCCGCGGGTCGTAGAACCGGAAGATCAGCACCTGACCCGTCTCGGTGCGCACTTTCGTCAGCCGGCGGAAGTGATTGCGCAAAGCCATGGGCGTAACGACGGACCAGACAAAAACGCCCCAGTTCTGGCCCCAGCCCGACTCCCAGATCCAGTCGAAGATCAGGTCGTCCAACCCCAGGCAGACCAGGTAGGGCGCCACTGCTGCCAGTTCGATTGCGGCGGTTCCTTGGTACAACGGCAGGATCTCGGTACGCGCGGCCAGCCGCCTCAGGTCGGGGTGAATTTGCTCGTCGCGGGCCGCATCAAGGATGCAATAGAGGTTGGCCTGGCGAATTGCTTTCGAATCCGTGCCAAGTTGCCAGAGGATGCGTATCGCCCGTTGCCGCGCGTCCGGATCGGTCCGCAGCGTTGCGTCAACCATCGGCGCTCTCCAGCGCCTGGCTTGCACATTCTTCGCAGAATGCCGCGCCGCTGCGTGCGGCGGCGATCAATGCCGCGGCCTGGTCGGATTGGCCCGGCGGGGCTGGCGGCACTGATGACGCGCTGGCCGTCGCACCGGCAGACGACGATGGCTGCCGCGGCGGCACCGAGGATCGCGTCGAGGGCGGGGCCGCCGGTGCCGCACTGTCGGCCAGGCTCTGGGCGGGACCGCCATGGTTGAGCCACACAACATGAAAATCGCCACGACCATCGCCAGGCAGACGTTGCAGCCCAAGCCGCCCGGTTGCCAGCAGGCGCGCAACCCGGTCTGACGATTGTTCGAACGCGGCCGCGGATTCGGCTATATCGCCGCCGAGGAATGCCGCCCATGTTGCCTGGCCGGGACTGCGGTTTTGCAGCAGACCGGTCTGCGCGCCGTAGCGCAGGGCAGCCAGGATCGCTTCCCGGTTCTGTGTGGCACGCAGCAGACGAACCGTGGCCGAGAGAGCGCTCGGAGTACTGGGAAAATTCGCCAGCCGGGCCGTCGCGTCGGTCACGGGTTGGCCTGGCCGAAAGATCAGGCGAGCGTCCCAGCCAATGTCTCGGCCGACGCGTATCGCCCCCATGGCAATGGCGTGAAGCGCGGAACCAAAGATCGCGCCGCAATCGTTCCACATCTGCGGCAGCGCGCCGCATGCGGCCAGTTCCGCGGCGAGTGCGGCGCATAGCCAGGTATTGGCGCTGTCACGGAACAGGTCGCGCACTGCGGCCATGGCTTCGTGCTGCTGCAGCGCGATCCATGGGCACGGTGCGGCCCCTAGGGGCACCGAAGCGACCCATCGATCGGACTGCATCAAGAGCATGCACCACCTCTCGTTGTGCTGGCGACCGGATTTGTATCATCGGCACCTTTCCCTCGGAACCCGCGTCGCTGCTCCCGGCGTGTACCGCCTGGCGTCGTGCAGCGTGGGACTCGGGCGGCCGCCTGCTGGTGACGCGCGCCGGCCGGCCAATGGCGTCGCGAGCGTCGAGCCTGGCCGGCCTGGCGGCATAGGCGTGGTCGCGCCCGGGCGCGTCGGCGCAGCCTGCGCGAATATTGGAAGAGACTCTGGGCAGCCGGGATTGCGCGATGCTAAGGCGCAATGGCGGGCCGCCCGCCTGCAGGGTATTCGATTGCCTGCCCGCGCCGAGCTTGTCGCATTACCGCCGGAGGTAAAAAATGGGCTGGGAACCGCCGCGTTTCGACTTCTCCATCCCCGTGCGGGTCAACCTCTATTCCGACACGCAGACCAAGCCGTCGCGCGGCATGAAGCAGGCGATGATGGAGGCCGAGGTCGGTGACGAGCAGGTGGGATCCGATCCGTCGGTTTGGGAGCTGTGCGATCGGGTCGCGGCGCTGCTGGGCAAGGAAGCGGCGATGTTCCTGCCCTCGGGCACGATGTGCAACCAGGTGGCCATAGCGACGCATTGCCGTCCGGGCGACGAAATCCTGGCGCACGAATCCGCCCATATCATTACCAGCGAAGCCGGTGCACCCGGCGCCATTGCCGGCGTCTCCATCAAGGGCCTGCCCGGCGAACGCGGCCAGTTCACCGCCGAAACCGTCGAAGCCGCCATCTGGCCGCGCAACCGCAACACGCCGCCGCAGACTCTGCTGGAGGTCGAGCAAACCTCCAACCGCGGCGGCGGCGCCTGCTGGACCGCCGAAGGCCTGGCCGCCGTCACGACGGTGGCACACAAGCACGGACTCGCCACCCATATGGACGGCGCGCGGCTGTTGAACGCAGCCGTCGCGCTGGGCGTCTCGGCCACCGATCTCACCGAAGGCTGCGACACCGTCTGGCTGGATTTCACCAAGGGCCTTGCCGCGCCGCTGGGTGCGGTGCTTGCCGGCAGCAAGGCCTTCATCGGCGAGGCGTGGCGCTGGAAGCAGCGCCTGGGGGGTGCCATGCGCCAGGGCGGCATCTGTGCCGCTGCCTGTCTCTACGCGTTGGACCACAATGTGGAACGGCTGGCGGAAGATCATGCGAACGCCAAAGCGCTCGCGCGAGGCATGGCGCAGATTCCTGGCATCACAGCGGAGCCACCCGAAACCAACCTGGTGTTCTTCGACACCAAGGGCGCCGGCATGACCGCTGCGGCGTTTGCCGGGAAACTGCGTCAGCGCGGCGTGCTGGTGTCCACCTCGGATACATACCGGGCGCGCGCCTGCCTCCACCTGGACGTGACCGCGGCCCAGGTGGAGGAAGCGCTGTCAGTCATGCGCCTCGTCGCGAACGCCTGAGGCGACCCGCCCGCGCCTCGGCGACCGCTCCGTCAACTGCTCCTGGGCCGGGCGGGTGCACGCGTTTCCAGCCAGCGCAGCAACGCGCTAATGCGTTGTGTTGCCGTTGTTGCCGTTGTTGCCGTTGGCTGCCGCGTCGTTGTTCGTATTTCCCTGGTTGGCAGGATACGGCGTAGTACCGGACTGGCCGTTGTTGCTGGAGTAGTTGTTGCCGGTCTGGTGTGTGCCGGCGGTGTTGTAGTTCGGGCTCGCCTGGGCGTTCTGCCCATTGTTTATGGCGCCATTGCCATTCGGCTGGGTCGCGCCGTTCTGGCCGTTGCTGCCGTTGGCCTGGTAATTTCCGTTGCTGTTGCTTGCCTGGCCGTTCCCATTCCCCGGCTGGATATTCATGGATTGCAGCGTCGCAACGTCGATCTCGCCATTGGCGTTCAGATTGTGGGATTGCTGCCACTTCGTCACGCCGGCCTCAGTGACCGGACCCCAGACTCCGTCTACGCGAGCATTGTAATCGCCGTTCTGCTTGAGTGTCTGCTGCACCTCGCGGATCATCCTGCGCGATACCGGCGCCACCGACTGGTCCTGATTCATGGTATTGCCGGCGGAGCTGTAGGTCCCCGGCGCGGAATAATTGGTTGGCGGGGTACTGCTGCTGTACTGGGTGGAGCCGCTGTTGCTACCCCCACCGAACATGGAACATGCAGGCAACGCGGTCAGCGCACCAAGCGCTACCAAGGCTCCGAGGTTGCGGGGCTTCATCATGGAGGTCTCCTCTTGCCGCGGGCAATCCGCGCGTGCAGCGAAAAGGTGCCGCAAGCGGGTGCAGTTCCCGCGAGCAACCGCATGTGATCCGTTCGGCTCTGCCCTGATCCGCGCCGGGTGGAAACGTGCCCGTCACCGATCGAGACGCGGGCACCCTTGCCAGCGAAGACAGTCGCTCAACGCACGGCGACGGCGATTTCGTGGAACAACCGGGCGGGCAACCCACCGCCCATCACGCCGCGCATTGGGCGGTCATCGTCATTGCCAAGCCAGACGCCGATGATCGTGCCGTTGATGTCGCCGATGAACCAGGCGTCGCGGAAATCCTGGGTGGTGCCTGTCTTGCCGGCCACATCATACCCGGGCACGGCTGCGGCCCGGCCGGTGCCATCGCGCACGACAGCCGTCAGCATGCGCGCCATCATCGCTGCCTGGTCTGGATCGATCACGCGCACCGGCGGATGAGCGGCGCCATAGCTGTCTACGCCATAGGGCGTGACCCGGTCGCCATGATTGAAGAACGCCGCGTAGGCTGCCGAAAGTTCCAGCAGCCCCACATTGCCGGTTCCCAGCGTCAGGGAGGCGTCATCCGGCAGCCGGTCGGCAATGCCCAGCCGCGCGGCCGTCGCCGCCACCACACGCGGCCCGCCATCCTGCAACAGCAGCCGCACCGCGGCAGTATTGAGCGACTGGGCCAGCGCTTCCTGTAGCGTGACCTCGCCCAGGTAGCGATGGTCGAAATCCGCCGGGCTCCAGCGGCCGATACGGATCGGCGCATCCAGCACAGTGGAGGCTGGCGTCATCCCCTTCTGCAACGCGCTGAGCCAGGTGAACACCTTGAACGCGGATCCGGGCTGGCGTCGTGCCTCGACCGCGCGGTTGAACGAACCGGAGCTGTAGTCGCGTCCGCCGACCATGGCACGCACCGCACCGGACGCGGCGTCCAGTACCACCACCGCGCCCTGCGACACTCCGGCCGCGGCGCCGGGACCATCCAGCAGGGCCGCTAGCCGCGACTCCGCCACTGACTGCAAATGGGTATCCAGCGTGGTGCGCAGGATCTCATCGGTATTGGGCGTCAGCTCCGGCTCGGCCTGTGCTGCAACCCAGTCTGCGAACCAGCCGGCCGCGATTTCGGGCGCGGGTGGGAAGATGATCTGGGTGGCGGCAGCGCGGGCCTGCGCCTCGGTGATCGCGCCGGTTTCCACCATCGCCCTCAGCACCTCCTCAGCGCGGGCCTTGGCGGCGGCGGGATTGACCCGCGGATTGAAGCGGGAGGGCGCGCGCGGCAGCCCCGCCAGCACCGCCGCCTGCCATAGCGTCACATGGCGGGCGGAGACGCCGAAATATACATGCGCCGCCGCGTCCACGCCCCAGGCACCGGCGCCGAGATAGACGCGGTTCAGGTAGATCTCGAGGATCTGGCGCTTGGTGAAATGCTGGTCCAGCCAGAAGGTCAGCAGCAGTTCCTGCACCTTGCGCCGCAGCGTCCGCGCGTTGGACAAGAACAGATTCTTGGCGACCTGCTGTGTGATGGTGGAACCGCCCTGGACGATGCGGCCGGACACCAGGTCGGCAAAGGCCGCGCGGGCGATGCCGATCGGGTCGATGCCTGGATGCTGCCAGAAGCGGCGGTCCTCCACCGCGACGACGGCTTCCGGCAGATAGGGCGGCATTTCGGACAGATGCAGCGACTCGCCCACCACATCGCCGAAGCGGGCGAAGACATGGCCGGAGCGGTCCTCCAGGGTCAGGCTGGGACGGCGTGTGGCGTCCAACGCGGAGTCCGGGTGCGGCAGGTCACGGGCGAACCACAGCACGACAACCGCCAACGCCAGCGCGCCCCAGATGGTGGCGATGATACCCCAGCGGAGCCAGCGCCAGGCGCGGCTTCGTCTGGCCGGCTTCGCCCTGGCAACGGGCTGATCGGCTCGCGCACGCCGCAACGGTGCTGTCGTGCGCGGTGGCGCCGGTTCCCCACGGCCGGTGGGCGCTGCCGCGCGGGCGGGGGGCGCGGCGCGGGATGGCGGGGCAGTTCGCGGCGGGCGAGGCATGCGCGAATCGGTTTGGGTAGCGGACCGAAGGACGGCGGACTGTGGCCCAGGAGACGCGCGCGAGGGAAGGAAAAGCTGAGCATGCGGCGCTTCGCCTGGCAGCGCGCCGCGTCCGTGCCGTTGCTTTCCGCGGCACTTGCTCCACACTGCAATTGCCGCGTCGAGGAAACCTGCCGTGATCAAGTCCTGGATCTTCGAATTCTTCCCGGCCCCGCATGAGCCCAGCGCCATCGACGACCCGCAGCGCTCGGCCGACTATTTCAACTGGTACCTCGATCTTTGGCCGCGTGCCGAACCGCTGGGCTATGAGGGCATCTTCTTCAGCGAGCACCATTTCGGCCCCGCCTACAGCCCCGCCCCCAACCTGCTCATTTCGCAGGTGGCGCTGCGCACGCGCACGCTCCGGCTGGGGATCATGGGGCTGGTGCTGCCGTATTATCATCCGTGGCGGGTGGTGGAAGAGATCGGCATGCTGGACCACCTGACGCAGGGGCGGCTGGAGATCGGCACATCGGCCGGCATTCCACAGGAAATGGCGCATGTCGGTCTTTCCGTCGCCGAGGCGCGCGAACGCAATGACGAAGCGATCGAGATCCTGGATGCGGCGCTGGCGGCTCCGGTAATCTCGCACCACGGGAAATACTGGCAGTTCGAGAACCTGCGCCTGGTGCCGCGCCCGTTGCAGCGGCCGCATCCGCCGAAATGGGTGACGGTGGTGAGCGAGGATTCCGCGCGCAAGGCCGCGCGCCGGGGGGCGAAGATCTGCACCGGGTTTCATCCCACCTCGCGGGTGCGGAGCATTTTCGATGCGTATCGCGAGGAGGCTGCGCGAGTCGGGATGCCGTGTGGGCCGGAGCAACTGGCGTTGCGGCGGCAGGTTTCCATCGGGGCGGACGATGCGGCGATGCGCGAAGCGGGGCTTGCGCGCGAGCAAACCGTGCGGACGCGCTTGCTCGCTGATCCGCGGCTGTCGGCGCCGGGGCGGGAGGCGTTCGATACGCCGATCTCGCACGCCTTCACCATCGGCAGCGACGAGTTCATCGCCGGCGGCCCGGAGCGAGTGGCGGAGGAGGCGATTGCGCAGTGCCGCGAGGTGGGGGCGGGGCACTTCCTGGCATTGTTCGACCGCAACGCGGGGCGTGAGGAATTACGCGATGCGTGGGACATGTTCGGCGAACGCGTGGTGCCGGTGCTGCGGCGGGCGGCGGTGGAGTGAGCGCGGTTCTCCGCGTCAAGACGGCGATGCGTTGACAACCGTCAGGCGATGGTTTGCATTCCCCGGGAATGATCCAGCGGTTCCGGCATAAAGGCCTTGAACGGCTTTTCACGCGGGGAGATGCAAGCGGGGTCAATCCATAACTCGCGGCCAAGCTGCGGCGCGTGTTGATCTTGCTGGATCGCTGCAGAGACTCGTCAGCGCTGGATACACCTGGCTATCGGTTGTACCCGCTGCGCGGCGACCGCGAGGGGCAATGGGCAGCAACGTTTTCGGGAAACTGGCGGCTGATCTTCGAATTCGAGAATGGCCACGCCATGAATGTTGATTTGGTCGATTACCACTGAAAGCAAGGTCGGGACATGGCGATGCATAATCCGCCCCATCCGGGCGAGATCATTCGGGAAGATTGCTTGAAGCCCCTGGGCCTGTCGGTCACGGCCGCGGCGAAGTGGCTTGGCGTGTCGCGCCAATCGCTCTCGGAGTTGCTCAATGGACGCAACGGTGTCTCTGCCGAGATGGCCATCCGACTGGAAAAGGCCGGATGGAGCAATGCGGAAACCTGGCTTGGCGTGCAGGCTTCTTATGATCTCTGGCAAGCCAACCAACATTCTCGCGCGATCAAGGTGAAGCGGTTTCCGACGCCGGACGCTCCGGCGCCGGTCTGAGCCGCGTGTCCTGGTCAACAGCGTTCTGAGAATTTATCCGGGCGTTCGCCCCCGCGTCCGTTAAGGCACGCCGCTTGCTCTCCCTCGGACGCCGGCGCAACATCGTGCCAGCCAGACCCACGTAACACACTGCCGAACCAACGCCGGGAGCAGGAGGAGCGACATGACAACCCATGTGCGATGCGGCACGCTGTTTGCGGGCGACGAGACGGCCGTGCGGCGCGACGCCACGTTGGGCTTCGGCGTCGACGGGCGCATCGCCTTCGCCTGCGAGACTGCCGCCGCGCCACCCGTTGCCATGCATGACACTGTTCTCGACTATTCCAACCTGTTCGTCATGCCCGGCCTGCTGGATGTGCACACCCACCTCGCCTACGGCAACGCCAAGAGCGAGGAGGACATCGACCTCTATCAACCGATGGAATTCCGCGCTCTACGCGCCCTATTCTTTGCCCAGAAGGTGGTCGCAGCGGGCTACACCGCAATCTGCGCGCCGGGCGATGCGGGGCAGGTCAGCCTGTCGGTCCGCAATGCGATCAACTTCGGCTTGTTCGAGGGACCCCGCGTCACCGCGGCCGGCCGCTATCTGACCACAAGGCAAGGGCTGACCGATTGGTACCCCACCTGGATCGGCGTGCCCGATACCTCGATCGGCCGGCTGGTCACCAACAAGGACGAGGCGATCGAGGAAATCCGCGTCCAGGTCAAGAACGGCGTGGACTGCATCAAGCTCGCGATGGACGGCGTGCAGACGCGCGACGATGGTTCGCTGGTTGCCGCGTTCAACCAGGACGAAACGACCAGCATGGTCACCGAGGCACATCGTCTCGGCAAGCGCGTGGTCGTGCATGCGATGGGCCAGGAGGCGGTGCTGTATTCCGCTCGCGCCGGCGTCGATCTAATCTTCCACGCCACCCACCTCGATGACGCGTGCATCGATGCGATGCTGAAATCGGGCAGCGCGCTGGGACCGACGCTGACCTTTCAGCGCAACATCATCGACTTCACGCAGCCGCACGAACCGGCCGCGATCAAGGGCCGTTCGTCCCGCGCGGAGCATGACTACGCGATCGCCTGCGAGAACCTGCGGAAGGCGCGCAAGGCCGGCATCCCGATGATGACGGGAACAGATTCCGGCTTCGCGGTGACGCCGTATGGCGAGTGGCACGCGATGGAGCTGGAGATCTTCGTCCGCGACCTCGGGTTCACGCCGGCGGAGGCGTTGCGCTGCGCGACCTCGGTCACCGCGCGCTTCATGACGAACGGCAGCGGCATTGGGGTGCTGGAAGCCGGCCGGCTGGCGGATTTCATCGCGGTGGAAGGCTCGCCGCTGGAGAACATCACGATCCTGCAGGACAAGACGCGGATCCGCCACGTGCATATCGGCGGCAAGCGGATGCAAATACCCGAGCGGGATTACGATCCGCGCCAGGTCACCGACCGGAGCATGGTCAACTGGACCGATCTCTATACGCAGGAACGGGTGCGCGCGCTGTATCCGACGCGCAGGCGGCTTGCTGCGGCGGAGTAATAGGACGATAGTTTAGAAGTTGCCTTCTCCATACGCTTTTCTCTCATGGGTGTGGATGAAGCTGCGGGCGTGATGATCGGTTTGCCCCTGAATACATCCGGCGTCGGCAGATCGTTGTCTCCGGATTTGATCGCGTCTGCGCGGCCGTTGACGGCATGGATGTCGAGCCATCGGACGACGGCACCCGGCGTGGATGCGTGCTTGAGGGCTGCGCTTATGAAGCCACCGCGCGCATGATGACGTTGTCCAGCATCTTCGCCATCGTCAGTTCCTTCCAGGCCGCTGCTCACCCTGACAGCGAAGCTACGTGACGTTACTAAATCAATACCAACGCCTCGAAGCGTTTATCTCGCGGCGAGTATTTAGCCTTGCGTGTGTCGCGCCACATATTCCCGCAGCGCATTGTTGATGCTCGTCTGATACCCGGAGCCGTTCGGCGCGCGGCTTTTGAACCAGGCAACCACGTCCGCATCGAGGCGCAGGGTGAGCTGCCGCTTCACGGGACGATAGAACACGCCGCGCCGTGCCCCGCTCCAATTCAACTGCTCCGGCACGGCGCGCGTATTGATCTTGTCATCGGGCAATGCTGCCAGCGCGGCGAGCTCGGCTTTCTGTGCCGAGGACAATGGTTTAGAAGTTGCCTTCTTCATACGCCTTCCTCTCATGCGCGGTGGCCTTGCGGGCACTGATGATCCGGCCGTGTTCCTGGCCGGTTGTGGCGTCCGGCTCCGGCGCGGTATGGACAACGAACAGGATCACGCTGCCAACAAGGCCCAGGGTCTGCCAGCGATCGCCGTCCGGATGGGGATCGGGGCGGCTGGCTGCCAGGGGATCGTCGAAAACAAGCCGCGCGGTGTCGAAGCTCAACCGATGATCGCGCTTGTTGATCCGGTCCTTTCGATCCGTCCAGGTCCAACGCGGCTCCATGTCGGCTGTAGCTCCAGAAACGTAGTTACAGGTGGCGCGTGGGTCAAGCTGAGACCGGGCGGCCGCGCGGCGGGTACAACCGTAGGCGGGGTCGGTTGCTGTCAGGTTAATCGTGCTGGGTTGGCGTCCGGCGCCGACAGGCTTGCCGGTCGTAGAGCAAGCGGAGATGCAGAGGTCAGACGAGAAGGGGACGTTATCGGTTCCGATGCCTCCGGCTACGATTGCTCCAGCCCCACTCCTGTCTCAGCGCCACGACTGCGGCACCGATCTCCGCCTCGCGCTTGCCCATTCGCTGCGAGCAGGCCGCGGTAGTTCGCAATCGCCGCGTCGAGGTCTGGATGGACGTGACCGGTGTCGCGCTGGAACGCAAGGACGATCGCCAGCGCGCGGTGCTCAACCAAGATCAGACGGCATGCTCCTCCACGTCCGACGCAGGCGCAGCGTGCACGCAGATGCGCACGCCGACGTTCTGCCCAATCGCCTTCAGGATCGTCGCCAAATTTTCGGCGCGGGGATTGCCGCGATTGCTCACCATACGCATCAGGCTGGTTTTCGGAATCCCGGTTTCGGCCGCCAATGCGTCGAACCCCATTGCCGCGTTCACCACATCCCGAAGCTGACCGAGTGCGGTGTCGACGTCGCCGTCCAGCACGTTCCGCGCAGCCTCCTCAACCAGCGCGGCACGGAACGCCCGGTCCTCCTGGACGTGCGTGACCACGGTCTCGCGGAAGTTGCGTGTCAGTACCATCATTCCTCCTGATCGGCCGGCTGCGGCGGACACTGCCGCTGGCCTTGGCGTCTACGAAGATGCAGCCTTGCGAGCGCGGTAGTCAGCCCTCTAACTCCTGGTCCCCGGATTGCGTCCGTTTGTCGCCGCACAGCAGCAGTATCACCAGCTCTGCTCCGTCGTTGGGGAAATACAGCCGGTACCCTGGACCATAGTCGATGCGGGCTTCGTGCACGCCTTCCCCGACGTGCTTCACATCAGGCTTCAACCCCCTCACGAGCTTACGAACCGTTGTGTCTATCCGCGCCTTCGCCCTTGCGTCCACCAAGGCAACGAAGCGGTCATGGAAGGGGAGGCTTCCGTCTGCTTTCTGGTACTCGCCGCCTCGGGCACGAGCTTGCTGCCACTTGTGTTATCGTTTGTCCGGCCAGAGCGCGTTCCGGGCGCACTCCGCCCGTTCGTGATCGGATCATGGCGGTGGGAGGTTGCCGGTGGGTTAACAATGCGGTACCTGCAGTTGCTGGGGCGGGGCAATCCGCTCTCGCACCTGCGGAGCCGGACTCACTCCGGACCTGGCGCCGCTTGACGCTGCGCCTGGCCGAATTCGCTGCTCACGGCAGAGAGGAATACGCGGAATTCGTCCACCTGGCCGGATCCTGTTTTGTGGTGGCAATGATGGCACGAGACGCGTGCGGAATGGAACGGCCAGCGTTCAACCCGCCATGCCACCCAAGTTACCCAAGGTCCGCCAGCATCGCCGGAGTCGCCGAACGCAGCAGCAGCTTGCGCGCCCGCCATTGCGCCGCGCTGTCGAGTTCCGTCAGGAACACCACCTCGCCGCCGGAGAGCGACGCCACCGGCAATCCGTCGCGCAGCAGCAGGCGGTTGCGGGTGACCGCGGGAAGTTTGGCGCCCGGCGTCAGGACACCCACCAGGTTCAGCGGATCGGCGCCCGATAGCGACACGAATTCATCGTCCTGCGGCCGCCGGCGCATCTCGCGCAGCGTGCCGACGGCATCGGGCAACGCGTATTGCTCGCCGGAGAAGCCCGCGACGAACCGCCCCCCGCGGATTTCCCCGCGCGCCTCCAGCCGGCGATAGACGCGCAACAGATCGCGCCACGGCGGCAGCCAGTCGGCCTCGCGAGCCAGCAGGCGCCAGAACACCACGCCGTAGCGGTGCAGCAGCGTGCGGGCGACATGCTCCACCGAGGCAGGCGGCGCCGCGTCCGGGGCCGGGCGGCGCATCGGGGACCAGCGGCCGGAGTCCTCCATGCCAAAGGCCAGGGTTCGGCGGCGGCGCGGGCCGGCGGCGAACGGCTTGCGCCGGTCGGACGGCACCAGCAGCGCGCGCAGCCCGCCGAAGCTGTCGGATGTCACCAGGCCGAAGCTGACCAGTTCGGCGAGCGCTTCTTCCACTTGGTGGCGCAGCAGCCCGGTGGCGTCCACCAACTCGTCAAAGAAGGACGCGCCGTGCTGGCGCAGGGCTTCCAGCACGGCCTGGGCGCGGGGGCCGGGCAATGCACCGTTGCCGGCACCGGCCAGCGCGGTCCAGACCGCCAGATGGCGTCGCGGCAGCACCGAGACCGGTGTGGTGCGCAGCGGGCTTGCCGCGCGGTCGCCGTTGCTCGCGCGTCCCGGCGTCAAGCGTCCCCAGGCGAGGCGTCCGGCCAGGCAAGCGTCGTCCAGCCAGGTCGGTTCGTAGTCGGCGATGCGCGCGGGGAGCAATTCGGTTTCCCAGGCGCCGGCCGGTGCCTCGAAGCCTTCCAGCAGGCCGACCGCGACGGTCACGGCGTCCGGGCCTTCCAGCCGGGTGTCCTCGGTCAGGTGGTGCCAGGCGCAGAGAAAGCGCAGGAAGTCGCGGGCGGCGACCGGCTCGATTTCCGCGCGCAGCCGGCGGACGGTGTAATGGTGGATGCGGGCGAGCAAGCGGCGGTCGCACCATTCCTCGGTGTTGCCGCCAGGGGTGAAACGGCCGCGCAGGACGAAGCCCTCGGTTTCCAGCGCGACGAGGGCCGGGGCGATGTCGTCCGGTTCCAGGCCCAGCGGGGTCGCCAGGGCGCCCGGGGTGACGGGGCCGAGTCCCTCCAGCCGGCCGCGCAGGATTTCCACCAGGGCGGATTCAGGGGAAGGCGGGGCGGCTTGGCAGGCCGCAATAAAGACGCCCCCTCCCGCCGCGTCCGCTCCCCACACTGCCTGGAACTGTGCCAACCGTTCCGCCGCCACCCACAGCGTCGCCTGTGGCGTGCCTAGCAACGCAACGCGCTGGTTGCGGCGCAGCGCATCCAGCCACCCGCTCCATTCCGGGACCGCTGCCACTTCCTCGGCCGTCAGGCACCCCAGCCACAGCAGCGCATCGTGCAGTTCCTCCGCGTTCGCCGGGTCGGGCCAGGCTTCCAGGCGCACGCGCGCAATGGCCTCCGCATCCAGCCGCCCGAGTTCGTCCGCGCTTTCCGGTGCCACCCAGCGGCGGGCCATCACGGCCTGCGTCCGCCGCTCCTCCAGCGGCGCGTCGTCGAGGTAGGCGTAGGGCCGGGCGGAAAGCACCTCCAACGCCAGCGGCGAGGGCTGCGTCAGGTCGCGTGCCACCACGCGCATCTCGCCACTCTCCAGCCGCGCCAGCACGCGTTCCAGGCCGGCGATGTCCATGGCCTCGTGCAGGCAGTCGGCGATGGTCTGGCTGGTCAGCGGGTGGTCGGGGATTTCACGGTCGCCGGCGAGGTTCTCGGCGCAGGCGAGCTGGTCGGGGAAGACGGTGGCGATCAGGTCCTCGGCTTCCATCCGCGCGAGCTGCGGAGCAACCTTCTTGCCGCCGCGGAAGCGCGGCAGTGCCAGCGACACGCCTGCTGCCCAGCGCCAGCGCGCCATGAACATCGGCGCATCGAGCAACGCCTGCACCAGCAGCGGCCGCACCGTGGCGGCACGCAGGTAATGCGCGACCTCGCCGAGTTCGAAACTGTGCGTGGTGGTGAGCGACAACACGATATTGTCCTCGGTTGCCGCCGCCTGCAGTTCGAAATTGAATGTGCGGCAGAAGCGCTTGCGCAGCGCCAGCCCCCAGGCACGGTTGATCCGGCTGCCAAACGGCGCATGCAACACAAGCTGCATGCCGCCGGCCTCATCGAAGAACCGCTCCAGCACCAGCGTGTCGTGCGTCGGCAGGCAGTCCAACGCGGCAAAGGACGCAGCGAGGTATTCCGCAAGCTGTTCCGCCGCGGGTTGGGCGATGCCGATGTCGTGCGTCAGCCAGTGCAGGGCTTTGGTGGCGTCGATGGTGCGTCGGGACGCGGTGGTTTCAATGTCATTGCGACCTCCAATGTCATTGCGAGGAGCGGAGCGACGAAGCAATCCCGTTCGTGCAGGCTCGCGCACCGTACGGGCGTCCTCTCGACGGGGATTGCTTCGTCGCTCCGCTCCTCGCAATGACATGGGGTTGGGGTCTTCGTCCGCGATGATGAAAGGCGCCGTACCGTCATCCACCACGCGCGAAAATGCCAGCCGCTGCGCCAGGCCCTCGCGCAGCCGCGAGACCGACACCGACAGTTCGTCGCTCCGCCCCGGTGCTTCGCCCAGCCAGAACGGAATTGTGGGCGCGGCGCCCCGTGCATCCTCCACCCGCACGACGCCGCGTTCGACCCGCATGATGCGATAGGCACTGTTGCCGAGCTGGAACACGTCGCCTGCGAGGCTCTCGACCGCGAAATCCTCGTTGACCGTGCCGATCGTCTGGTTCTCGGGTTCCAGCAGCACCTGGTAGTCGGCCGTATCCGGGATGGTGCCTCCCGACGTCAGTGCCGTCAGCCGCGCACCACGCCGGCCGCGCAGCACATGATTGATCGAGTCGTAATGCACCAGCGCGCCGCGCCGGCCACGGCGCGTGGTAAAGCCGTCCGCCAGCATGCGCACCACGGCCAGGAAATCGTCATGCGACAACGCGCGGTACGGCCAGGCGCGGCGGAAGCAGTCGAACAATGCATGTTCTGACCAATCCCGCGCCGCGACCTCGGCCACGATCTGCTGCGCGAGCACATCCAGCGGCTGGTGCGGCAGCGTCAGCCGGTCAAGCTCGCTGCGGCGCACGCAGTCCAGCAGCGCGGCGCATTCGACGAGGTCGTCGCGCGACAGCGGAAACAGCCGCCCTTTCGGCGTGGCGCCGACAGCGTGGCCGGAACGTCCGACACGCTGGAGGAAACTTGCAATCGAACGCGGCGAGCCAAGCTGGCACACCAGATCGACGTCGCCGATATCGATGCCCAGTTCCAAAGACGCCGTCGCCACCAGCGCCTTCAGCTCGCCGCGCTTCAACCTTTGCTCCGCGCCCAGCCGCTGCTCTTTTGCCAGGCTGCCGTGATGTGCGGTGACGGCGGCTTCTCCCAAACGATCCGATAATTGCCGCGCGACGCGTTCCGCCATGCGGCGCGTGTTGACGAATACCAGCGTGGTGCGGTGCGCCTGGATCAGCGCGACGAGGCGGTCATAGACCTGCGTCCAGACGTCGGCCGACATCACCGATTCAAGCGGCGAGTCCGGCACTTCCAGCACCAGCTCACGCGGGCGCTGGTGGCCGGTGTCGATGATGACGGGAGGCTCGGCCGCGCTGCCGACCAGAAGCTGGCCGATCGTTTCGATCGGGTTCTGGGTGGCGGACAGGCCGATGCGCACAAGCTGGTCGCCGCAGAGCGCCGCCAGGCGTTCCAGAGACAGCGCGAGATGGGCCCCGCGTTTGCTCGGTGCCATGGCGTGGATTTCGTCCACGATCACCGAACGGGTGGTGGCCAGCATCGCCCGCCCGGACACCGATCCCAGCAGGATGTAGAGCGATTCCGGTGTCGTCACGAGAATATGCGGCGGCCGGCGCTGCATGCGCTGCCGCTCGCCCGGCGGCGTGTCGCCGGTGCGGACCCAGGTGCGGATGTCGATCGCGGGCAGGCCCTGCTGGCGTAGCGCTTCCTGAATGCCGGCGAGCGGCTCTTCCAAGTTGCGCTGGATGTCGTTGGAGAGGGCCTTCAGCGGCGAGACGTAAACAACCTGCGTTTCCTCCGGCAATTCGCCGGCCACGCCCTGGCGCACCAGCGAATCAATCGCCGCAAGGAAGGCCGCGAGCGTCTTGCCGGAGCCCGTGGGTGCGGCGATCAGCGTATGGCGGCCGGATTGGATCGCCGGCCAGGCCTGGGCCTGCGCCGGCGTGGGTGCGGCAAAGCGGGCAGCGAACCAAGCCGCGACGGCCGGGTGGAACAGGGGTGCGAAATCCATCGGGATGGAAGAATAAGGGGCCGGCGCCCCGGGAAATCAATCCATCGTGTGGTCGGCCGCGTCCGTGCCGGCAAGCTCGCCTTCGAGCAATTCCAGGGTCCGTTCGTCCTGCCGGCCCCCGCAATAGCGGTCGAGCGCGGTGCGGAACAGGCTCTCGAGGTCGCCGGCGGCGAGCGAGAACAGTGTCATGCAGGAGCCGAACTTCATGTCATCCGGCGACCCGAAGATGTCGTGCAGCGAGCGGTTCTCGATCGCGAGAACCGTTCGCGTGCAGGTCTCCAGCCTCGGTGCCAGGAGCGGATGCGCGAGATAGGCACGTGCTTCGGCAAGCGAGGCAATACCGTAAAGCCGCGCGGTCGAGGAGAACCCCAGGCCGCGGAGTTGCGGGAAGATGAACCACATCCAATGGCTGCGTTTGTGGCCAGCTTGCAGTTCGGCCAGCGCGCGGTCGAACACCGGCGCTTGCGCAGTCACGAAGCGTTCAAGGTCGAAAGCATCCTGGGGTGGTATCACAGTACCTCCTTGGCTCTCCGGCGCGGCCCACGGGGCAGCAGGATCCAGCTTCGTGGAGGAAGGCAGAGCCTGGCGTAGCGGCAAGAATGGCGGGGATCAAAAGCCTGTTGCGTTGACCGCAGATTGACGCCGTCCGCATAGTTCGGCAATCGCCGATGCGACTTGTGTGCCGGCGAAAGTCCAAACGGGGAGGTTCGCATGTCGGATGGGTTTGTCATCGCCAGGTTCCGCGATGTCGCGGACGGCTTGCAGGCGGGCCAGTTTGCCGTGGGCGACCGCAAGCCGGCTGCGAGTCTGAACGATCTGGAGCCAGGCTATCGCCAATTGCTCGACCGGCCGATCACGCAAACGTTGGGAATCACCGGGCCGGACGGCCGGCCAAGCCTGACGCCGATGTGGTTCGACTACGAAGACGACAAGATCCTGGTGAACACGGCATGGCATCGGGAAAAGTGCGCATGGATACGGAAAAATCCGCGCATGACCAGCCTGCTGGTGAATCCCGAGAATCCGTATCACTGGGTTCAGATCCGGCACACGGCGGAGAAGGAACTGCGCGAGTGGGAACCGGGCGGCGAGTATGTCACGCGGCAGCTCGACCGGATCTGGACGAAATACACCGGCAATCCGCCGCCTTATGCACTGCGCGATCCGTCGATCGACGAGAAGCGGGTGCTGTTTGTGTGCCGGATCGACCGCATCGCGACGTTCGGCAAGGCATAGCTGCGTTTTCTCCGTGCCGGCAGGCGACGCGTTCCATTGGTCCTTGCGGACACGTTCGATCGGCCTTGACCGGGGTTGCTGCGCTCGAGCGTTGATCGCCCGCTGTGGCCAACAAGCCGCGATACTATGGGACGCTGCGTGTCGCCCTCGCGGAACCGCCGGCGCATTTCACCCTTCCGCCGTCGCGGCGCGCAGAGTGCTCAATTCCTGCGTGGACAGGTTACGGTCGGTGAGATGGAATACGAAGAGTCTGCTGCCTTGCGTCAGGTCGTCCACCAGCTTGCGGCCGCCCAACGTGTCGTTGCGGGCAGCGCAGCGATGAAGCAGGCTTGTTTGGGCAGGGGAACATATGTTGCTCATCATGACCGAGATTGCTTCGTCGCTGCGCTCCTCGCAATGACATGAGAATCAAGGTGCGCCTCCGCAGAATCAAGGTGCGCCGCCGCCGTGACAGGAGAAAGGACAGATCATGCCAACTCATCCGGACCGCGTCGCGTTGGTCACCGGCGGTGCCCGCGGGATTGGGGCCGCCATCGCTGCCCGTCTCGCACACGACGGCTACCGCACGATCGTCGCGGACATCGCCTCGGCCGCTGCCCCGCCCAATGGCCGCGCGATCGCCTGTGACGTTGCCGACGAAGCATCCGTCGCCGCCTTGCTCCAGGATGTGCGCGCGACCGAAGGCAGGCTCGACGCGTTGGTCTGCAATGCCGGCATCATGATCCGCAAGCCGATCGCCGAACTGTCGCTCTCGGAATGGTCCCGCGTGCTGTCCACCAACCTGACCAGCACCTTCTTGCTCGTGCGCGCCGCGGAGCCGTTGTTGCGCGTGGCGAAGGGCGCGGTTGTGACGATCGCCTCCACCCGCGCGCGCATGTCGGAACCCGATACCGAGGCCTACGCCGCGTCGAAAGGCGGCCTTGTGGCGCTGACGCATGCGCTGGCGATCAGCCTGGGGCCGGACGTGCGCGTGAACTGCATCAACCCCGGCTGGATCTTCACCAAAGGCGATCCGCCACGGCCGGAGGATCACGCCTTCCACCCCGTGGGCCGCGTCGGCACGGCAGAGGATGTCGCGGCGTTGACAGCGTTCCTGCTTGGCCGTGACGGCGGATTCATCACCGGGGGAGAGTTCGTCATCGATGGCGGCGTGACCCGGAAGATGATCTATCCCGAGTGAGCTGCCGCGACCGCTTCATCCCGCGGTTCGTCTCGATCCGATCGCCGCATCTGCACCGGGCCGGTCCCGCGCGACTGCCACGATACCGCTGGCGCCTCGAGTGCTTCATGGACAGCCTGGATGATTTCGCTTTTTACGGCTGCCGCATTGCCCCCGCCATCCACCGGCGCGAAGGTCACGACGTATTCCAGCGCATTGTCGGTGGTATTGCGGTCGAGCAGCACACCGGGCGCCGGGGTCTCGAGCACTTTTGGGTTGGCCTTCACAATCGCCTCGATCTTCTCCCGCGCAACCGAAGGATCGGCTTCCGGGAGTCGGAACCGCACCTGCGCCGTCGCCGCGGATTGCGGATAGATGCTGTAGTTCCGCACCTGCTGGCCCCAGACGCTGCCGTTGGGGATGATCACCTGAACGTTGTCGCCGGTGACGATCTCGGTCCAGAACAACGACAACTCCTTCACGGTGCCGTCGGCGCCGCCGATCTGCACGTGCTGGCCGATGCGGAACGGCCGGAAGATCAGCAGCATCACGCCGGCCGCGAGATGCGACAGCGTTCCTTGCAGCGCGAGTCCGATCGCCAGGCCCGCTGCCCCGATCACCGTCACCAGGCTCGCGGTCTGGATGCCGAACTGCGACAGAACGGCGAGCACGGTGATGGTGAGCACGAAATAGCGGACGATGTTGCCGAAGAAGCCGCGCAACATCGTGTCCAGGTGCGGCATCTTGCTCAGTGACCGCACCATGACCGCCTGCAGCCGCCCTGCCACCCAGAATCCGGCGATCAGGATGAGGATGGCGGCCATCACGTGCAGTGCATTGCTGACGAGCAATGGCAGCAGCAAACGTGCGTCCGTCACGAGGTTCTGGGCGCCCTGGTCCAGCATAAACGCATCCAACGCATCGCGGGCGCGACGGTTCCGCTTACGGCGGCGGTTGGATCACGGGCACGTGGGGGCGGCGGCGCTCACCTCTTCTCTGGGGACCAGCGGTAGACGCGCTGCAACGTACCGCCCATCAGCGCGGCGCGGTCGCTGTCGGACAGGCGATCGGTGACGCGGAATGCCTCGACTCCCTGCGCGTAGGTCAAAAGCGCAACGGCACGCGTCCAGTCGGTGCCCCACATGCAGCGGGCCATGCCGAACGCGTCGATCACGCGGGCCAGCGGATCCCAGATGTCGGGATAGGGGAATGGCTGGTGCGACAGCGTGCAGGCGCCGCTGACTTTCACCACGACGTTGTCGTGCTTCGCCAGCGCCAGCAGTTTCGGCAAGTCGGCCCAAGGCTCGGCCGATGGCGGCGGTATTTGGGGCTGCGGCAGGCCCAGGTGGTCGATCACCACCTGCGTATTCGGATTGCGCATGGCGAGCATGGCGGCTTGGTCCAGCCGGCCGGTGGCCATCAGGTTCACCGGCAGCCCGTGCCGCGCCGCGGTGGCCAGCACCAGGTTCTGCCCCGGATCGGCGGGGTCGGTCGAAACGCCCTCGCGATTCAGCATAATGCGTACGCCGACCGTGCCACTGGTCGCTGCCCAGTCGGTGACGATGTCGCCCACCGCCGGATCGCCCGGATCGACCGGCTTGATCAGGCCGAAGCGGCCGGGATGCTTCGCGACGACGTCCAGCGCATAGCTGGCATCGTAACGATACATCGCAAAGGGCGACACCAGCAATGCGCCGTCCACGCCGACTTCATCCATCGCGGCGACCTTCTGGTCGCCGGTGACCTCCGGCGGACCTTGCAGAACACTGGCCCAGGGACGGCCGGGATGATCGCGCTCATAGGCGTGAACCTGCACATCGATGACCGGCACGGCGTCCCTCCGTTCTCGCTTCTCAGGATTCTTGCGGGCTGGCGGCGAGCAAGCGCTCGATCGGGTCCCAGACGATCGCCGTCTGCATCACGTCGCGGCCGGCGACGCGGATCAGCGCCTCGGCGGCGGGCTTGCCGCCGAGATGTTCATAGAACCAGCGGCTGGGATTTTCGCGCAGTACCCACAGGAACACCGACCGGCAGCCGCCTTCGGCGAGATGGGCCGCCGCGGCCAGCATCAGGCGCCGGCCGACGCCACGGTCGCGCCAATCGTCCAGGACATAGAGCGTCTCGATCTCGCCTTCGCCCAGGCGCCGGCCGAGATCGCCGCCGGTGCGCGCGCGTCCGGCGGTGGCGAAACCGACGATGCGCGAGCGGTTCCTGGTTCCGCCGCTGGTGGGCGGCGCGTCGGCACCCGAGGCGGCGGCGACGAACACACTGGTGGGGCTGCGGATTGTCGCGTCGTAGTAAGCGGCCTGGCGCGTGACCGAAAGGTTCGCGAGGTAGCTGTCCGGCAGGATGCCGGGATAGGCGCTGCGCCAGGCCGCGACGTGCACGGCGCCGATCGCCACGGCATCGGCGGCGCGCGCACGCCGGACGGCGATCATGCAGTCCGTTCCAACACGGCGGCGAAGAATCCGTCGGTGCCATGGCGGGCCGGCGTCAGGGACAGGAACTCGCCCTCGCAGGGCGGCGGTCCTTGCAGCGGCCAGGCGTGCGCCAGCGGCACCAGGGAAAAGCCGGGATGGCGGGCAAGAAAGCGTGTCACCTGGGCCTCGTTCTCAGCATCCAGAAGCGAGCATGTAGCGTAAACCAAATGCCCCCGCGTGCGAACCAGGGCGGCGGCGGCGTCAAGGATGGCGGCCTGGCGGTCGAGCAATTCAGCAAGATCGGATTCGGACAGGCGTTGCCGTGCATCAGGGTTGCGCCGCCAGGTGCCGGTCCCTGTGCACGGTGCATCGACCAGGACGCGGTCGAAGCTGCCGGCGCGGCGCTTGGCCCATTTATCGCCCGGTTCGAGCAAATGGCGCTCCACATTGCCGACCCCGGCGCGTCGCAGGCGCCGGGCCGCATTGTCGAGCCGGGCCGCGGCGGTGTCGCAGGCGAGCAAGTGGCCGCGGTTCTGCATGGCGGCGGCGAGCGCCAGGGTCTTGCCACCCGCGCCGGCACAGTAGTCGCAGACGCGCTGGCCGGGATGGGCGTCTGTCAGGATGGCGACGAGCTGGCTGCCCTCGTCCTGGATCTCCACGAGGCCGGACCGGAACGCGGCCCCGGCGGTGATCTGGCGGCGGCCATCGAGGCGCAGGCCCCAGGGGGAGAAGCGGGTGGGCGTCGTACGCAGGCCTTCGGCGGCCAGGGCGGCCTGGGCCTCGGCGCTGGTGGTTTTCAGCAGATTGACCCGGAGATCGAGCGGGGCGGGGAGCAATAGCGCGGCCAGTTCGGCGCGCGTGGCAGTGCCGAAGCGGACGGCGAGGCGAGGATACAGCCAATCGGGGACTTCCAGCCGTACAGCGTCGGGCATGGCAGGATGATCGATCGTATGACCTTCCAGCGGGCGCAGGACCGCTTGCTCGGCGGCATCGAGCGGCGCGGGAGCGAACCGGCCGCCGGAGAACAGGGTGGCGATGGCGGACAGGGGCGTGGCTTGGAGCAATAGCGAGGCGGCGACGAGAAGACGGGGGGAATGGGAACGGAAATCAGACTCGCCCGGCTTTTGGGGGAAGGGGGGTGGCGGAAAGGTGAGAACAATGTCCATAGCCGCTTGCTCCGGCCTCTCCCCCCGGCCTTCGTCCGCTTCGCGGCCCAGGCCGGCAAGGGGAGGGGGCGTCCCCTCTCCGCTTGCCGCGCGCACCCTTCCCAGCCACCAGCCCAGTCGGCGGTAATGGCGCAGGACGTGCCAAACGCAGTCTGATACCGTGCGCCGGTCGCCGCTGCCGATGAAGCGGCGGCCGCGGAACCAGTCGTTCGCGATGGCGTCAGCCGGGCGGGCGCGGTCGGCTTCGATCGCGGCCAACAGATCGATTGCTGCGGCAATGCGGGCAGCCGGGATCACGCCAGCCGGTCGGGCAGCGAGGCGAGATCGCTCAGGGTCGTCGCGAGCATCGGCAGCCCATACTCCACCGGTACCCCGCTCCGGTTCAGCCAGAATACCTGGAAGCCGAAACTGGCGGCGCCAAACGCGTCCCACGGATTGGAAGAGACGAAGGCCATCGTCCCCGCGTCGCCACCGAAACAATCTGCCGCGAGGCGATAAACCCGGGGATCGGGCTTGAACACGCCCACGACTTCAATGCTGAGCACGGCGTCGAGATCCGTTTCGATGCCGGCGGCACGTACGGCATCGTTCAGCATGCCCGGCTCGCCATTGGAAAGAATGGCGCGGGGAATGCCCATGTCGCCAAGCCGCCGCAGCACGGCCGGCACTTCCGGATAGGCATCGAGGGAGCGATAGGCTTGCAGGATGTCCGCAAGCAAGCCGTCATCGGTGATGCGGTGACGCGCAGCGGTCCAGGCAAGGGATTCCTGCGTCAGGGTCCAGAGGTCGCGATGATGGGAGGGGCCGGCCAGGCTGCGCACCCAGGTGTATTCGATCTGCTTCGTGCGCCAGTCGGCGCTGACAGACTGCCAGTTGGGACCGAGACGATCCGCATGGCGCGCCATCGCAGCATGGACGTTCAGCAGCGTGCCATAGGCATCGAAGATCACAGCGGTGGGAAGGGACATGACTGACTCGCTCCGGCGGAAACGGGCGTAGTGGTGCCGGCTGCGGTGCAATGCAAGTTGGGGGGGTGCGACGGCCGCGCGCATGGGACCTGCGCCGCGTAGTCTTGGCATTTCGCTTCTGGATCTAAACCGAATTGGGAGTTCCCCCGCCGTGCCGAAGGATACTTCCCGTATTCAAGGGGCGCCCGCCTTCTCCTCGATCAATCAACGTGACGGTCGGCAAGCCGTCTCACTGCCATCGTTGCATCGGATCGGTATGTTACTGTACGTCAAGCAACCTTTTCACGTGGGAACGCTGCGGCCCATGGCCCTCGACTCATATGACGGAGGTCCACGCCCGCGGGTGGCCGTCTTATGTCGTCGTCGCGCCGTGGACGCCGGCCGGCCGCCGGCACCAATCCGCTATCGCCACAAGTGTTGTAATTCAGTTGCAACAATCTGCTCATACGGCGTATCGCCCGGAGGCACGCCGATATCGCGGGCGAAGGCATTGATGGCCGCAACCGATATGGTGGAGATCGCGGCGTCGTAGAATGGCAGGTCGCGGCGTACGATGTCGGCGATCAGCCCCGCCTCACGCGGCGGGAAGCGCCTGTGGCCGACTTCGGTGGCACGCGTCGCGTCCTGTTTCAGCGCCCGCTGTGTCGCGACCAGCGCGCGCACGGCGGCGGCTGCGGTGTCCGGCGCGCGTTCCACCAATGCCGCGGTCGTTGCAAGCACCGGCATGGTGTAGTCGAAGCAGCCTGCCGGGCCGTCGCCGCGACGAACATCCAGCACGATGCTGCCGACGCCTGACGTCACCGCGATCTCGGTCGCCATGCCGTTCGCCCAGAAGCCGTCGATCCGGCCCGCGGCCAGCGCCTCGGCCGCGGTAAGGCCGAAATTGACGCTGCTGCCGGTGGCACCCGGTACCGGAGCGATCTCGATCCCGTCGCGCACTAGGTCCAGCCCGGCCGCCAGCAACAGGCGGCGCAGCCCCATCTCGACCCAGGGGGCGGCGCCGATCCGCCGTCCCTTCAGCGCCGTCAGGTCGCCGCGGGCGATGGCGAGTTCGGCTCGCATCACCAGGAACCAGTACATACCCTGCGCCAAGGCGCCAAGCAGACGTACGCCGCGCCAGGCTGGAAAGGCGGCAAGCGCTCCGTGGGCGGCGCCACCGACAAAGTCGACCGCGCCCTCACGCAATGCGGCATAGGCGCGATCGACCGGAAAGATCAGCTCGGCCGAGACCGCCAGACCCTCGCGTTCGAAGAACCCGAGTTCGGCCGCCGCGAGCGCAGGGAAATACGAGTTCGAGATCAGGTCAGGAATTGCGAGTTTCATCGGCCTTGGCCTATTGCGACGGTCACAGCGAGAAGCAGCAGACCCTTCGATTCCGTAACGGCAGTGTTCGCCATCTGCTAGTATTGCTCCGTTGCGGATCTTTCGGGCTAACCATCCAGCTCCGGATAGCGGCGGAAGATGCCGGTCTCCTGGAAGGGGACGCGCCGTTCGCTCGCCAGATAGGCTTTCAGTCGCGGCCGTTCCGCCACGGCTTTGTGCAAGGCTGTCACGCGCGGCAGCTTCGCCAATTCTCGCGCCGACGCGAGCGGAAATGCGAAACGCAATCCCTCGACCAACTGGAACAAGGACAGATCGGCATAAGTGACGGCGCTGCCAACCAGATGATCCGCGCCCGCCGGGTTCGCCGCTAAAATCCGCTCGAACCAGCCGAGGAATTTCGGCATCCGATCCGTGCGGAAGACCGCCGCACGCGCGATCGCCTCATCCTTTTGTTCGTGGAACCACTTATCCTCGTCGATCGGGTGATGCGATTGATATACCTCCTGGACAATGTCGGTGATCGTGAGCTGGATCTGATGCGTCCATAGCCGGCCGTCTTCGTCGGTTGGCGCAAGTCCGATCCGCCCGCCCAGGTACAGCAGGATCGCCGCGGTGTGGCTGACGATCACGCTGCCATCGCGCAGGAACGGCGGGGCAAACGGGACGTGTGACGTGCCCTTGCCATGCATCACAGCCAGCATGGCCGGAACGCCGCGCCCTTCGCTCTCCGGCCCGCGCGCCACGTCGACATAGGCGGTCCCTGCATCTTCCAACGCCAGGCGAACGAACTCGCCGCGCCCCTGGATTTCCGGCCAATAGAAGAACTCGTAAGCCATGACGCACCTCTGCTAGCATTGACGGTGAAACCCCATCGTTGCCACGGACTATCCCGCTGTTCCAGCCGTACTGCCACCGTGTCAAACCGAACCGGGGGAGACTGTCTCAAAGCGGGAGGAGAACAAAGCCGGTCGACCGATACGGGTCTGTCCTGTCGCAGGCGAGCATCTTGCCCAGCTATACATGCTCGAACTTGACCACGCGCCGCACACGGCCCCACGTTCCAGGCTGCACGACATAGATATCGCGGTGCGAGTCGCACCAGATGCCGTGACAGGAGCGGTGGATCGGGTCGCCCCAGCGTGCCAGCCGCTCGCCGTCCAGCGTCAGGATGCTGACCATGCCGCCGTTATGCTCGGCGACATAGACGATGTCGTCGGCGTCAACATAGAAGAACGCGGGGCCGATCAGTTCGGTGGGCCAGATCTCCAGCAGATGGCCGTCCTGATCGAAGACCTGGACACGATCGTTCTCGCGATCCGCGACCAGCAGCCGTCCGCGCCGATCGACCCAAACGCCGTGCGGCAAATTGAACTGACCCGGCGCGGTGCCCGGCTCGCCCCATGAAAACATATAGTCCGCCTGGGGTGAGAACTTGTGAATACGGGCATTGCCGTAGCCATCGCTCATGAACATCGAGCCATCCGGTGCGAAGGCGATATCCGTCGGCAGGTTGAAGGGACCGCCGCCATGCGTGACCTTCTTCCACGCCTGCGAGCTGAAATCGTCGTCGGGAACGCCGGTGTCGGCGCGATGGCCGCGCAGTCCGATGGTCTGCAACAGCTCGCCTTCCGGGGTGAATTTCATGAACTGCATATGGTGCTCGTCGGTGAGCCACGCGAAACCCTCGGCGTCGAACCGGATGGCGTGGGGGAACCGGAACATGCCTGCCCCCCAGGAGAACAGGAACTCGCCCGAGCGATCGAACACGACGACGGGATGATCGGGGTTGCGATTGAAGCAATAGACGCGATCGTGCGGGTCAACCGCGACCGCGGCGGGTTTCATGTCCACACCGGCAGGCACATGCGCCCAGTCCTCGTGCACCTTGTACGTGTACTTTCCAGTGCCAACGATCGTTTCCATCGCTTGCTCCCTTGGCAGGTTATTGGCCTTCGTGGATGCGGCTGCGGCAATCATCATATGCCAGGCGACCTGGTGTCCATGCCGCCGCTCCTCGACCGCATTGCTGCCGTCAAACTGACCCGCGCCCCCTCCCGGCCGCAGTTGACACTGGCCGGGTCCGCATGCCAGAACATACCAGGAACATACTGGGGCGTCGGGCAACATGATCATCACGCGGCCTCGTGGCCAGTCAGACCGGGCGGCGAGCCTGGAAGATGTGCTTGGCGTGGCCATGGACCGCCCGTTTTCGGCGGCGACGTGTCAGCCGCTGCTGTTAGCGCAGCGTCCGGTGCGCCGGGTGCGTCTGGAATCAGTCATCGGTCACCTGTGGTCCGCCGAGGACATTCTGACGGTGATCGTTTGGGTGCTGACCATGCCGTTTGCCGCCGCGCGCTTCGAGTCCGCGATCCTCGCGCCGCCTTTTGCTCATCTCCCGGCCGGCGGCGGCTTCGTCGTGGCCTCCGCCGAGGCCCTCCTGGTACTCGCTATCGCGGCCATGTTGGCAAGGGTGTTCGCCGCAATCATGCGCCGGGCTGCGCGGCAGATGGTTCGCCGCTGCGGAGGCTGGAGCTCGATCCGCGTGCCTGGCCGACGGCGTCGGACGGTGTCGCTTTCTCTGGATGATGAGATGTGGAGTCCGGTCGCCTGACCTGCGAGGTCGCTGCGCATTCAGCCTCGCAAGACCGCCTTCCTGCATGGTCCGTCGCTGGGACTGAGCGGTGCTGTGATCGCCGGCCGCCCGGCGACGGGCCACGAATTGGGTTCAATCTGTGTTTCGGCCGAGAATTTGCCTCCGATCGCCGCTGAAAATTGACCCTGCCCCAGTGGTGATAAGTGCGGGAGCAGTATGAGCAACCGGATCATTACCAGTGGGGGCTTGCATGTGGGTTGGGTTGCAAGTTTGCTGGAGACGCGCATCGACGGGCCGGAGCAAAGCCGCCGGACGTGATACGTGCGCGCTTTGGCCGTGACCATGGTCTGGGGCAGGCTGTGGACAGCCGCTACGCCACCGCGGAACGGGCGGGTGATACAAGAATGGGCGACAGACGTTCAACACAGGACGGACCACCATGCTAACCGACCGATACGACCTGCCGCTGTCCACCGCCTCCGCCACGGCGCGGGACGCGTACGTTCAAGGCTGCGATCTGGCGCTGACCCTCTACCCCGGTGCAGTGGAAGCCTTTGATCGCGCCATCGCCGCCGACGCGGGCTTTGCCCTGGCCCATGCCGGCAAGGCCCAGGTGCTGATGCGGCAAGGCAATGTCGCACCCGCGCGGGCGGCCCTGGCAGCCGCGAAAGCCATGTCCGCCGGTCTGCCGGCGCGCGAGGCCAGTCACATCGCGTTCTTCGAGAAAGCCTTTGCGGGCCGGTCCGAACCCGCAATCGCCGCCTTGCATGCGCACCTGGCCGAATGGCCGCGCGATGCGCTGGTCGTAGCCACTGCCGCGAATCCCAATGGCCTGATCGGCGCCTCTGGCCGCATTGGGCAAAAGCACCAGATCGTGGTCCTGATGGACGGCCTCGCGCCGCATTATGGCGACGATCCTTGGTTTCTTGCCTACCACGCCATGGCGCTGTCCGAGGACGGGCAGCTCGCCGCGGCCCGGCCGAAGATCGAGCGATCGATCACGGCGAAACCGAACAACGCACATGGCGCGCACGGCTTTGCGCATGTCCTCTACGAGAGCGGCGAGCCCGACACGGCCCGCGCCTATCTGACCTCCTGGCTCGCCACCTATCCGCGTGACGGTTTCTTCTATGGTCATTTAAGCTGGCATCTTTCGCTCTGCGAACTCCAGGCTGGCAATTGGGCTGAGGCGTTGGGGCTGTATCGGGATGCCCTCGCGCTCGGGCGGCATAGCGGCGGACCGCAACAGCAAATGTCGGATGCGGTGGCGTTCTTGTGGCGGTCCGAACTCGCGGGCAATCCGCGCGACGCTGCCGCCTGGGGCGCGATGTATGACTATGCGAACAGCGCGTTGCCACGGCCGGGCAGCGGACTGGCCGACCTGCATGTCATTCTGGCGCTGGTGGTCGCGGGTGATGAGGCTGCGCTCGATGCACGCACACGGCAGATGGAAGAGTTGGCGCGCGACGGGCGTTATCCCTCCGGCTCTTACCTGCCGGAGCTGTCCCGTGGATTTGTCGCGTTCGAACGTGGGGATCTCGCCACGGCGATTGATGTGCTCGCCCCGCTGGCGGAGAAAAGCGAACGCATTGGCGGCAGCCGCGCGCAGCATGACCTGATCGAGTTCACGCTGTTGAGGGCGTATCTCGATGCCGATCGGCTGGAAGAAGCGCGACGCTTGCTCGGTACACGGCGGCCTGACGCTTCAGGCGTTCCCGTCAAGGGCATTGCGGCGGTGCATTGAGCGGCAGAGCACGCGCGCGAGGTCCTTCACCAGATCCTGCCCGCGATTCGTGAGAGGTGCTTCGATAAGAAGCGCCGCTTCCCGCTTCCCGCCTGACGCCGATGCGCCAACTGTATGTGGTCAATTGGTCAGCCGGAAGGCCGCCGACCGCCGCCATCCTACTACCGCGTCGTACCGGTGCCTCGGCCCGAACGCCCCGCGTGGACAATCCAATCGACAGCAAATGGCCCCGCAAGCCAACTCGTGATACGATCTTGCGACCGGAGGCTTGCGATGCACCTCGCTCAACCTGAAGCTGGCAGATGGTATTCCCGCGAGGAGTTCAGGCGGTGGTATGAAGCCCAAACGAGAGGCCGCTACGAACGCGTGGACGGCAGGATCGTGGCCATGGCCCCCGAGCGCGGCGCGCACCTGCGGGTCAAGGCAGCCATCTACAAGGCGCTGGACCGCGCTGTGGCCGTCGCCGGTGTAGCCTGCCAGGCATTGCCCGATGGCGCGACGGTGGAAACCGGCGACAGTGACTACGAACCGGACGCCCTGGTGAACTGCGGCGAGCCAATGGCTGACGACGCGATCGCAGCGCCGAACCCGGTGATCATCGTCGAAGTCCTGTCACCCGGCACGGCATCGACGGATACCGGCGGCAAGCTGGCTGACTATTTCCGCGTGCCATCCGTTGCTCACTACCTGATCGTGCATCCGACGCGCCGAACCGTTACCCATCACCGGCGTACCAACGACCGCATCGACACGCGAATCATCGTCAACGGACCGATCACGATGGCCCCACCCGGGATCGTCATCACGGTGGAAGAAATCTACAGCGCCGCATAGGCCGACCGTCCTTTACTATTGGGCCCGGCGGCAGGTTCGGTGGACCGGCGATCTGGCGTTGTTGATAAGATAACAACGGCCCCGGTGAGAGCGCGACTTCGGCCCGAGTTTGCCGCGGCTCCAGCCAGGACCGGGTTCGAATCCAGTCGGGCGTGAGCAGCAAGACATCGAAATGTATCAGTGCACTTCTGGCCGCCCTTCCTGGACACGTATCGAACCATGTGCGTGACGCCAGAGCCACCGCTCAGGAGCCTGCTTGGGGGCATCCGTGAGATACCCTTCACCGCCTGAATGGCGAGAGACAAAAGCTCAGGCGGTCCTCCCCGCTTCACCATCCAGCCGCAACAAGGTGTCCACGATCTGGTCTTCCGGGATCTGCGCCAATGCCAGGTGACACAGAACAGCGACCATTTGCGATGGCGAAGTACGGGGATGCACGTGGGCTCGCATCGGCGAACGCCTCGCGGAATGCGTCCTGCCCAAGCCGAGGCCGCGCGGACACGTTGCGCACGCGGCCTTTCGCGGAGCGGACGGAGAATGTGACCTTCGCCATGCGATCACTCCTGTTCCGAGAACTTGTCGACGTAATAGAGAACGCCGTCAAACTCGATGGCGATTGCGCCCTGATTGGTTTCCCGGCCCATGCGTTTGACGAACCCGACCAGTTCGTCGCGGCGTTCCAGGAACCGGTCAGGCACGGTGTATGAGTAAACGACGCGGGGTTGTTCCCGGATCAGGTCCCCGGTCTCCTCGTTGAGCCAGGCTCCTTCAACGGGTGGCATCGCCGTGGCACCTCCGCCAATCCTGGACAACAGGGCGAGAGCCTCTTTCACCGACGCCGCCGCTTGGCGGCAGGGCCAACCTTTCCGGAGCTGACCAGACAGACAAGTCTTGCCGAATTTCGCCGTTCGCGGGACCCGGTTCGAATCCAACAAGGGGTATGGCGTGAAGCCATTGATGACTATCGACGAATCGTGGCTGGGGGACCTGGATTCGAACCAAGGCTGCCCGGGTCAGAGCCGGGAGTTCTACCGCTAAACTATCCCCCAACGGCGGAAGACGGCCGATAGCACGCGCGCCCTCCGCCAGCAACCGCCCGCCACGTCAGCCGATCGAGCGTATCTCCTGCCGCAATCCATACGCCGGCGGGTACGCGAACCGCCCGAACAGGATGTCTCGCGTCGTCAGCGGCCGGCCATACCACGCGCGGTCATCCCCCGGCAGCGGCCGCAGGATCGAGCCGTCCAGCGTCAGCCCGCCATAAGCACCGATATTGGCGGACCACACGACGATATCGGGCGGGTTCGGGCCGGCCAGCGCACCCTCCACGCCGCTCCCCAGCGCCACCACGGCAATGCCCGCGCTCGCGCCAAGCTTGAATTGATCGTGCAACAGCCCATTCAGCCCTTTCCGCGTCATGACCAGCAGGACCATTTCGGACCGCTCCAGCCCGATCTGAAGCCCGAAGGACGCAGACCCGATCGCGTAGAACGCCGGATTGCTCCACGTGCCGTCAGGCGCCTGCACCATCATCACGCCGACGCCGCCGGAGCCGCCGACGATGAAGCCGCCCTTGTACAGGTGGGGGATGATAATCACAGCCTTGGCGTGGCGCATCGCCTCGGCGGCGGTGCCAAACTCCGGATTGTGCCGCAGGTCGGCCAGAGTGCGGCGCGCGCCATTGATCACCGATTGGCTATCGGACTGTGCATGCGCCATGGGGGCGGCGAGCAGGACGAACGCGGCCAGCGCCGGGACAAGCCAGCGCAAGGGTCGGTGCAGCATCGGATCCTCCTGGGTGGTTCACCAGCCAACATGCACCGAAAGCTTGAGGTGCGGAGGGGCGGGAAACACGGTTGTGACGCAGGTACCGAACCTCTCCCGCGCTTGTGCGCGGGCTTGAGCCACGAAGGGGATCAAGGCCGCAAAGCGGATCAAGCCCGCGAAGCGGATCGACGCGGCTCAAGTTTCTCCCGCCACAGGCGGGACAGGCTTCGCACAAACCTGCTCCACGGTCCGCCGCAGGCTCGTCCGCCACCCGGGCAACGCAATTCCCCACACCGCCGCCAGTTTCCCGCAGTCCAGCCGGGAGTCCGCGGGGCGCCGCGCTGGGGTCGGCCAATCGGCGGTGGCGATCGGATCGACTCGCGGCACTGGCGCACCATGCCGCCCCGCTTCGTCGAACACCGCGGTCGCCAGCCCGTGCCAGGTGGTCCAGCCGGACCCGGCAGCATGGAACACACCGGCATAGGCATCGCTCCAGCCGGACGCGCCGATCCGTTCCGCCATCGCCAGGATCGCAGCGGCGAGGTCCGCGGCCGCCGTTGGGCAGCCCTTCTGGTCCGAGACCACGGTCAGGCGATCGCGCGTCCGCCCCAGATTCAGCATTGTCAGGACAAAATTCTTGCCCCTCGGCCCATAGACCCAGGACGTGCGCAGCACCACTGCGCGCGGACAGGCTTCCAGCACCGCTTGCTCGCCGGCCAGCTTGCTCGCGCCATAGACGCATTGCGGCGCCACTGGATCGGTCTCGACGTAAGGTGCCCCTTTGGTGCCGTCGAACACGTAATCGGTAGAGATGTGGATCAGCGGAATGCCGGCGGTCGCGCATAACCGCGCCAACGCGGCGGGGCCGTCACGATTGGCGCGGAAGGCTGTCGCTTCGTCGTTTTCTGCCGCGTCCACCCCGGTATAGGCGGCGGCATTCACCACCAGCCAGGGCTCGGTCGCATGGAACGTGGCGGCAATCGTGTCTGGCCGGTCGAAATCGAAATCCGGCCGGCCTACCACCCGCACCGGCAGCGTCGCCGCCGCGTCCAGTGCGGACGCGACCTGGCCGCTGCCCCCGGTCACCAGAATTGGCCGCGCCGTCATGTCAGACCGGGAACCAGTCCGGGCAATCCGCCAGACGCGGCAGGACCAGATCCTTTTCGGACAGCAGCACTTCGGCTGGCGCCACCGGCCACGGGATGGCCAGCGCGGGATCGTTCCAGATCACGCCCCGTTCGGCCGGCTTGTCATACGGTGCCGTGACTTTATAGATCACCTCGGTATCCGGCTGCAGCGTGCAATACCCGTGAAGGAACCCAACCGGCACCCAAAGCTGCTGCCAATTCTCCGCGCTCAGCACCGCGCCGACATGCCGGCCATAGGTCGGCGAGCCCCGGCGGATATCCACGGCCACGTCCCAGATCGCGCCGCGCACCACGCGCACCAGCTTGCCCTGCGCATTCGCCCCGATCTGGCAATGCAACCCGCGCAGCACGCCGCGGTCGCGCGACAGCGCGTGGTTGTCTTGCACGAACGCACCGGGAATGCCGGCCTCGGCGCAGCGTTGCGCATTCCAGGTTTCGGAGAAGAAGCCGCGCGCGTCCAGGAAGCGCGGCGGCGTCAGCAGCAACACATCAGGAATGGCCTGGCGTTCGACAATCACGCATGCTCTCCGTCCGCCAGTTCCATCAGCACGCGCCCCAGCTCGGTCTTGCCCAGACCCCGCGCATGCATCCGCAGCGAATCGGCATCGACGAAGCCCATGCGGAACGCCACCTCCTCCGGGCAGCCCACCAGCATGCCCGTGCGCGACTGGATGGTCTGCACGAAGGTCGCCGCCTGCAGCAGGCTGTCCGGCGTGCCGGCATCCAGCCAGGCGTAGCCGCGCGACAGTTTCTCCACATGCAGCAGCCCGGCGCGCAGGTAAAGCTGGTTCAGGTCGGTGATTTCAAGTTCACCGCGCGCCGACGGGCAGATCGTTCGCGCCAGGTCGCTCACCTGATGGTCGTAGAAATAGAGACCCGTTACCGCCCAGTTGGAGGTCGGCACGGCCGGCTTCTCGACCAGTTCCACGGGCTTTCCGTCCGCGTCGAAGCTGACCACGCCATAGCGTTCCGGGTCGCGTACCTGGTAGGCGAACACAGTGGCACCGGCCGGCCGGGCCGCGGCGGCGCGCAGCGTCGCGGAAAGATGGTCGCCGTGGATCAGATTGTCGCCCAGTGCCAAGGCGCACGCCTCACCGGCGATCCAGTCGCGGCCGATCAGAAACGCCTGAGCGATCCCGTCCGGGCGCGATTGCTCCGCATAGGCGAACCGCATGCCCAGCCGCTCGCCATCGCCCAGCAGTCGGCGGAACCCGGGCAGGTCGGCGGGGGTCGAGATCACCAGCACATCGCGGATGCCGGCCAGCATCAGTGTCGACAGCGGGTAGTACACCATGGGCTTGTCGTACACCGGCAGAAGCTGTTTCGACGCCGCAAGCGTCATCGGATGCAGCCGCGTGCCGGAACCGCCGGCGAGCAGAATACCCTTCATGCGGCAGTCTCCAGGGGTTGCATGCCGAGGCGTTGACCGGCGTACCGCTTGGCACGCACCGACAGCCACCAATCGCGGTTGGCGAGGTACCAGTCGACGGTCCGCTCCAGCCCCGCCTCGAAATCATGCGGCGCGCGCCAGTCCAGCGCGACTTCGGTGCGGGCGGGGTCGATCTCATACCGGAAATCGTGGCCGGGACGGTCGGTGACGAAGCGGATCAGGCGAGAGCGCGGCCCGGCCGGATCGGGCAAGCGGCGGTCCAGGGCGGCGCAGATCGCGTGCACGACCTCCAAATTGGTGCGCGGCTGGCGGGCGCCGATGGCGTACGTCGCGCCCGGCGTCCCGCATTCCACCACACGCACCAGTGCCTCGGCATGGTCGTCCACGAACAACCAGTCGCGCCGGTTCGACCCGTCGCCATAGACCGGCAGTTCCTTGCCCTCCAGCGCGTTCAGCGTCACCAGCGGGATCAGCTTTTCGGGGAATTGCCAGGGACCGAAATTGTTGCAGGTATTGCTGACGATCACCGGCAGCCCATAGGTATGGTGCCACGCGCGCGCCAGATGATCCGACGCGGCCTTGCTGGCCGCGTACGGGCTGCGCGGATCGTATGGGCTGTCCTCGGTAAAGGGCGCATCGTCCGGTCCGAGCGCACCGAAAACTTCATCCGTCGACACATGATGGAACCGGAATGCCGCCCGCCGGTGCGGATCGAGCCCTGCATAATAAGTACGCGCCGCCTCGAGCAATGCGAAGGTGCCAACCACATTGGTGCGGACGAAGTCGCCCGGCCCGTCGATCGAGCGGTCCACGTGGCTCTCGGCCGCAAGGTGCATCACGGCATCCGGCCGATGGGTGGCGAACACCTGCTGCATCGCACTGCCGTCAGCGATGTCGGCGCAGACCAGCACGTGGCGGTTGTGGTGGCGCGCTTCCTCCAGCGCTTCCTCGGACGCGGCGTAGGTCAGCTTGTCCACGTTGACAACGACATGATCGGTGCGGCGCAAGAGGTGACGAACCACCGCGGAGCCGATAAAGCCGCATCCGCCGGTCAGCAATAGCTTCATACCCCCGCCTTCTCCTTCTGATTACGTAACGTGTTGGGCTGCCGCGCGAGCGCGCGAGACTGTCAGTATGCCGCATGGCGGGTTGCTCATGGAAGCGTGAGTTGATGGCGAAGAGGCGCCTCGCGCTTTTTTGGATTGCTCTGGCGTGACCGAGCCGTGCCCCGGCCACGCGAACAAGGGTGCGGAGCCCGGTCAGGGCAGCCACCCCGGCGTCGGTCAAAAGGAGGCGGCCGCAGCAGAGTCGCTGGCTGGTGAGGGCCGTCAGTGTGCCGGCAACGCCGGACGCAGCCGTGCCGGCTTGGCCAGGAGACGCCTCTCGCACGGCGTCCCGCCGCCTCGGCGCATGCCAGTCCTTATGCCGACAGCAAACTTACTCTGGTAAGCACAGGATGACGGCAGGGTGCCAAGGCGTGCGGCGTCAGACGACGTACCAGGCGACAAATCCCGCGGCGACCCAGAATGCACCCGAGAGTGCTATACCCAGCACGAAACCAGTCGCTGTCCGAAGCGGCCCGACGCTGATGTGGTGCTGGTGCTCCTCGCTCATGGCGGCACTGGCAGGGGAGAGGATCATGGCGCGATAGCACATGGCATTGCTCCTGGGCGCCAGTTCCAATGACAGATTAGCGAGGCAAGGTAAAGTTAAATCAAACCTTCGTCAGGTCAGACGAACCGTGCCAATGTCCATTTCTGCCAATAAAGCCGGAACGGCCCTTGGCTTATGGTCCCGATTTTCGGTGAGTCCGGCACTATTGATTTCTCTATCACATTCGTTTCGGTTAAGGCACCTGAAATAATTACCTGAAACCCGAAGAATCTCGACCGCAGCTTAAGATTTTACTTGCGCTCGCGGGATCGTGAGGTCATGAATCACGCGTCTGTGAAGACACCCGGATGCCTTGGATCGACGCCTTCGACAATAAGGAATTTCGGATGAACAGGACGCTCCCCACCGCTCTGCCGATGGGTCTTGCCTTCGAGCTTGCGGATCTCGTGATGGTGCAGGGGTGGTCAGAATACCACGACCTGCGGATGGTCGTGGAACTCGATTACTCCGCCGAAGGCGAGGAATACGAGGAAGTCCTGGCGCTGTACCCGCAAAACAGCGCGTTCCGCCGCTGGATGATCTGGCGCAGCACCGGTGCGGTGGTGGTGCAGCCGATGATGGGGCGTGCGCAACACTACCCCTCCGTCGCCGACGCACTGGAATCGCTGATTCCTGCCAACGCCTGACCCGCTTCCCTACCAGATCACCGGCCATCCACGGAACCGCTTCCGACAGTCCTCATTGCGCGGGCATACCGGGCCAAGCTACATCACGTCGCGCGCGGGTGTAGCTCAATGGTAGAGCTCCAGCCTTCCAAGCTGGCTATGCGGGTTCGATTCCCGTCACCCGCTCCACCATTACGGCCTCCTTCTACGGGACCCTGCCGCTTCATCCAGCGCACGTTGCTCCTGGCGCGCTGCTTCGCGCCGCCGCCGTTCCTGCGCCTGCGTCAGCACCGCCTCCAGCGCACGGGCCGCGGCGCGCTCCTCGTTGACGGTCACGCGGGCCGCGGTGGTGCTCTCCGTTGCAGTCTTCACCGCCGTCTGTGCCGCATCCCGCTGCGCGTGAATGCGCGTTAGCCACGCGGCATAGGCGTCAGGTGCAGTAGCCAACTCCGGCAGTCGCGCCTGCGCGTCGGCTTCTCGCACTTGCGTCGCGGCCACGTCTGCCGCCCGTGCCGCCGCGGCGTCCTGCTCGCCCAGCCGGTCGGCGAGCGCGCGCCGTGCGGCATCGAGCGTAATGCTCCGCAACCGCGACAGCACAAGAAGCGGATCGCGCGCCACCGTTCAACCCCCCGCCAGCGCCGTGCGCAGCCCGGCAAAAGAGTCCGCCATCGAGGCATGTTCCGCCTTGTCCTGGTGCAGCACCGCCTCGATCCGCGGCGCCAGCCGCACGGCCTCGTCCACCGCCGGATCGGTGCCGAGGCGGTAAGCGCCAAGCCTCAACATATCCGTCATGTCCTCATTGAGCGCGAGGATCGCGCGTGCGCGCCGCAGCATGGCGGTCTCCTCGGCGTCCAGGCAGCCTGTCGCCGCGCGCGACAGCGAGCGCAACACGTCCACCGCGGGATAGCGTCCACGCTCCGCGATGCGCCGGTCCAGGATGACATGGCCGTCCAGGATGCCGCGCACTGCATCGGCAACCGGCTCGTTGTGGTCGTCGCCTTCCACCAGGACCGTGAACAGGGCGGTGATCTGCCCGGCGGTGCCATCGGGACGCTGCACGCCCGCGCCGGCACGTTCCAGTAGTCGCGGCAGCTCGGCGAAGACGCTGGGCGGATACCCGCGTGTGGCCGGCGGCTCGCCCGTAGAAAGCCCTATCTCCCGCAGCGCCAGACAGAAACGGGTGACACTGTCCATCAACAGCATGACGGACCGGCCCTGGTCGCGGAAATGCTCTGCAACGGTCATCGCGGCATAAGCGGCTTGCCGGCGCAGCAGCGGCGGGGCATCGGACGTGGCCACCACGACGACGGAACGCGCCAGGCCCTCGGCGCCCAGATCGTCCTCCAGGAACTCCCGCACCTCGCGCCCGCGCTCTCCTACCAGGGCCAGCACAACAAGATCGCATTGCGTGTGGCGCGCCAGCATCGCCAGCAGGGTGGACTTGCCGATACCCGAGCCGGAAAACAGCCCGAGGCGCTGGCCCTGACGGCAGGTTGCGAAGCAGTTCAGCGCACGCACCCCGAGATCGAGCCGCGGCCCCAACCGCGCGCGCGAGGTCGCCTCCGGTGCGGCAGCGCGCAGCATGCGCGGGGATGCCCCGAGCGGCAGCGCCCCCTTTCCATCCAGCGGTCGGCCAAGCGGATCCAGTACCCGGCCCAGCCAGTCATCCGACACGGCAAACCTGCTGTCCGCTTCGGTCGCGCAGACGGCGGGACTGCCGGGGCCAAGACCTTCGATCGCCTCGAACGGCATCGCCTGGGCCAGGTCGGCGCGGAACCCCACGATCTCGGCCGGCACGGCGCGGCCGTCCCGCGTTTCCAGCAGCAGGCGATCCCCGATCGAGACATGGCCGGCGAGACCGTCGATATCCACAATGAGCCCGGCTACGCCGGCCACGCGACCGGCCAGCCGGAGGGGCGGAATACGGCTGAATGCGGCGCAGCAGGCAGCGCCTCGAATTGCGAGACTCGTTTGTCTCATTAAGTTGATTTTCTCCATAATTTAGGGCTCACGCCCAAAACACCCGTAATATCCCGCTCGTTGAACGGGATATATCGACTCTTATGATCCTAAATGGTGAAAAATTTACCTGATTACGCACCTTGCTCAGCCGCCCGCAGCTTGGTACAAACCATGAACAAGTAACCCCGGGCGGAGAAATGGCATGGCCCGCAATACGGTACAGTTCCAGAAAGGGCTCAGCGAGCCTGCATAC
>Ga0335075_10001253_pt1 | contig 42184 bp, 46 predicted proteins | sample Lox_Sample_24_FD_206723 | JGI IMG/M metagenome (GOLD analysis project Ga0335075, IMG submission 206723) | Soil microbial communities from Loxahatchee National Wildlife Refuge, Florida, United States - Lox_Sample_2.4 | ecosystem: Environmental > Terrestrial > Soil > Wetlands | place: USA...
TCAAGCTCTGCAGCTATGACGACACAGGCGGAATTGTAGCCGCACTTACTAGTTCGATACCGGAGGCGCCGGGATCAGGGCGTAACTGGGATTACCGGTTCTGCTGGCCACGCGATTCATGGTTTACTGTCACCGCCCTCAATCGGCTTTCCGCCACGCGGACGATGGAGGGCTTCATGCGCTATTTGCTGGACACGGTGCTGCGCGAGAGAGGGCACGAAATAGCGCCGCTTTATCCGGTTGGGCCGGGATATTCGCTAGAGGAGCGGGTTGCCCGGGGGCTGACCGGCTTCGGTGGCGAACAGCCGGTTCGCGTCGGCAATGCCGCAGTGAACCAAAGGCAGAACGACGTTTATGGCGCGATCGTTCTTACCGCGACCCAGATGTTCTGGGACCGCCGGCTGCCGCAGCTGGGTGACCGCACCCTCTACGACGAGCTGCGTCCCGTCGCCACCATTGCCGAACGCATTGCGCTCGAGCCCGATGCCGGACTTTGGGAATATCGCGGGCGGGCGCGCTGCCACACCTTTTCAGCCGCCATGTGTTGGGCGGCGCTGCATCGCCTCGGACGCATCGCATTGTTGCTTGGAATTACGGAGGATGCGGCACAATGGTTCAATCGGGCCGAGAAGCTACGCCAATGCGTGCTCGCGCGGTCGGCGAATGGTGGGTCGATTTCCGGCGCACTTGACTGCGATGTCCTCGACGCGTCGGTGCTGCTTTTGCCGGAAATAGGACTGATCTCGTCCCATGATCCTCGATTCCTTGCCACGGTTGCCAAGGTGGAGAAGCGGTTGGTGCGCAACGGCTTTGTCATGCGCTACGACGAGGCCGATGATTTCGGAGAACCGGAAACCGCCTTTGTGGTCTGTACGTTCTGGTACATCGATGCGTTAGCGGCGACCGATCGACGGAAGGAAGCGCTGTCCCTTTTCGAGAACGTACTGCGACACCGCAATCATGTCGGTCTTCTCTCCGAAGACATAGATCCGCGAACCGGGTTGCTATGGGGCAATTTCCCCCAAACCTACTCGCAGGTCGGGTTGATCCTCTCGGCGATGCGGCTGTCGCGGAGTTGGGAGGAGGGACTGCGGGACTCGCCGTGACGAAGAGGGTCAAGTCTCATCGCGGCTGGAGCGTCTGCGGCAGTTGAATACCAGGGAATCTCTGATCAATCGGCTGCTTAGGGACCCGATGTTCCCAAGGTCCTGTCGATCCGAGTTGAGCCTGACGGCTGGGCCCATATCCGGACGGTTTCCGATTATGTTTAGTGTGGCCAGCCTCACACGGGGCGCGCTACGTGCCTGGGACCCGTAGCAATCCGTCGCGCGCCAGGAACCGATTGCCGAGTGCGCGGGTCACGGACAGCCGGTGCACCTTCTTGTGAACCCGGCGGTAGCGCAGCTTGACAAAGCCGAACGCCGGCCTGACCATAGGAATGGCCAGCTCGACCTTGGCGTGCGCCCTCGAATTGGCGCGCCCGCGCCACCTTATCTATGACCGCGTGATACGGTGGTGCCGGTTCGCGAAGTCGCGCGCATACCGAGCGTGTGCGCGGACCACCGGGCAGTCGCCGCGATTGGCCTTGACGTTGCCCCCGGCGGTTAGTCCCGGCTGAATTGGGGTCTGGTCCTTCTGGGAAGGGCCGGGCGATGAAGCGGTCGCGGTTTACCGAAGATCAAGCGTCACCCAGTCGGAAGGGCAAAGAGGACGTCCATCACGCCGCGGCTAGCGGTCGCGCACTTTCCAAAACTGCGGGCTTTTGGCTGGCGGTGCTGGTGGGTACCAAGTCACGAATCATATACCCTCGTCCCCATACCGTTCCGATGAGATGAGTCACCCCGGCCTTCGCAAGCTTTTTTCTCAGCTTGCAAATAAACACATCCACAATCTTGATTTCAGGTTCGTCCATTCCGCCGTATAGGTGATTTAAGAAGGCCTCCTTCGTGAGAACGAACCCTCTGCGTAGCGCCAAGAGTTCCAGAATTGAATATTCCTTGCCCGTCAGGTGCAACGGCGCGCCTGCTACCTTGACCTCCTTGCTATCCAGGTTGATTTCCACCTCGCCGATGCGCATCAGAGACTGGCTCAGCCCCTTGCTTCGGCGAATCACTGCCTGCATTCGAGCAAGCAATTCGGCCTTATCAAATGGCTTCGTAACGAAGTCATCGGCCCCCAGGCCGAGTCCCTTCACTTTGGCTTGGGGGCGCGAAAGCCCCGAGAGAATTAGAATAGGGGTCTCGATCCGTGCCGCACGCATCCTCCGTACGACTTCGTACCCCTCTATATCTGGCAGCATCAGATCTAATATCAGGACATCATAATCGTAATGGCGCACTAGTTCCAACGCCTCCTCGCCCAGATCCGCCTGATCAACGACAGCACCAACCGAGCGGAGCGCGAGTGACAAGAACTTGGCCGTATGTATGTCATCCTCGACAAGTAGGACGCGCATTTGCCGCTCCAGTTCGCCGCAGAGTTGCAAAATACCACCTGAGGAGGTGTAAGACAAGCTCATTAACCAAAAAAATTACCAATTCAATGATATGTATATTAATTGATACGTTTCGCGATTTTATTGGTCGTAATGTGCCGGGCACGAACCTACGCGTGATCCGCTGGACTGCATCGTAAGGTCTGGTGTGCCGCAACCGGATTCTTGGACACAAGGCAAGGCTGGGCGGCCTGCTTCAAGTGGGCATGGGTTTGACGTTGCCCCCGCCGTTTAATCCGGGCTGAACTGGAGTCTGGCCCTTTTGGGAAGGACCAGACGATGAAGCGTTCGCGGTTTACGGAAGAGCAGATCATTGGAATGCTGAAGGAGGACGAGCTGGGCGCGAAGACGGCGGACCTCTGCCGGAAGCACGGGATCAGCGAGGCGACGTTCTACAATTGGAAGAGCAAGTACGGGGGTATGGACGTCTCCGAAGCCAGGCGGCTGAAGGCCCTGGAGACGGAAAATGCCAAGCTGAAGAAGCTGTTGGCGGACGCCATGCTGGAGAACGCGGCCTTGAAGGATCTGCTGGGAAAAAAATGGTGACGCCCGCCGTGAAGCGGGAGGCTGTCGCCCATCTCAGGACGACGCACGAGATGAGCGAGCGGCGGGCGTGCCAAGTGATCGGCTGCGCGCGTATGACGGTCCGTTACCGGTCTCGGCGACCCGACGATCGCAAGCTGCGTGAGCGGCTTGTCGCGCTCGCCCGGGACCGCCGCCGCTTTGGCTACCGTTGTCTGCTCATCTTCCTGCGCCGGGAGGGCTTTGTTGTGAACCACAAGCGGCTATTTCGCATCTATCGCGAAGAACGTCTCGTGGTGCGCAAACGAGGCGGTCGCAAAAGGGCTGTGGGCACAAGGACGCCCATGCCGGTTCCGGCGCTGCCACACGATTTGTGGGTGCTGGATTTCGTGTCCGACCAGCTCGATTCTGGGCGCCGCTTCCGCATCCTGGCGATCTACGACGTCTGCACTCGGCAATGCTTGGCCGCGACCGCCGACTTCTCTCTCTCGGGCAGAAGAGCCGCCCGTGAGCTCGATCTTCTCATTGCACGCCGTGGCAAGCCCAAGACAGTCGGCAGCGACAACGTCCTATGTCGGGAAGCAAGCAGGAAGTTTGGGCAGCGGGTCTCCGATCGCCAGTTTGGGCTGGCGGCGTGACCGGACGGGTACGAACCAAGTGGCTTCCACGATTGAGGAAAGAGCTCTCTGCTATAGCAAACAAAGGGTCCGTCGACGTCGCTGCCGCGGCCCTGACCGTCCTTAAGACGAGATGCCGATCCAAGTGGAAGACCCGATCATTATCTACAGGGTCGCCGAAGCGCCCTCACGGCCTACCCGGAGAGGGGTTCCCCCACTTGGTACCGCCACCTCGACGAAGGGGCGGTAATCGGCACCGGTCTTGACGACGGCGTGAACCACGCGCGCCATCTTGGCGGTGATCGCGGAGAGTGCCTTGCGCTGAAGGTCGGCATTATGCCGATCTTTGGCGACGTAGCGCTCGAATTTGTCGCGGAAGCTGTTCTCCCGCTGCCGAATAGCCACTTGGGCGGTCAGCCACAGAGCACGGCGGAGGCGCGCATTGCCGAACTTCGAAAGCCGAGTTTGGCCGCGGTATTGCCCGGACTGATGGGTCGCCAGGTCGAGCCCGCAGAACTTGAGAAACTCTCGGTGATGGCCGAAGCGGCGCAGATCGCCGGCTTCCGCCAGGATCGTAAGCGCGTTGATCGGGCCGATCCCCGGGATGTTGCGCAGCAAGCAATAGTCGGGATGATCGCTGAGAAGGTGATCGGCCGTCGTTTCGATCTGATCGCGCTGCCGAATCAGGCTGCGCATCTCGGCGATGATCATGCGGAACATGGCGATGGCCGGCCCGTCGAGGGCGATCGGCAGGCCGATGGAGCTTTGCGCTGTCCGATAAATATCGGCCAGGAGGCGCGCCTTCGATACCTTGCGTCCCACCAGGGTCCAGGCCGCCTCAACAAACGCCTTTCGCCCCATTGCCGTGGCGCTGGCGGGTGTAGGGAAACGGTCAAGGAAGGCAAAGAACCACTCGCCCCGGCTGTTATGGCGAAACCGCTCGACCTCGGGGAAGTACAGCGGCAGGTAATGGGTCAGGATCCGGTGCAGAACCTCGGTCTTGGCCTTCGAGACCGCTTCATGGGTCTTGGAGAGTTCTTGGATATCGAGAATCCCTTGTGCCAACGGGTCATAGTAGTGTTGAGTGGCGCCGATCCGCGGCATGTGCAGGATCACCTGCGCATCTTTGGAATCGTTTTTGTCCCAGCCGTTGTGCAGGGCCTCGCGCGTGCGGGCCAGAGCCACCGACGAGACCAACCGCAGCGCGACCCCGGCCGTAAGAAGGCGCCAGGCCAAAGGCCAATGGTAGTTCCCCGTCGCCTCAAGGCCGGCGACGATGGGCAGGTCGAGCGCCTCCAGCTCGGCCAGAAACCGGTCATGCTCGGCCCGGGTGTTCAACACCGTCAGGCGACGCCGGCGGGCGCGTCCCGGAACCTCGATCAGCACTTCGTTGCGCATCTTGGCCACATCGATCGCTACCAGCACTGCCTCCGTCGGCGTAGGGTATGGCTTGGTCATGGTCGATCAATCTCCCGAGTTAGGCTTGGTCACCTTCACTCTAGAGACCCGCTGACCGGCCATGGCCACCGCCTCGGGCGCCGCGCGCCAGACTCTCGCGGTCGCGCGCGCCGCCCTTCGGCGGACCCAAACCTCATTCCCAATGTGCTATGGTACGAAGCTGACCAGCAACGCGATCCTGTCATGGACGGCAGAGACCGGCGTCGGCTGGCATTACATCGATCCCGGCAAGCCCGTGCAGAACGCCTTCATCGAGAGCTTCAACGGTCGGCTGCGCGACGAGTTCTTGAACGAAACCTTGTTCACTTCGCTCGCCCAGGCACGCGCAGCCCTCGAGGAATGGCGTCGCGACTACAACACCGTGCGACCCCATTCCCGCGTCGCCTGGCTGACGCCCGCCGCCTATGCCGCCAAGTTCTCACCGCAACGGGCCATGACGCTTCGTATCGACAGCTCCGCGCCATGGCCCGTTGCTACGTCGGAGCAGATGGGCAAAATCACCGGTCAGACTCCAGCCCTCGCTGGATAAAAGTGGGGGGCAACGTCACCTGCCATTCTCTTCCTGGAGTTGTTTCAGCTTGCGAACCTCTGACGGCATCAGCCCGCCATAAACTTTCTTCCACCGAAAGAAGGTCGCCTGGCTGATCCCCATTTTGCGGCAGACTTCCTCCACCGAGGTGCCGGCTTCAGCCTGCTGCAAAGCAAGGGCGATCTGCTGGTCGGTAAACTTCGACGTCTTCATCGGCCACAGCCCCTGCTTCCCGGGCGACCATAGCCGGAAAAACTTTCACTCAGACTGGTCCAGGAAATCGGGAGGGGACCAGAAATCGGGAGGGGACCACTGGCTTCTGCCCGACAACACCGTGTCCAACGAAGTCGGAGGCAGCTCAGCCCCGCAGCATTACGCAAAAGCCGGCTTCAACTCGCCGCCATCGCGCGTGGGCTCTAAAGCAATCTCTCACAAACCGCCGGAGGTACATCCGTATAGCACTTCATGGCATTCCTCCGGCCGAGGATCCGGAATGCCCGAGAAGTGGGCGCCCGCGTCCGACTACCTTCGCGACGGCCGGATGAAGGCAATGTACCCTCGTCGCAACGCCGACGGGCGGCTACGGCGGTCAGTGGGATGCTCATGAGAGAGAACAAAAGCAACGAGGGAACGTATGCCGATCATTCGGATGACTGGGGATTGCACGATCGCTGGGGGGTCGAGCGTTGGCGCCCCGATCGTAGGGCGCGCAATCGGACCGCCCGCGACAGCGGCCCGACGGTCGTTTTATGCGAGCCGTGTCGCGCTGCCAGGCAAGCACGTCGGCGTGCCGTATCGATCCGCTGTTCCGTCGAGGATCGATCGCTTCACCTCGGGGCGACGATGAATGCTTGGCCGAGCTTCGCTGAACTGTCATCGGTGACAACGGTCACCCCGATCGCTCGATGACTGTCGTCGCTCTCTACCAGGATGCTTTGCCCGGGACCGCCCGATTCGAGGGCGGTCCCAGTTGTAGTAGCCGCGACACCGGCGCCCACCCAGTGGATAAGCACTTTGTCTCCATTGCGGATCGCAGGAGGAATGACGATCTGATTGCGGGTGATGGTTTGGCCTGGTGCAAGAGGGACGGCGGCTTCCTTCCCGATTACGTCGCGCGCCGAGATCGGTTCGCCGGGAACGTTGCTTGACGCCATCGGAATGACCCGGAAGTCACCCCTGGCAAGTCGCTGGCCGATGGGGACGCGCCGGGTCGCGACCAGCACATCTTCTGTCCTCTCCAGGGAGACCCCGACGTAAATCGTCCAGCGCGGAGACGGGCAGACGACCTCCGCGGTCCGATAGGTGCCGTGTCCCATGATGAACACTGCCAGAGAGCCATGGCAACGTTCCATATAGGCGGCCGCTGTCGGGGCGATCTTGGTGAGGCTCCCCTTGCCCTGGGGCAGTGCGGCCCTGACCGCGGCATTTACGTCAGCCGGCGCCTCATGTGTCGCCGATCCGACCGCCCGCATTGGCCTGGCCGCAAGGGTCAGACAAAGGATCGTCGCGAGACAAAGCCAGCCGGTACGCATCATGCGACCTTGGCGACCGCGTCCGTTCGGGATCCATGCACCGGGTCGATGTCCAGCCATCCAAGCGCGTGCTCGGCGCCCAGCCAGAAGCTCCTGGCCTGTCCGAGGAGACGGGCCTGCGTTGCCGTGCCTTCACCTTTGGAGGACTTTACGGTCTCAATCCAGATACTGGGCCGGTCCGAGGCGAGCCACGTGACCTCCGTGGTGGCGTGCAGCCGTTCTGAGAAGCTCTCGCGGCCGGCAAGGATGGAGCACCCCGCCGCAGCCCCCATGAGCAACGCATGGTCGTCGAGCCAGGCGACGTTCGGGGTCGGGCGGACGAGCAGGACCGGCCGGAGCGAAGCGAAAAGGTCGCGCCAGCCGTCCTCGAAGACCGGGCGGCGCAGTTTGGCGACGTCGCCCGGCAGCGCGAGCTCAGTGTTGCTGACGACCGACCAGGCAAAGCGCTCCCGCGTGGCGTCGATCATCTCAGCGAGCCACGGCACCCGTACCTTCTCGTCGATCCAAAGCGCCACCAGCTTCTCGTGCGGCGGAAAGGTCATGTGCTCCCACAGGGCCCGATCGAGGACGGGAAGCAGCAGCCTTGTTTGCCGCGCTCCCATGCCGGCGAGCGTGCGCATGATCGCGGCCGACGTGCCGGTGCAGGCACCGGCCGCCTTGACGATCTTGTGCTCGCCTGTCGCCGGAGGTCTGGTCCAGACCGCGGTGAATCCGGAAACCTCTTCCCAGAGATAATTCGGATTGATCCGGACCCATCGCCGGCCCGCCCGGATCGCCCGCAGGATACTGTAGGGATCGACGCCCTCCGGCGTCCAGGTCGCGGTCGTGAGCCCGCGCCGTCTGAGCCCGCGGACGATGCTGACCACGTGGCTCTCGGGGTCGCCGGAGATGAGATTGCCTATGTCCGGCGGGCCTTCTTCGACCAGTCCGAGCCGCGATTCGAGAAGGAGAGGATCCCCGATCATCGAGAGCGCCGGATGGTGGAGGTCAGGCCGATATCCGCTGCGGGCCGCCGCCATGACTTCGGGGTCCTTGGTCGCCGATCCGGGTGCCGGGACCTCCGATTTCAGCGCCGGGCACCAGAGCGTCGTGAGACCCTGACTCGCCGCGGCTTCGCAGATTTCGCTCCAAGTTCCAAGCCCGGCGATCCGTGCGAGGAACTCGGCCGATGCCTTGCGGACAACGACGCAGGGCCCGTCGACCGCGCAGGCTTTCTGTGTCGCCGCGAGCCAAGCCCCCGGGCCGGGATTTTCGGCGTCCCGGCCGGCGCCAATCCGCGCCGCCGCGCCGTGGAGCAACGGACCTTGCAAACGGGTGGTCTCGCCCTCGCGATAATAGGCGCGCAAACCGGCGACCGCCGCCTCGCTCACCGCGTTCAGCACGCGTCTGATCACGTCGAACTCGTCGCCGCGCTCAGGCTTGGCCCGCGCGTCGATGAGCGCAATATATCCGCCCTCATCGATCAGGGACGCCAGATCGCGGACAATATCACCGAGTTTCGCCGCGCGGCGACACACCAGAACACTCCCGTGATTGGGGGCCACTTCGTCGATCACCCTCGACAGGTAGGTCGCGAGCGGATCTCCCTCGGCGAGTTCCCCCGCGAGGAACACCAGCGTGTCGCCGGCCCGCATCGCGCTGAGCACGCGCGCCGCGGCCGCGTGGACAGCGGCGCCGCTTGCGCCCTCGCAGGAAATTCCGACCACCATCTTCGTCTCCGCGATGGCGTAATCGAGCGTGAAGGTTCCGGCGAAGCGTCCGCTCCTCGCGTTCGCCGCAACGCCCGAGCGCGCCAAGTGATCGTCGATCGCCCGTATCGCGTTGGCGATCGCGGTCTCCAGTGGGACCGAGTCGCGTCGCGATCCTGGACGACGCACGAAGAGGGCCTCGGGAAGGCGAAGCACCGAACGTCCGCTCTCCGCGATCCGAAGCTGCACCTCGTACTCCTCAGCCCCGGCATATTCACCCCGCATGCCACCGATCTCGCGAAGCGCCTCGGTCGCGTACCACACCCAGTCGCCGACGAAGCAGGCCTCGCGAAGCCGGTAGAGATCCCACGCTGGCTTGGTCCGGATCCACGGATGTTCGGCGGACGCCACGATTTCGTCGCAGTAGATCATCGCCGGAGGGTGAGCCCCGAGACTCACCGCCAGCGCCAGCCGCGCGACTGCATCCGGCTCGATCGTGTCACCTGCGTTCAGCACGGCGACATAGTCCGCATCCCGTTCGGCGTTCATGCGCCGACGCAGTTCTTCGCCCAGGGCGGTATCGCTCGCGCACATGATCGCCGTGCTCTCCAGCCGTTCTGTCTCCGCCCCGGCCTCGAGCACCACAAGCTTGTCCGGCTGGCGCCAGCCGGCACGCACCGATTCGAGCGTAGCGGCGCGCCGTCCCGCCATGCCTTCCGGCACCACCACGAAGACGGCCAGGCGCGGAGCGGGGAGCTTGTCGAGCCGAACCAGGATGCGCGTCCTCGCCGCCTCGTCGGTGCGTTCCGGCGGGCGCAGCTTGTGCCCGGCATGGGTCCCGCTCGTAAGGAGTGCGGCCCGCCGGCGATTCTGCGCGACCATCGCGCTGCCGATCCCCGGCACGATCCGATTGCGGGTCTCCCCAACCTCTGCGAGGAAATCCCCGAGATCCGAAACCCGGTTGCGAAGTTCGTCCCAGGCCTCGGGCGCCGCGCCGTGAATGAGGGCCTGCTCGACGTCCGCGACCAGCTTCCCGAGCGGCCGGTAGAGCCCGGAGGTCGGCACGGCGTTGCTGCGACTGAGCGTCCTGGTGACGAAACCGCGTGCAGCATCGGGCCGCATGACACCGAGCTCGGCAAGGGCGCCGCGAACCGTCCCTACCGAATCCGCAAGCAGCGCATCGTAGAGCACGAGCGCCCGCGGGATCCCGCGCGTGTTCCATTCGGCATCGAGCATGTAGCTCGCCCAGAGCAAGAGAGCGTGGGCCCGGGGCAGCGCGTTCTTCTTTTTCTGGCTGGCCGCGATGACGTAAGGATTGCGATGGGTGCGGATCGCCGAGGGAACAACGCCGATCGCATCGAATGCCCGGCGGTAGAGTGGCGCCAAGCGGCAGATGTGTGGGTGCTTGACGGCGAATAGGGACGCGGAGCCGAACTTCTTCTCCAAAAGCTCGCAGAGCCGCTCAAGATAGACTGACATATCCGGCCGCTCGATCCAGCCCTCGGGCAGGAAGCGCACATCGCTCCAGATCGAGCCGAGCGCGCCCAGCACATCCATCTCCAGTTGGATCAGCGCGGTATCCTCGAAGAACCCACGTGGATTGTACTCGTTCGCCTCGGTATTGTTGAGGACCGTGACGCCGGCCTCGGCCAGCGCGCCGCTGAGCGCCGAAGTGCCCGTGCGGTAATATCCGGCGATCAAGACGCCGTGGCGTGCCTCCCGTCCCGGCTGGACCCTCGTCATCGTATATTCGCTCCGAACTTGGCTAGAGCAATATGGATTGAAGTCGAATCGCGCGGCGATTCAACTGAGCCATGAAATTGCTCGGGAGAAAAAACCTAGAGCGTGATGATCTAAAGTCATCACGCTAGAGGTAGTTGAAGACGCTGAGCCCCTCGGTCATGCCGAACGCCTGGAGTGCGGCCTGCAGGGCTGTGGTCTGCTCGTCGATCGCGGTCATCACCTCGGGGATGTTGGCGCCGGTGAGATTGGCCGCATTGGTCTGGTCGCTGGTACTCCTCTGCGTATTGGCGGTGCGGGCGGTGGAGACCGTTTGCAGAACCACGCCGATCCGTGCGTTGGCGGCCGTGAAGAGGCCCTGATATTGGGTGACGCCCGAGAGCGCGTTGCCGAGCGCCTGCGTCGTCTGGGCGCGCTCGGCGGCCGTCGTCCCTGGGCTCGCCAGCGCATTCTGAATTGTCTGGACCAGCGAAAACACGGATTGTGGGCGCGCGGGAGAAACGGTGAAGCTGTCCCCCGAGGCGGGTGCTCCGCTCAGCGCGAACTGGACGCCGTCAAGCGTGATATCCTGGCCGGATTGCGCCGATCCGCTGGCGATGGTGGCGCTGCCCTCCGTTGCCGTGTACTCGCTCTTTCCCGACGCGGTCGTGGAAAATGCGATGGTGATCGGCATGGGCCCTTGCTGGAAGCTGGTAGCTTCTCCCTCGTTTACAACGCCTACGGGAAGGAGCGTCGCCGCCCCTTCATTGCTCGCCGCCGCCGTGACCGAGGCATAGCCGTCCCCCGAGTAGCCATTGAGGAACGGGGTCCCGCTTAGGGCCGCGTTGATCGTGACGCCGGGAGAAACCTCGACCGTCGAAAGTCCGTCATCGCCGATATAATCTACGCTCCCGCTGGCAGTCTGCACGAAGGGCTTGGTGTTCGCGGCGGTGCCGGAGAACACGTAGTTTCCGTTGTTCCCCGCGGTGTTCGCAATGGCAAGGAGCTGCTGGAGATTCTGCTGCACCTGTTCGGAGAGCGCCTGGTACTCGGAGCCGTTGACCGTTCCGTTGATGGCCTCGAGGGCGATCTGCTGGATCTGGTCGAGCACGGTCGTGGCCTCGTTGAGAGCCGATGTTCCTAGCCCGAGCGTGTCCTGAACATTGGTCTGGTTGCCGTTCTCGGCGGTAAGCTGAGCGCCGTCGTCCGTATCGGCGGCCGCGCCTATAAAGGCGGCGGGGTTGGCGCTCGCTGTGGCAACCGCATTGCCGGTTGCGAGCTCCTGCTCTAGCGTCTGCAGCGTTCCCTCGCCGGCCGTAAAGCTCTGTGCCGCGTTGGTATAGAACGATGTTTGCACGACTTTCTCCTAGGGCACCATCCGATCGACGGGATAGGTCGGCCATCCGGATCATGAGATCGCCGTCACCAGGTCCTCGAACATCTGATGAGCGTACGAGATGACCTGCGAGGCCGCCTGGAACGCCTGCTGGTACTGGGTCAGAAGCACCGCCTGGCTGTTGGGATCGACGCCGGCGATCGCGGTCAGGTTGTCCTGCGCCGTGGTGAGATTGTCCTGAGTGTTGGCGGCGAGCGAACTGGCGGTCGAGGCGTTCGAACCGGCATTGCCGACGATCGAGAGGATGGCACCTTCCAGGGAGCCACCGGGAATGCTCGAGGTCGCCTGCCAGAGGTCGGCCATGCGCTGCGCATTGGAGCCGCTGTCCGTCCCACCCGGGGTGAGGCTCACCACGTCTCCGGCAGCCGGGGCCCCGCCCAGTGTGAGCTCGAAATACTGGCCGGCGGCCAGGCTGGACGACGGATAGGCGATCGCCACCACGGTGCCGTTGGACCAGGTGCCCGAGGCGACGCTCGCACCCGACGCATCCGTAATCTGGTAGGCGCTGCCGCTGGTGAATGTGAGCGTCAGGGATTGGCCGAAATAGGAAGCCGGGACGATGGTGGCGCTGCCCGCCGGCGTCGCGGTCACTTTCTCGGAGAGCTCGGTCTCCGACCCGGCATTGGTGTTGGTCACCACGCCGCTCGCGGACACCGTTCCGGCGGTCATGACGTACGGATCGGCCACGGCCAGGGCGGACGAAGCCGTGACGGCGAGCGAGATCGACGCGGCAGCCCCCGGCGTCGGGTCGATCAGGAACGTGTCACCGGCCGCGGCGGCGCCGCTCACCGTCACCGTGAGGCCGGGCAAGGAGAGCGTCGGGCCGGTTCCCAGCGAATAAGTCTGTGTCGTTCCAGGAACGGTCGCGGTCCAGCCTGCCGATCCGTAAGCGAGCACGTAGCCCGCCCCGTTGCTCGGGAGCGCGGTTGCGTCGGTCACCGTCGCTTCCAGCGTCGCCGATCCGGTGTTCGCCGCTCCCGCGACGACCTGCGGCGGCGGAAGGGTGAAAAGCGCGCTGCCCTGGCTGCCCGCGCTGTTCAACCCCTCCGCCTGTGCCTGGTTGACGCTCCCGGCCAGTGCCGCGGCGAACCAGTTGAGGGAATCGAGCGTGCCTTGCGTGTTCGCGAACGCGGCGAGGTTGGCGCCGACGGAGCCCGAGGTGCTGCCCGGATTGACGGGAATATTGGCAGCGCCCGCGGTGAGTTCGGGGGTGCTCGTCGGCGTGGTCTGGACGAGCGAAAGCGTCTGCGCGCCGCTCTGATCGAGCAGCACCGCCCCGTTCGCCGTCACCTCGACCGCGCCGTTCTGTAGCGGCACCGTCTGGATCCCGATCAGCTGGGACAACGAGTTGAGCGCCGCCTGCTGCTCGTCGAGCAGGGAATTGTCGTTGGGCGCGGTCTGCAGGTCGGTGTTGATCGTCGCCAACTGGGAGAGCAGCTGGTTCGCGCTCGCCACCGACTGCTGAAGCGACTCGTCGATCCCGGAGAACTGGCTGTCGAGGCTTTCGGAGGCCGCCTGGAACGTATCGACGAGGTTTTCCGCATCCGCCAGCGTGGTGTCGGCCTGCGCGGAGTTGGTCGGCTCCGAGGCCAGAGTTGCAAGGTCGGCGAAAAACGTGCTCGCCGCGCCGTTGACGTCGCCGCTACCCTGCAATGCTTGGTCGATCGCCGAAAGTGCCGCGGAGAGTGTCTGGGCGGCCTCGCTTGCCGAGGTCGCGCCGTTGAGCCGGGTCGCCGCGAAACTGTCCGCCGCCCGCTGGATCGAGGCCGGGTCGATGACGCCGCTGCCGGCCCCGCTCGATCCGTAGGCGCTCGTCTCGCTCTCCACGGTGCGGACAGCATAGCCTTGCGTCGTTTCGTTGCTGATGTTGGTGCTCACGGTCTGGATCGCTTGCTCGAAGACATCGATCCCGCTGAGCGCGGCGTTGAGGGCGGCAGTGAGGCCACTCATGGCACGGTCTCCCCGACTCCGAGCGCCCGCAGCACATCCCCCATGAAAGGCGAGTGGGCAATATCGACGATCTTGCTGGCATAGGCGCTGTCGGTCGCGTATCCGCCGCCCTGCAAAGCCGCCGCAAACTCGCCAATGCTGGAGGATCCGACGGCGCTGCCGAACCGCGCCATGATGAGATTGGTGTAGTCGGCAACCGATTGGGCGAGCGAGGCGTAGGCCGCGAAATCGGCGGTCGTGGCTATCGTGCTCCCCCCTTCGTCCTCAGTGGTCGCATCCGTTGTCGCCGCCAGGCCGCCATGCTCCTTGATGCCGAAGATGTTGTTACCCGGCGCCGAAGCGCCCCAACCGGTCTCGAGCGCCGATTGCGCGAGCAGCGCCACCGGGGAGACGCCGAGCGATTGCGCGCTCTCCTCGATGTACGGCCATATCGATTTCGCGAAGGACACCGCCCCGGCAATGGTCGCGCCGAGAGCGCCGGCCGTTCCCAAGACGTCCGCCGACGCCCCCGTGCCCAGTACATTGTCCATCGTCGAGAGCGGCGATGTCCGGTTCCGGCCGGCTTGGCCCGAAGCCCCCCCGGAAACTCCAGCGGATCCGCCGGCGCCAAGCTGCGAGACGATCTGGCTCGCGGCGGCGGAATCGGTCTTGCCGAACAGCGTTGCCGACACCGCCTCGCTCGCGAGGTTGTTGAGCAGGTCGGAGCCGGTGCCCAGCGCGTCGTCCCCGACCGCGCCCTTGAGCATGCCGGAAATCGCCATGTTCCAGAGCATTGAGAGCAGGCGCTCGGCGGACATGGCGAGCTGAACGCCCTGGCTGCCCTGGTTCGCGGATATAGCGGACGCGGCGGCCGAATTGAGCATCAGATGACCTTGAGGTCCGCCTTGAGCGCACCCGCCTCCTTCAGCGCCTCGATGATCGCCACCAGATCGAGCGGCGTCGCGCCGATTGCGTTGAGCGCCGCCGCCACCTGAGCGAGCGTCGTGGTGCTCGGCAGGTTCACCACATGCGCAACCGGGGGTCTCGCGTTGATCGTCGCATTGGTTACACCCGTCGTCCGCCCGTTGCTGAACGGCGCCGGCTGGCTCACCGCGTTGTAGGCCTGGATCTGCACCGTCAGGTCGCCATGGCTGACCACGGCCGGGCCGAGCTCGACGCCGCCGCCCATGACGATCGTTCCACTCTGCGCATCGACCACGACGGTCGGGATCTGCGGCGCCGTCCGGACGTCCACCGCGAGAACCTCGGCCACGAATGCAACGTCGCCCGCGGCGGGCGAATAGTCGGTCACGGCGACCAGCCCCGGAGACACGGCGCGCGCGGTACCGGCCCCCATCCGCACGTTGATCGCCGCGGCGATGTTCGCGGCGTCGGCGAAGTTCGGATCGCGCAGGAGAAGCGTGATATGGCCGTCTCGATCCGCCTCGGTCGGTATCGGGCGGGAGAGAATGGCACCTTCACTCAGCCGCCCGACCGTCGGCGTGTTCGTCGTCACCGAGCTGCCGGCCGCCTGGGCCGCGAATCCGCTCACTAGCAGCGGCCCCTGCGCCTGCGCGTAGATCAGCCCGTTGCCGCCCTTGAGCGGGGTCGGCAGCAAGACCCCGCCGGCGAGCGAGGTGGCGTTGCCGATCGCCGCCACCGTCGCGTTGATCGCCGAGCCCGGCTCGGAGAACGGCGGCACTGTCGCCGTCACCATCACGCTCGCCACGTCGTTCGGCAGCATGAACGCGGTCGCCGGCAAAGTGATTCCTTCGTGGCTCAGCATGTTGGTGATCGCCTGCTGCGTGTACGGCACCTGTGTCGTCTGGTCTCCGCTGCCCGCCAGGCCGACGACGAGCCCATAGCCCACGAGCTGGTTCTCCGGCGCGCCACCGATGGTCACCAGGTCGCGGATGGGCTCGGCCCGGGCGGCAGTCGCCCAACCGAGACTTCCGATCAGAAGGGCAGATATTGCGAGAAGATGCCTTCGAGCCATGGCACATGATGCGCTGAGTTGAGCTCGCCCACTCCCACATACTGGATGTTGGCCTGCGCGAGCTGGTCGGAACTGATCGTATTGTTGGCGCCGATATCCTGCGGCCGCGCATATCCCGTGACGACGATCCCGGTGACGTTGCCGTCGATGTTCACGTTGGTCCGCCCGGAGAGCTGGAGCACGCCGTTGGGCTCGACGCTGGTGACCACCGCGGCGATGTTGGTCGAGACGGTGCTGGAGCCCGACACCGACCCGGTGCCGGTGAATTGCTGCTGATTGCTCGTCGTAAAGGCGGGCGAGAAGGGGCTGCCGTTGGCGTGGCCGAACTGCAGCGGGATCCCCATGAACTGGGTGATCGACGCATTGAGCGACTCGTTCTTGTTGAGCGAGCCGGCATCGCTCCCTTGCGCATTCGAGGCGAGCGTGACATCGACCGTGACGATATCGCCGGGCTCCCAGAAGCGCTGGTTGCCGTAGAGCGACCCGCTCGAATCGGCGGGGAATACCGTGCCGTCGGTCGCATCGGGGATCGGCGGCGCCTGCACCGGAAAGGCGCTCGGCTTGACAAAATAGATTTTTCCGGGCGCCTCGGTCGCGCACCCAGCCAGGACCACGAGCCCCACCAGCCCGCAAGCCCGCATGATCGCGCGATGATCAACAGCAGTCACGCCCTAGCCCCGATCTCTTGCCGGTGCGCCGAAGCTCACGCGTTGGAGGCCATTTGCGCGAGGTAGCCGAGCTCCGATCCCGCGGACTGCGCCACGTCGGTCCCAAGCTGATAGGCGCGCTCGGCGGAGATCAGATCGACCATCGACGACACGACATTGGTGTTCGAGTCCTCGAGATAGCCCTGATTGATGGAACCAAGCCCGTTGGTCTCGGGTGTGCCGGTGATCGCCGGCCCGCTCGAGGTGGTGGAGAGGTAGAGGTTCTGGCCGACCGGCTGCAGCCCCTGCGCATTGATGAAGTTGGCGAGCTGCATCTGGCCGATCACGACGGCATTGGTCGAGGTCGGCGTGGTCACCGAAATCGTGCCGTCGGCACCGATGGTCACGCTCGTTGCGTTCGCCGGCACGGTGATGTTCGGCAGCACCTCGTAGCCGTCCGCGGTGACGATCTGCCCGTTCTGGTTGAGCTGAAAGGCGCCGTCGCGCGTGTAGGCGAGCTGGCCGTCCGGCTGGAGTACCTGGAAATACCCGTTGCCCTGGATCGCGACATCGAGCGAGTTACTGGTTTGGGTCAGATTGCCCTGCGTGAGCACTGGAACTTCGGCGGCAACCTTCACGCCCGTGCCGAGATCCATGCCGGACGGATAAAGCGTATCGCCGCTCGAGGAAGCACCCGGCTGGATCTGGTTTTGGTAGAGCAAAGTCTCGAACACCGGCAGGGATTGCTTGTAGCCGTAGGTGTTCACGTTCGAGATATTGTTCGCGATCGAATCCATCTGGGTCTGCACGGCTTGCAGGCCGGTGCCGATGGTCTCCAGTGCGGCAAGCATCTTCGCGGTCTCCGTTACGAGGTCGTGGCGAGCACCTGGTTGAGCGACTGGTCGGCGCTGCTCGAGCCGGCGACGAGCTGCGAAAGAAGCTGGAACGAATGCGTGCCGGAGATCATCTCGACCATGGACTGCACAGGATTGACGTTGCTGCCTTCGAGGTATCCTTGCATGACCGAGGCGTTCGCGGCCTGCGTCGGCTGGACATCGCCCTGCAGGCCGTAAAGCGTCCCGCCGAGCGGCACGAGCCGGGAGCCCTGTGGCGTCGCGGCGAGATAAAGCGTAGCATAGACCGTGGTTTGCTGGGACTCGCTGTTCGCCGGAATCCCCGAGATCGTCCCGTTCGAGGAGACCTGCACGTCGTTAAGCGCCGGCAGGCTGATCGGAAGCTGGTTCACGTCGAGCACCGGATCGCCGCTCCCTGTCTCCAGCACACCGTCGGCGCCCTGCCGCAGCGCGCCGTTGCGGGTGAGCGCGACGCCACCCTCGGGCGTCTGCACCAACAGCCAGCCCCGGCTGACCGCGAGATCGAGCGGCGCGCCGGTTCGCTGCATCGGACCCTCCGTCGGGTCCGTCCCCTCGTCCAGCGGTGTCGCGTCCGCCCCCGGCAGCGAATCCTCTCCCGTGTACGGCAAGGCCAGCGCCGCCGCCTCGGCCGCCACATAGCCGATGGTGTTGGTGTTGCCCACATTCTCCGAGACGGTCTCGAGCTCGCTCGAGGCGGCCTCGAGACCGGCCATCGCCGTGAACAGCGAAGACGTGGTCACCGTTCCGCTCCGCTCAGCTCAACTGGAGCAGCTTCTGGGTGTCCTGCCAGTCGCCCTGCAGAACGCTGGTGTTAGCCTGGTAGGCCTCCTGGTAGTTGAGCAACTGCACCAGCTCGTTCGAAGTCTGGACATTGGACTGCTCGAGACTGCCCGAAACCAGGGTGCCACTTGTCCCCGCACCCGGCACATTGATCACCGGCTGGCCGGAGGTCTCCGAGTCCGCGTAGAGGTTCTGCGACAACGGGATCAGGCCCTGATCGTTGATGAACGTGGCGAGCGCGACATTGCCGACGGTCGTCTTCTGGCCGTTGCTGTACTCAGCCTGGATCTCGCCGGTATCGCTGATCGTCGTCCCCGTGTACTGGCCGGGCCCGTAGCCGTTGTTGGTGAGCCCGTCGACCGCGAAGGACTGCGCGCTGAGGGTCGTGCCCGTGAAGTTGAAGGCGACGGTCGACGGCGCAGCGCCGTTGCCCCAGTTTACGTTGAGGGTCGCGGAGCCGCCGGACTGGAGCGCACCGCTCGCGGTGAATGTGAGCGTCGTCAGGTCAACCGGCGCGCCGACCGCGCTGCCATTGGCGTTTTGTGGCTGTGCATAGACCGTCCAGGTGCCCGGTTTGGTCGCCGAGCCGCTGCTGCTCGCCGCGTTCTGCGCGAAATAGAGCTGGACATGGTTGGCATTGCCGAGCGAGTCGTACGCAACGACCGAAGTCGATTCGTCGTAAGTGGTGCTGCTGCCCGCGTTGAAGGCGGCCGTGATCACCGGGTCGGCGGTGTTGAGCGCCGCCGAGAGAGAAACCGCGGAGGTCGCCCTCGAGGCCTGGCTGGTGGTTGGCACGGTGATCGGGTTCAGGATCCCGTTCGAGGTGCCGTTGGCATTGACTCCGTAGCCCAGCACCTTGTTGCCGCTCGCCGTCTCGAGCTCTCCGCTTGCGCTGAGCTGGAACGCGCCATCGCGCGTGTAGTAATCCTGCCCGTCCTTCTGGACCACGAAGAGGCCGTTGCCTTGCACCGCGAGGTTGTAGGGGTCGTTGGTGGTCTGCAGGGTTCCTTGCGAGAAATCCTGCTGGATCTCCTGCTCCGTCACTCCGTCGCCGGGAACATTGGCGCTGCTCCCCGGGTAGAGGTCGCTGAAGATCGAGGATCCGGCCTTGAAACCGACCGTGGTTGCGTTCGCGAGGTCGTTGCCGGTGACGCTGAGCCCGTCCTGGGCGATGAGCAGGCCGGAAAGCGCGGTCATGAGGGACATCGTGGGTTATCCTCCGAGAATGCCGGCAATCGACGAGAGCGGAACCTCCGGCTGGCCGGCGCCGACCGATACGGATGGCGAGGACTGCGAGAGATCGACGGTCTGGACCTGCACGGCCGAATAGGTCGTCGCCGTCACCGCCGAGCCACTCGTCCCGCTCGCCGTCACCGAGAATGTATAGCTCTGGCCGGCGGTTCCCTCCGACCACGTGAACGAATTGAGGCCAGCGGAGAGGTTCTGCAGCGGTACCGTGCCGACTAGCGCGCCATTGGCGTTGAAGATCGAGACCGTGGCGCTACTCGCCGCGGCGGAGAGGCTGAACGCCCCCTCGGCCTTGCCCGACGAGGAGGGGGTCAGCGTGTTGCCCGGGATGGCCACCGTCTGCCCGACCAGCCCGGCGGCCTGGGCGAGCTCCGCTGCCGCGCCGCCGGTCTGGATCTGGCTGACTTCGGTATCCAGGTTGTTGATGCCGGTCACCGTCGACATTTCCGCGAACTCGTTGGCAAGGTCCTGCGGGCTGCTCGGCGAAAGCGGGTTCTGATCCTCGAGCTGGGCGACGAGCATCTGCAGGAAATCCTGCTCGGTAAGCGCGGTGTTCGAGGATCCGGAGGTGCTGCTCCCGTTCGTGGTGGAGGGAGAGGTGGTCGACGTGGCCGTGGAAAGCGTCGTCATCGTGTTCTCTTTCCCGCCTTCACGCGATGAAGCTCTGGACGATCAAGGTCTCTGTACGCTCGTGCTCGTCGAGAACCGCAACCTGGGCGGCATAGCTCTGCGAGGCGTCGATCATGTCCACCATCTGCTGCACCTCCGAAACGTTGGAGGCCGCCACATAGCCCGCTTGGTTGGCATAGGGGCTGCTCGGGTCATAGACGAGTTTGGGCGGGGCATCGGATTGCGCGGTCGCGACGACGTCGACGCTCGCCGTGCCCGGCGGGTCGTCGGGATCCGGCGGATCGTCCGGGTCGGACAGCGGCAATGAAGCGAACACTGGCTCGACCGCCTCGTAGGGCTGGCTTCCCGGGGCGGCGATCGATCCCGCATTGGCCATGTTCGAGGCAATGAGGCTCATCCGCTCGTCCTGCGCAAGCAGGCCGCTGCCGATGATTCCGGTCACGCCGGAGATGGGGTTCTGGGGCATCACGTACCATTCGGATTGGGTCGAAGCGCCGTGATCAGGTCGCTGGTCGCCTGGTGGAGATACGTAACCTCGTCTGCGATCTCATCATTGTTCATGACCGCCTCGACCTTCTCCGCAGTCAGAGACACGTCGTTGTCGTCAAGGCCGACCGGGAAGCCCCGCAAATATTGGGGCGCGGGGTCGCTCGCGGAACCGTTCAGCGCGGCCGAGAGGGAAGCGGGAAAATCTATGTCGGCGGCTTTGTAGCCAGGCGTGTCGGCGTTGGCGACGTTGGCGGCGAGCAGGTTCTCCCTGAGGTCTCGCAGATGCAGGACCGTTTGGGCGAAGGTGAGGAACGCGGGCGATTGGGGCATCATTGAGATGGCGAAGCTTCCGGCTGGCGCACCCGGCGGGTCAGGCGCGTGATGTTCCACCCACCGCCCCTATTCAAACGCCGACAAAATTGCCGATTGCTGAATCAAGCCGAGGGATGGCGTAGATCCACTTGGCCTTGCCCATCTACGCCTTCGCGAGCAGCGCGCCCTGCCGTGGGTCCTGGCACTCGCCGCTCGGGGCGGGGATGGCCTCGGGGTTGGCCTCGCCGAGGCTTGCGATGGCGGCATCGATATGGCCGGCGGCCACGCCCATGATCGCCTTCGCCTCGCGGTATTCGGCGATCAGCTTCTGCATTCGCTCGGCGTCCTCCTCCCGTCCCTTGGCGGCGCGTAGCGCCGCGTACGCCGAGCCGAGCGTGTGCAGGTGCGCGCGCGCAAGAATGGCGAGCAGCCGCTCGAGGACCGCACGGCCGCTGTTGGTCTCCTCCGCCAGCCGCATGGCTGCCTGGAATATCTGCGGCGGTTCGCCGGTCAGGACCTCGGTCGAGAGCGACGCCACCTTCTCGCGGAGGCTTCCGGCGTCCTCTAAAGCCTCCTCAAGCAGGCGCGAAAACGCCTTGCCGTCGGTCATTTTATTCAGCCGCCCCGGAGCAGCCCGGTCTCGTAGCGGACGAGCGCCTCGGCGATCGCCGCCGGCGGGGGCTTGTAGATGCCGTCCGCGATGTCCTGTGCGATCCGGGCGAGAGCGGGGTCTGTGCCCCCCGAGCCGGTCTCCTCGGCCGCGGAGAGCATGGTTGCCGCCGCTGCCGCGTGGTCGCTCAGCTCGACGCTGTCGCCGCCCGCCCCGGTCCCTGCCGGCGCCGCGTCCGCGGCCGCGCTGCCGGCGGCAGCGGCCGGACCTGCGGCCCGATCCGTTACGGTCGCGGGAAGCGACGAGGAGACCGGGTTGGTCATCACGCAGCCCTGGACGCTTCATGCGCCGCGAGGAAAACCGCCTCGAGATGCGCGAGCGCCTCGCTTACCTCACGAAACGACGCGGGATCGCTTCTCGCGTTGGCGAGCGCCAGAAGGCAATGCAGCCGCTGATAGATGGTGGCGATCGCGCTGCCGAGCCGGGCGTTCCGCCCCGTCGGAGTGATCTTGTAGAGGAACGCGAGCAGCGCGGAGGCTTTCCCGAGCGCCGCCACTTTCCCCGCGATGTCGCCCTGTTCCGCCGCCTGCGCCGCGCGCAGTAGATAGGTCCTGAGCCCCCGCCAGCCGCGCACGATCCAAATCACGCCCGGCGGCTCAGAGAGCATGATCGCTCGCTTGTATTGGGCGGCCCCATGATCGACGCCACCCATCTCCGTGCCCATCGCCGCTAGCCTCCCGAGCCGCTCGAGGTTCCGAGGATGGCGCTGAGATAGTCGAGCGTCGTGCTGGCCGAGTTGAAGTTGGCCTCGGCGGTGCTGAACGCCTGCTCGAGGCTCGCGACCTGCTCCGCCGCCAGCGTCTCCTGCGCGCTGATCGCCTGATCGAGCGAGGTGACGGTGCTTTTGAGATCGGTGGTCGCGGCGCCGATCGCGCCGCTTCCGGTGGTGCCGCTCCCCGCCGCTGTTGCGGCGGATCCGTCGCTGCCCAGCGCGCCGGCGAGAACGCCGCTCAGGCCCTGCTCGATCTTCTGCACGAGGTTGTTCACAGCGGTCGGGTTCTTCGCGTAGGCGGACGCCAATGCCGCGCTGCTGAAGGTGAGCGAGCCGGTGCTGCCTAGGGTGAGCCCGATGGACGCGGCGCTCACGCCGCTGCCGCCGGCGCTGGCGATGGTCGAGAGCAGCGCCTGGGACAGCTGCTCCACCGTGATATCGCCAAGGAGCGGTCCGACCTCGGCCGCGCTGCTGCTCCCGCTCGTGCTGGCCGAAGAGCTCGTCGCTGCCTTGTATTCCGTCTCCTTGGCGATCACCGAGACCGCGTTGTTGAACTGGGTGGCGAAGCTCGAGAGCGCCGACGAGAGGTCCTCGGTCGAGGCGGCGACCTTGATATTCGCCGAGCCCGACGCTGTGAGGTTGATGGTCAGCCCTTGCACGACGCTCAGGTTGGCGTTGCTTGACTCGACCACCAGCGCGCCGTTGAGGTCGAACTGGGCGTCGCGCGCCGCCTGGGCAAGGCTCAGCGTCGAGCTGCTCCCGCCGGTCGAATAGCTCAGCCCGGCGAGGCTTCCGGTTCCGCTCACGCTGAAGGATTCGCTCGTTCCGGTTTCGCCCCCCTGCAGCGAGAGATAGGCACCGCTGCCCGTCTGGATGACGCTCGCGCTCACCCCGGCATCGGCCTCGTTGATGGCCTTGGCGATGCCGCTGATGCTGGCGCTGCCGGAGGCCACGTCCACCGTCGCCGTTGTCCCGCCGGCGAAGGTGAAGGTCACGGTGCCGGCGCTGCTGCCGAGCTCGGCCGAGCCAGACGTGTAGGGCTTCGAGAGCAGCTCCTGCGGCTTGGCAAGGACAATGTTGGAAAGGGTATAGGAGCCGCTGACAGCGCTCGCTCCCGCGGAGGCGGTGGCGTTGCTGTTGGACACCGTCGCCTGCATCGAATCGATGGATGACGGGTCCGAGATTTTTGAGAGCGCCGAACTCAGCGAGGAGAGCGCGCCCTGGACGGAGCCGAGCGCCGAGATCTGCGCTTGGTCCGTCTTTACCTGGTCCTGCTCGACGGTGATCGGCGCGTCGAGCCTTGTTTCGAGCTGGCTGACCAGGGAAGTGATCTCGGAGGAGCTGAACAGGCTGGAAACACTGTTGGTCATCGCTCACCCCTTACGGCTCGCCGGGCCGGCCCAACCCGATCCTATGCGCCCGGCGGATTTCCACTCCTTTAACCTCCAGGCGCGCGGATGCGGCGGGGGTTGGCCCCCGCCGCGCCGCGATGCGTCGTTCGCGGATCCGATTCAAGACGCGCTCCCCGATCCTTACGGCAGCAGCGAGAGATAGGCCTGCTGCAGGGTCGTCGAGCTCTTGAGCGCCGCGACCCCGGCCTGGGCCTGGATCTCGGTCTCGGTGAGCTGCTCGCTGACCTGGGGAATATTGGCGTCCTGTACCACGCCGAGCCCGTTCTGCAGGTTGGTGTTGGTCGTGGTGAGGTTCTGCAGCGTCGCCGACAATCGCTGCTGGGTGGCGCCAAGTGACCCGTCGAGGTTGTTCAGCCCCTCGATCGCGTATTTGATCACATTGATCGCGCTGTTGGCCCCGCTCACCGTGGTCACGTTGATGTTGGACAGCGAATCGAGGGTGGACTGCGACTGCAGGCCCACCAGCTTGGCGCTGCCGACCGAGAAGCTCTCGTCAGACTGGAACGACACCTTCCCCTGGGCGACCAGGGAGCTGCCGCCTGCGGCCGCCGTGAACACGCCTGCGGAGCTTGTGACCCCGCCGTAGGTCGTGGCGGTCGGCGTGTTCTCCGTCGTGAAGGATCCGTTCTTGACCCCGGTGATGCTGATGTTCTCGCCTTGGCTCTGGGTCAGCACGAGGTTGCCGCTCGCATTCTCGGTCGCGGTGATCCCGGTGGTTGCGGTGGCGTTGTTGACCGCGGAGATCACCCCCGAGATGCCGGTCGCCGAGATCGTCACCTTGTTGGTGGCCGAGGCCACGTTTCCGTTGCCGAGCGTGAAGTCGAAGGCGCTGCCGGAGCCGCCCTTGACCTTCAGCACCACCGACGTGCTCGCCTGGGCGGCGACGTTGGTCTGGTTGGTCAGGCCGTTCACCGCGGAGGCCAGGGTCGCCGCGGACTCGGTTGCCGTAACGGTGGCCTTGGCCGAACCTTCGGAACCATAGATCGTCAGCGCCCCGGCGGTGAAGGCCGAGCCTGCCAACGTCACCGCCGCGGAGCCGGACGCCTTGTAGAGCGCGGAGGCGCCGGCGGACGCGTCGAGGGTATTGAGGCCGAGCGTGTTGGCCTCGGTGCTGCCGATCGAGAGGTCGATCGTCTGGCCTTCGTTGGCGCCGACCTGGAACTGCACGCCCGTGAAGGTGCCGTCGAGCAGGCTGATGTCGTTGAACTGCGTCTGCTGGGCGATGGTTGTGACCTGGCCGGTGAGCTGGGCGACGACGGCCTGCAGGGATTGCGCTTCCTCCGGCGTCTGCGTGCCGTTCGCCGACTGCACCGCGATGCTGTTGAGCTTCTGGGCGATGTCGAGTTGCTGCTGCACCGCGCCCTGCGCCGTCTGCAGCAGCGAAACCCCCTCGTTCGCGTTGGCGCTCGCCTGGGTGACGCCGTTGATCTGGGCGTCGAAGCCCTGCGCCTCGATGAAGCCCGCCGGGTTGTCGGCCGGGCTGTTGATGGAAAGGCCGGTGGAGAGCTCGGTTTCATAGGTGTTGTTCGAGCCTTGCGCCGAGGCAATTCCGTTCAAGGCTTCCAGGGCGCCGAAATTGTTGAGAATCGATCCGATTGCACCGGACATCGGGGAACCTCCTAGGGATGGGACGGCGGCGCCCGGCCAGCCTTGCCGGTGCCTCTCATACATTCGCGGGAGAGCTTCTTTTCTTGCAGCCGAATAGGATTAACTTTCTGCAATGTTGTGGAATCAACGGACGAAGCTGCCGGCGACGCTGCCGATCAGAAGGCCCCAGCCGCCGATCGCAACGAAGAGGAGAAGCTTGAACGGCAGCGAGATCAGCGTCGGGCTGACCATGATCATCCCGAGCGCCATAAGAACCGAGGCGATCGCAAGATCGATCAGTGCGAACGGAATATAGATCAGGAAGCCGATCTCGAAGGCGGTCTGCAGCTCCGAGGTGGCGAAGGCCGGGACCAGCACCAGCATCGGGATGGCGTCTTCGTCGGCATAGGACCGTTCGCCGGAGAGATCCACGAAGAGATGAAGCTCGCGCGTGCGTACCTGGCTCAGCATGAATTTCCTTAGCGGCGCTTCCCCCTCGTTCACCGCGTCCTGAAACCCGAGCTTCCCCGTGAGATAAGGCTGCAATGCATCATGATTGATCGCCTGCAGCGTCGGCCGCATCACGAAGGCCGCCAGCACCATGGCGAGCGCGATCAGGATCAGGTTGGGCGGGGTCGTGGTCAATCCGAATGCCTGGCGGGCGAGTGCCAGGATGACGACGATCCGCGTGAACCCCGTCATCAGCAGCACCAGTCCGGGCAGGAAGGCGAGCCCGGTGATGATGAGCAGCGTTTGGACGTCGAGCGAATAAACGACGCTGCCGCCATGCGGCGTTGCGGTCATCAGGGCGAGATTCGTGGGATCCATTGCCACCGCTCCCTAGGCCGGGCGCCCGCCCCGTCAGCACCCAAGCCCCCGAGCCGCCCACGCGGCGCTCCTCGCGAGCGCTGCAGCCTCGCTCCAAATGAGATAACAAATCGTTTCGCGCGCTGCCTACCGGCGGCATGGCGGAAGCCGAATTTATCACCCGGCAGAATTTCCCGGCCAAATTTACTGAATGAGAAAATCCGTCAGGTAGGCATTGCCGAAAGCGGCGGTGCCGAGCGCCGGCGCCGTCTTGTCGATGATGCGGTTGACCGCGAGGAGCGCCTGATGGGTCATCGTCGTTCGCGCCGTCTCGTCGCCGGTGGCGAGCGCCGAGCCGTCCTGCATCACCTCCGCGACGATGGCGGCCTGGATGATCGGCAGGACGCTCTGGAACTTGTCCACCGCGCGTCGGTCGTATGAGGAAAAGGTGATGGCGATCTCCGCGTACGTGCTGTTTCCGTTGCCGTCGGTGGTTAGCACGGCGACGAACCTCGGCAGTTCGGCAAGGTAGAGCGGCTTGGGCGGCAGCGGATCCTTATGTCGGACCGTCTCCCGGGCGGTCGCAACGCCCCCGGGCGCCCCGGCGACGGCGGCCGTCGTCCGCTGCATCCACTCGAGCGCTGCCAGCCCGTCGCCGGCCAGCATGGCGAGGACAAGGACGCCGATCCCGCCGCCCAGCAGCCACTTCTTCATGCCTTCGATCCGTCCCGGAGTGCGTCATGTCTGATGGGCTCTATAGTGTGCAGCTTCTTGCCAGGGCGATAATGGTGATGGCGGACGCGGTGACGCCCTTCATTTTCGGCCTGCTCCTGGTCGGTCTCCTGGTCGCCCTTGTCCAAGGTGCGCTCCAGGTCGAGGACGGCACCATGATGATGGCTGCAAGACTGGCCGCGGCCCTGCTCACCGCGGTCGGCGCGATGGCGGTCGTCTTTCGCGCCCTTGCGGGCCTCGCCCGCGAATGGATCGCCAACATCCCCGGCATGATCGACCGCGTCTGGTCATGAGCGCATGCTGATCAGCGGGCCCGCACTCCTCCAGTATCTCGGGGACGCCTTCTGGCCTTTCATGCGGCTTACAGGGATCTTTCTCACCGCGCCCCTCCTCGGCAATGCCGTCCTGCCGGTTCCCTTCCGCGTCCTCCTCGCGGCGTTGGTCGCCGCCTGCCTCGCCGCCTGGGGCGGGCCATGGCCGCCGCTCCCCGCCGCCCCCGGTGCCGTGCTGCTCACCGGCGCGATCGAAATCGCCTTCGGCGCGCTCATCGGGCTCGTCGGCCAGATCATCGTCGCCGCGGTCGCCAGCGCCGGCGAGCTCGCGAGCTTCGCTCTCGGCATCAGCTTCGCGACCGCGAACGGGCTCACGACGGGCGAAACCGCGCCGGTCCTCTACGATATCTTCCAGTGGGCCGGCCTGCTCGTCTATCTCGGGCTCGGCGGGCCGTTCCTGATGCTCGAGGCCGTCAACCGCTCATTCCACACCCTGCCTGCCGGCGTCCCGGATGCCGCGGGTCTGCACGACCTCATCGATTACAGCGGCGCCGTCATCCGCGCCTCCATCCTCCTTGCTTTGCCTGCGCTCGCCGCGAGCTTCGCGATGAACGCCGTCATCGGGCTCGCCAACACCCTCGCCCCCCAGCTCAACATCTTCTCGATCGGCTTTCCCCTGCTTTTTCTCGGCGGCATCTGGGTCCTCGCCGCCTCGCTCTTCTTCGTCGAGCCGGTCGCGGTCGATCTCCTGCAACGGGGCCTCGCCGTCATGGCAGGCCTGATGCATGGCTGACGAGCAGGAAGGCGAGAAGAAGCACGGCGCATCCGAGCGCCGCCTGCGCCAGGCGCGCGAGCGGGGCCAGATCCGCCGCTCCAACGACCTGCCGAAATCGGCGCTGACGATGCTGCTCGTCCTCGCCATCGCCGCCCTCGGCTGGCTCGCCGCCGATGGCGCCGAGACCTGGTTGATGACGAGCCTCCGTCTGGCCGGCCAGGGCGATTTTCGCCGCGCCTCCGCCCTCGATCTGGAATACGCGGGGGCGCTCGCCGCACTCCTCCTCGCCGCCGCCTTCATCGCCCTCCTCTTCGGCTCGCTCAGCGGCGGCTGGCTGATGACCTTCGACCTCCTTTCGCCGAAGATGGAGCACATTTCTCCCGGCCGGTCCTGGGGGCAGGTCTTCTCGGTGATGAACCTCGTCGAGATCCTGAAATCCATCGTCAAGATCGCCGTCGTCGGCGGCGCCGGCCTGCTCGCATTCGACCTGCTCCAGCCGGATTTTCTCTCTCTCGCCTCGCCTCACGCGCTCGCCCTCTCCGCGATCGGCACGCCTGCCCTGGCGGTGATCGCCGCCGCCGCCGCCGGCGCCGTCCTGCTCGCCGGCGCCGATGTCGGGCTCCAGGCGTGGCTCAATCGCCACGCATTGCGCATGACCGACAAGGAGTTCAAGGAGGAGCTCCGCGAATCCGAGGGCGACCCGCAGACCCGCGCCCGCCGCCGCGCGATTCTCCGCCGCCATGCCAAGTTCCGGCAGGTTCGCGCGGTCCGCACCGCCTCGGTGGTGGTCACCAACCCCACCCACTATGCGGTCGCGGTGCGCTACCGCCGGGATATCGACCCGGTTCCCATGGTGGTCGCCAAGGGTGTCGACCTCAACGCGGCGCCGATCCTCGAGCAGGCCCGCGAGTACGGAATTCCCCTCGTCGAGGCGCCGCCATTGGCCCGCGCACTCAGCCGTTCCGTCGAAATCGATCGGCCGGTCCCGCCCGCCCTCTATCGTCCGGTCGCCGAGGTGCTGGCCTATATCTGGCGGCTCGACCAATGGCGGGCCGGCGGCGGCGTCCGCCCGCGCCAGCCGCAATTCCCCGAGCACCTCGACGCTTTTCTTGCCGGCAGCGCGGATACGCCGTGATCGCGCTCAAATCTTCGTCGCGGGAGGGATGTCATGGCTTTGCCGCGTCGCTTCGCGACCAGGCGCTCCGGTTCGGCCAAATTCCATCGCGATGCGGCCGTGAGTTCGTGCGCGACCTATCGCCGATCCACGATGCGCACCCGTTCCCGTTCGGCCTCAATGTCGATGGCGTCGGCTGCGGCGGCAATGGCGTCCCGCCGCTCCAGCTCCCTGGCCAGGCGATCGAGGGCCGCCTGCTGCATTCCTTGCCCCCGGTCCATCGCCGCACTGGCGTCAGAGGCTGCCTTGATGCCGCTCGCCCTGAATCCGATCGTGACGGCGAAGTCGTAGCCGCTCTGTTCGCCGCCGGCCAAGGCAGCGGAGAGATCGCTGGTGTATCCGTCGAGCACGCTGACGTTGCGCGCCACGGATCGGAGATTGGTCGCCGCTTCGCCGGCCCGCCTTTCCGCCGAGGCAAGGTCTCGCGCCGCCAGACGCGAGAGGAGGCGCATCAATCGCGCGCTATCCATGCTCACGCCTCCTCTACGGCCCGCCGCAGCGCTTCCACCGACTGCTCCAGGGGAACCTTGTCGTGCTTGCCCTGGCGCAGGAACGCGTCCATTCGCGCGCTCCGCCCGAGCGCATCGTCGAGAACGGGATCCCGGCCCGGCGCGTAGGCGCCGATATCGACCAGCTCGCGCTTCTGTTCAAGCCGTGCCCACAGCAGCCGGAACCGGATGGCCGCCGCGTTGTGCGCCTGGGAGACCAGGCTCGACATTGGGCGCGAAAGGGACATCGTCGGATCGATCGGCGGATAGATGCCGGACTCGCCGGTTTTTCGCGAAAGTACGATGTGCCCGTCGAGCACGGAGCGCGCGGCGTCGGCAACCGGGTCCCCGATATGGTCGTCGGCTTCGACCAGCACCGTGTAGATGGCGGTGATCGAGCCCTCGGCCTCGCTGCCGTTGCCGGCGCGCTCGACATAGGCCGAGAGCTGCCCGAACACCGAGGGCGGATAGCCCTTGGTCGTCGGAGGCTCGCCGATCGCGAGCCCGATCTCGCGCCCGGCCATCGCGAGTCGGGTCAGCGAATCGACAAGGAACAGAACGTGCCGCCCGTGGGCGCGGAAATACTCGGCGATCGCCGCCGCTCTTTGCGCGCCATGCAGCCTGGCGAGCGGCGGCGAGTCGGCGGCGCTCGCCACCACGACGCTCCGGCCCAGCATCTCTCCCAGATGGTCCTCGACGAATTCCCGCACCTCGCGGCCGCGCTCCCCGATCATGGCGACGACCACGCAATCGACATCGGCGTGGCGCGCGGCCATTCCGAGCAACGTGGACTTGCCGACGCCGGAGCCGGCGAACAGGCCAAGACGCATGCCGCGGCCAAGCGTCGCGAGCCCATTGATGGTGCGGATCCCGATGTCGAACGGCCGCGCGATGCGCACTCGCGCCATCGGATTGATGGGCTTGCCCGTCAGCGGCCAGCGCTCCGCCGCGGCCGCCGGTGCGCCGGCGTCGAGAGGATCGCCGTAAGCGTCAAGCACGCGCCCGAGCAGGGCCTCTCCCACTGCGGCGGCAACCACGCCATGCGTCGCCCTCACACGGTCGCCGGGTCGGACGCCCTTGTTGCCGCGTTCCGCCATCAGCATCGTAGTGCCGTCGTCGAACCCGACGACCTCTGCGCCGAGCGGCTTGTAGGCACTTTCGATCACGCACCTAGCCCCGGTCGGCACGCCGAGGCTCGTCGACCACACTATCCCTCCCGCGGAGCGCACGACGAATCCGCTCCGGCCGACAGGCGCGAGGCCGCTTGCGGCGACTCCCGCTCGCCTCGCCGCGGCGGCAGCAATTCCCGCGAGCAGCGGCCCGGCCGGCTCATTTCCCATAGGCGGGCCGCTCCTCGGCAAGAAGCTTCTTCAAAAGCCCAAGCTGCCGCGCGACAGAGGCGTCCCACTCGGCCACGTCGCGTCCGAGATCGAGCTCGGCGATGCGGAGCACGACACCGCCGGGAGCCATCTCCGCGCACGGCTCGAGGACAGAGCCCGCATGGCGGAGATCCTCCTCCAGTGCCGCGATGGTTTCGGGGTGCGCGCGGCAGACCAGCCTTCGCCGCCCGCGATTCTCCTCCGCCGCCTCCGCGATCAGGTGTCGCGCCAGCCCGATGCGGTCGAAGGCGGAGGGCGCCCCGACCAGCGCCTCCGCGAGCGCGATCGCATGATGCACGATCATTCTCGCGATGTCGGGCGCGACGCCGGCGAGGAGCGCGTCGATTTCGGCAAGCCTCTGCTTCAGCTGTTCGGCGAGCTCGCGGAGCGGTCCTTCGAGGCGCGCCCGGACCTCGGCAGCCGCTGCGTTCCATCCCTCTTCGTAGCCGGCCCGCCGGCCATCCTCCTCAGCCCGCCGACGCTCGGCTGCCAGCAGAGCCGTGCGTTCCGCTTCCGCGCTCCGCCGGAGCGCCGCTTCATCCGGGCTCTCCTCCGCCGCCACTGGTGCGGCGGCGAGCTCGGGAACGACGGGGCGGAACCACCGGGTCACGTCCGAAGCCGCTCGCGGCTCAACCGCACGGCGAGCTTGACGAGCTCGACCGCCATGGCGAGCGCGCCGCCGGTGACGAGCGCGATCGCCGCGATGGTTGCAATAAGCTCACCAAGTGTACCGGCGCTGGGATCCCCCGGCACGTTGACGGCTCCCCAGCCCGCCGCAACGGCGAGTCCGGTGACAAACGGCCTGATCGGCCGTGCCGGTACGCCTCGCTTCGGCTCATCCTCCATTGGCCGACCCTGACGGCTTCGGCGCGGTGATGACGATCTCGACCCGCCGGTTCTCCGTCCGCCCTTCCGCCGTGGCGTTGCTGGTGAGCGGCTGGAACTTCGAATAGCCTTGCGCGCTCAATGCCTCGCCAGGCACATTGCGTGATCGAAACAATTTGACGACGCTCACGGCCCGCGCCGTCGAAAGCTCCCAGTTCGACGCGAACTCGGCGGTGTGGATCGGCCGGTTGTCGGTGTAGCCCTGGATGGTGATCATGTATCCGGACGGCACATGCGCGAGCACGTCGCCGATCGGGTCGAGGATGGCCAGCGCCTCCTTGGTGAGACCGGCCTCCCCCGTGTCGAACAGGATCTGTGCGTTGAGGCGGATGCGGATCGCGAGCGGCAGCTGCAAGACCGCAATCTGACGGCTGGCGATTTCTGGCGCCAGCAATCTCTCGAGCTGCTCGCGGATTGCGTTCATCGCAAGGACGATGGGCTGGAGGCGCTTCTGCTCGGCGATCGGCAGAATCGCTCCGGACGGCGCGGTCCGTTCCCTGACCACCGGGCTCGGCGGCGGCTTGCGAGACGCGGGCGCTTTTGGCGGCTTTTTTGCGGCCGCCTGAGGCTTGCCCGGCGAAACCGAGGCGTGCATCGACGCGAGCGGCACGGGGATCGGCTTGGGCAGCGCGTGGAAGGGGCTGTGCCGCGAGGAGGGCAGGGGCACAAAGGACGGCGGCCTGCCTGTGAACGCCTCGAGCAGGCCGGCCGCCTCCCGCTCGAGCTTGGCCTTGTCCGTCGACGCCGAAGCCCACAGCATGATGAACACCGAGAGCAGCAGCGTCAGCATGTCGGCATAGGAAATCATCCAACGCTCGTGGTTGGGCGCTCGCCGCTGCCAGCGTCTGGACCTTCTCCGCTCCATCAATCGGCTTCCATGGGCTGGGGTTCCTCCGCCCGGGCTTCCCCCATCTCCTTGCGCGCCTGCAACCGGCTTTCCAGAAGCGTCTCGAGCCGGTCCTTGATCAGCATCGGGCTCGCCTCCTTCTTCAGCATCAGGAGCCCCTCCATCACCAGCTCGCGGTACATCATGCGGTGCCTGGCAATGGATCGCATGCGCGCTCCCAGCGGCAGGAAGATCAGGTTGGCGCCGCCGACGCCGTAGACCGTGGCGACGAAGGCGGTGGCGATTCCGATTCCGAGCAGATCCGGGTGGCTCATGTTCACCATCACATGGATCAGGCCAAGGACGGCGCCGAGCACACCGATGGTCGGGGAATAGCCGCCCGCCGCCTCCCACACTTCGCCGGCGACGGAGTTCTGCCGCTCCTCTGCGTCGCTGACCAGGATCAGCGTTTCGCGGATATCCTCGTACGAGCGCCCGTCGACCAGGGCCCTGAGGCCGACCTTCGTGAAGTGATCGCTGTTGGTGTCCGCATCGGCCTCGAGCGCGAGAATGCTCTTGGCCCGTGCCGTCCTCGCCCATCCGGCGACCTCGTCGATGAAGGCCGGAGCATCGGTTTTCGGCGGCCTGACGACCCAAGCGAGGCAGCGTATAGCGGAGAGCAGGTCGCGGAACCCGGCATGAATCATGAGCGCGGCAAAGGTACCGCCGAAGACGATCAGCGCCGCATCCGTCTTGAGGAGCGCGACGATCGGGTCGCCCTCGAGATGATTGGCGAGGAAGACGATGAAGACGCCAAGCCCGATGCCCAGGATTGCAAACACCGCTCAGGTCCCTTCCGTGAATGGCGTGGTGGGCGCGGGGGAGATGAGCAGGGCGAGCCGCCTGATCGCCCGCTTGCGCAGACGCGTCGCCTTGCTCTCGTCGATCGCCATCGCCACGGCGACTTCCTTGTTCGTCAGCTCCTCCAGATAGAAGAGCGAGAGCGCCGTCCGCTCGGTTTCGTCGAGACGGCCCACCGCCTGCGTGAGGCCCTCCATGTCCTCCTGGCGGATGATGAGCTCGAGCGCGCTCTCCTCGTCGTCCCCGCCCGCCTCCGACATCGCCGCACCGGCCTTCGACGCGGCGCCGCTCGCGCGCATGAGGTCGATCATCGCCCCGAAGACCCGCGGCTTGATGAAGGCAAGGAACGGCACGCCACGCTCCGGGGCATAGCGCTCGCGCTGCTCCAGCGCGATCATGATCCCCTGCTGCACGAGCTCGTCGACATCCGCCCACGGCATTCTGTCCCGGATGCGTCGCGCCGCGCGATAGATCCAGCCGCCGCACTGCTTCAGAACGGCCTCCGAGGACGGCATCTCCAGCGGGAGTGCATCATGCGGCACGGCCGGCTTCCGCTTTCTGCTCGGCGTTCGGCGGCCGAATCGCATCGATGACCACGACGTTCATCGATTGGGGGATCTCCTCGGCCGCGATCACCGCCATGAGATGGTCAAGGCAGCGGGCAACCGGACGGCGGATCGCGCTTTGCACAGCGAGCACGGGCTTGAGCTTGAGTCGCTCCGCCGTCTGCTGTCCCTGGGTGGCGGCCGCCCGCAAGAGCCGCGCAGTCGCGGGCTCGATGATCTGCCCGAAGCCGTGCTCCTTGGCGGTCGCAACCGCCTTGTGAACGAGTGCCTCGAGTTGCGGCTCGAGGACGAGGACTCGGAGCACCTGCTCGCTGTCGGCGAAGCGGGATACGATCTGCCGTCCGATCAGGAGCCGGACATGGGCCAAAAGCCTGTCCGGATCCTTCGCCACCGCGTCGGAAGCATCGACGATGGCATCTGTGATCCGCTCGAAGTCCTTGATCGAGACCCCCTCCGCAAGCAGGGTCTGCAGGACCTGGCGAACGGTGCCGGGCTGGACGCGATTGCGGAGCTCCTCGACGACCTTCGGGCGGAGCTTCGCCTGGTGGATGAGCAGTTCGTCGACCTCCGGCCGTCCCAACATCTCCCAGCCATAGCGGTCGAGAACGAACCCTAGATGGGTGGCAATCACAGCGGCGGGTTCGGCGACCGTGTAGCCGAGCGTCTCTGCTTCCTGCACCTTCGCCAGCGGGATCCAGACCGCGTCCTGGCCGTACACCGGGTCCTTGACGTGGCGCCCCTTGCCGATCTTGCTCACGATTTCGGGCGTCTCGATCGCCAGCATTTGGTCGGGCACGACGTCGCCCTTGGCGACCGCTGCGCCCCGGATCGTGAAGGCGTATTCCTGCGGGCGCAGCCCGGCCGCGTCGCGAACGTGGATGTTGGGAACGACGAAGCCCATGCGTCGGCTGTACTGCTGGCGCACGGCGGTGAGGCGGCCAAGCAGCGTCGGACCGCCGCCCTTCGCCTGCTGGATCAGGGAGACGAGGGCGAAACCGATCTCGAGGCCGAACGGGTCGACCTTCTGCACCGAGGCAACGTCCGGCCCGCGCCCCTCCGCGGGCGGCTCCGCCTTGTCCGGCGCCCGCTCCTTCGCGCGCTCGCGCCGGTCGCCGACCGACATTCGAATTCCGAGACCGACGAGCCCCGACCCGAACAGCAGGAAAGGCAGATGAGCCATTCCCGGCATCAACCCGAGGATCGTGAGCAATCCGCCGGCGCTCCACAATGCCTGCGGATAGCGGGAGATCTGCTGGATGACCTGGGTGCTAATGTCCTCCCCGGTCGCCACGCGCGTCACGATCAGGCCGGCGGCGACGGAGATGGCTAGCGAAGGAATCTGCGCCGCGACCCCGTCGCCGACCGTGAGCAGCGTGTAAGTGTGCGCGGCGACCCCGATCGGCAGGCCATGCTGAAGCGTGCCGATCAAGAGGCCGCCGATCAGGTTCACGCTGAGGATGATGATGGCGGCGATCGCGTCGCCGCGGACGAACTTGGAGGCACCGTCCATGGCACCGAAGAAATCGGCCTCGCGCCGCAGCTGCTCGCGCCGCCCTTCGGCCTGCTTCGCCGTGAACGCGCCGGCATTGACATCGGCGTCGATCGCCATCTGCCGGCCGGGCAGCGAGTCGAGCATGAATCTCGCGCTCACCTCCGCCACGCGGCTCGACCCCTTGGTTACCACCACCAGATTGATGACGATGAGGATGAGGAAGATGATGAAGCCCACGACGTAGTTGCCACCGACCACGAAGCTGCCGAAAGCCTCCACCACGCGGCCCGCGGCACCCGTCCCGGTGTAGCCGTCGAGGAGGATTGCCCGCGCGGTCGCGACGTTGAGCGCGAGCCGCATCAGGGTGGTGCCCAGCAGGACGGAGGGGAACGCGAGGAATTCCGCCGGCTGCTGGACGTACATTGCCGCTGCGACGATCACCAGCCCCGCCGAGATATTCAGCGCGAACATCATGGAGATGGCGGTCGGCGACAGCGGCACGATCAACATCACGAGCACGGCCGCGACGGTGATCGGCGCCACCATCCGCGACGCCAGATTCGCCGCCGGAACCGCCCCCGGGGCGGCAGCCCGCGCCTCAGTCGTGCTCGCCGACATGGACGATTGGCCCGAGTTGCTGGAAGACGTGGCGGGCATACCGCACATCCACCGAGAACATCAGAGCGCCGCCGAAGCCGATCACCAGCAGAAGCCCGATCGCCTTCGGCACGAACGTGATCGCCGCCTCGCGAATCTGGGTGGTGGTCTGCAGGATCGCGCCCACGACCCCGAGTACCAGGCACACAGCAAGCGGCGGCCCGGCCATCGCCAGGAAAGACGCCATGGCGCCGTCGGTGTACCAGTCAGGGATCGTCATGCACCACCGGGCTCGGCGTCGGGCATGACGATCTCGGTGATGCGGATGCCGTACTGGCGGCCCTCGGTCGCGACAACCTCGCCTTTGGCGACGATGCGGCCGTTGATCCGGATGTCGAGCGGATCGCCGACCGGGCGCTGGAGGCTGATGACCTCGCCCTGCCGCAGCGCTTTGATGTCGCGGATCCGAAGGCTCATCCGTCCAAGCTCGACGGCGAGATCGACGACGACGTTCTCGACCACCGCGGTCGGAATGACCACGGCCTCGGCCGGTGCGCCCACGTCCGCAAGCGGCTCCATCTCCGTCCGCACGGTGGCATCTCCCGGCTGCTTGACGCTTCGCGCCCCCATCTATGGGACTCCGTCCGAATGCACCCGCAAATGGATCTCACCGTTCCGCTCGCCGTAGTCGGCAAGGCACAGCACGGCGCCATCGGTGCGCACGACCCGCGCATGGCGGAACATCTGCAGCGCGATGACGTCGCCCACTTGCATCCGCGAGAGGAACCGCACGGGAACGCTCGCCACGCCGGCCTGGGCCGCGAGCTCGACCGGCACCTCGCCCAGCGAGGCGTCCATCTGGTCTTCCCAGGCCCGCTCGCTGTCGTGCTTGCCTGCAATCGAGATCGCCGACGAGAGAGCGGTGCGATAGGGCTCGAGCGCGCGATAGGGAATGGCTGCGGAGACCAGACCGCCGCCCGTCGCCAGCGAGAGCCGCGCCGCCATGACGCAGAAGGGCTCCGCCGAGTCGGCGACCGAGACGAGCGCAGTATGGGATTCCGTTCCGGTCACATTCGCGACAAAGTCGATTTGCGGCGAGAACGCGTCCTTGAGGGATTGCGCCGCGATGAGGCCGAATTTCACGCCGATGCGGCGCTCCATGCCGGAGAGGTCGAGATCGTTGCCCCCGACCTTCGCGTGGATGCCGCCGGCGCCGAACAGCTCGTCGACGATCGCCGCCAGCAGAGACCGTGAGACGGTGAGCAGGGCGAGGCCGCGGAGCGGCGGTATCGCGTAGATGGTGTAATGGCACGGTCCGTCGTGCAGCGTGTTGAGGTAGTCGTCGTGCAGCAGCGTCGCCGACTGGTCGTCGTCGACCTGGACGTTGCGGCGCAGCGTCTGGAAGAGGCGGGTGCGGCAGGCGCGGAAGAACCGCTCGCGAAAAAGGCGAAGGTCCGGCAGCGTGTTCGTGAAGTGCCGCTGGCGGTGCACGAGGTCGATCGTCTGCGGTGGCGTCTGCGGGGGCGTATGATCAGGCATAGCCGAGAATCCTGTCCTCGCCTTCATCCTCCGTGCGGCTCGTCTCGCGCGGCGCGCCGTTTCCGCGCGGCTGCTCCTGTCCGGGCTGCCCATGTCCCGAGCCGCTCTGCATCGCGGTCCTGAGCGAGCCCACGGCGATGCCCGCCCCGGCAAGGTGCTGCACGAGCGCCGGGCCGGCGGCGGCGAGCGCCGTGTAGCCCTCGTGGGTCGCGGCGGTGAGCTGGATATGTGCCGCTCCCGTTGCCCCGACCGCCATCTGCACCTGCACAGCGCCGAGCGTCGGCGGCCGCAGGGTGACCGAGATGCTGCCGCCTCCCATGCCGGCGAGGTCGGCAGCCGCACGCTGCAAGCCGGGCTGGCCCGCTTGCGCCGCGGTTGCGGTCCCGGCGCCGGATGGCGCCGCGCCGGCCGATGCGGCGGCGGCGGACGGCGGCGCCGGCGGCCCGGGCAGCGCGGCGAGGCCCGCCGCCGCCTGCACCGAGACGAGCCGCGTCCGGCCATCCCGCCCCGCCGCGGGCGTGGGCACGCCTCCCGTCTGCCCAAGGCTCGCGAGCGCTCCGCTCGCCGCCGCCAACGGAACCGGAGACGAGGTGGCCGAAGCCCCGGCCGCCGCGGCGCCAGCGGGCACGGGCGCGGCCGCCGGTGCGCCCGAGCCGGCCGCCGTACCGGCCGGCGCCGAAGCCGCCTTCGCCTCCGGCGCCGTTCCACCCGAAGCGTCGTACACGCCCGAATGCCGTGGCCCCGGCTTCCTCTGCTCCTCCTCGACGGCGGTATCGCCGTGACCCGCCGGATCATGATCCTGCGTGAGCGTTTTCGCCGCTTGCGTGTCCGCCGCCTTCGCCTGGCGCGGTGCAGCCCCCTTCGTCACGGGGGGCCGCGCAGCTGCGCTGCCGCTCGCCTTTGCGTCCCGCGGGGGCGACGATTCCGTTCCTTCCTCGTAACCTCGCTCGGCGCCGCCATGGGTCAGCTCGGCAAGCGACCGGGGCGCAACCGGGCTCGCCGGCGCGGCGTTCCCATCGCTGCTTGCAGCATCCTCACGCTCACGGCCCGGCTCGGCGCGTTTCTCCGGTCGGGCCGGGGTTCCGCGCGTCTCCGCGTCAGTGAGCCTCATCCGCCCCGCTACCGCCGCCGCGGCCTCTTGCCAGGCGTGCGCGTCGGCCGTCGACGGCGCCGCGCGCGGGTCCGCAGCCTTCGCGGGCGCGACCGTCGGCCGTATCTGCGTTCTCATCGCCGCCCCATGGTCACACCATCTCCTCTTCGCCGCGCAGCGAGAGCTTGCCGTCCTGCGCCAGCGCCAGCGCCGCTTCGAGGATGACGCGTTGCGCCGCTTGCGCGTCCGCGCGCGTAACCAGCGGTCCGTTCTCGACCTCGTCGCGCAGGAACTGCGCCGCCTTTCGCGAAACGTTGGCGTAGATCCTCTCGCGCATCTCCGGCGAGGCGGAGCGGAGCGCGGGGGCCATGCCGTCCGGCGGAACCGCGCGCAGGATCGTCTGCAGCGTCTGGTCCGAGAGCCGCATGAGATCGTCGAAGGTGAACATGTTCTCGCGAATTTGCTTGGCGAGCTCGGGGTCGGTTTCGCGGATCCGCGCGAGCGCCCGCTCCGACGCCGCCTGCCCCATCCCGTTGAGAAGATCCGCCGCGTTGCGGATCCCACCGATGATCGCCGTCTTCGATTCCACATGGCCGCCCAGCATCTCGCCCAGCATGGCCCGCATCTCCGACAACCCCGCGGGCTGGATCGTGTCCATGCGCGCGTAGCGATAGACGACGTCGGTGACGGTCTCTTCGGGCAGGTTGGCAAGGAACCCGGTCGCCGAGAGCTTGTTCATATGGCCGAGCAGCACCGCGAGGAGCTGCGGGCGCTCCTGGCGTACCTGCTCGGCCAGGGTCTTGGGATCCACCTCCGAGAGGATATCGATCGCGCCATCGCGCGAGCGCATCATCCGCTCGACGATCTCCCCCGCGCGCTGCTCGCCGAAAGCCGAGGCGAGCAGGCGGCGGAGATGGCCGACCCCGCCCGGCGTGACCGCTCCGTTCGCTTCGAGGTCGGCGACGAGATCCTCCATCACCTTCGTTGCGGTCCCGACATCCACCATGCGCATCCGCGCCATCGCCTCCGAGATCACCGCGACGGACCTTTCATCCATCTGCCTGAGGATGACCGCGGCCGATGATTCCCCCATCGTCAGCAAGGCCGCGGCCACCTTCTCGGGCGGCGAAAGCGTCTCGCCCTCTAGGTCTGTTCCAGCCATTTCTGCAGCGTCCTCGCAACGGTAAGCGGTTCGGATTGAACGGTCAGGCGGACCTTGTCGACCGTGTGTCCTAGGAGCGCGCGCGCACGTGTATGCTGCGTATGCGCGTCCTCCTCCGGAGGCATCGGAGGCTCGCGGAACAATCGCAACGACGGCCCCGTGAGGCCCGCAAGCCAGCGTCGCAAGGGAAGCAGGAGGCCGGCGAGCAGGGCGATCGCTGCCATCAGAACAAGCGCCGCGCGCAAGACGTACGCGAAACCGGAGCCGGCCAGGCCCGCGGGCGGGGCTCCGCTCGCGACGAACCTCGCCGGGATCACCGCGATGGCGGCAAGCTTCATGGTGGTGCTCGCCGCGATGAGCGTCTTGATCTCCGCCGGCGTGGCCGCGCCGAGCGCGGCGCGGTTGAGCACGACCGAAACCGAGATCGCCTTCACGCGCCAGCTCGCGGGATGGGCTTCGGTGGTCGTCTGGTCGACCGCGTAGCGCGTCTGTTCGTGGTTCGACGTGCTCACCGGAAGCGGCTGCGCCGGCTTGGCGCTCGCCGCCGCCGCGGCACTCGGTGTCGGCGGCACCTGCGGCTCCGCCGGCGCGTTCGCGGCCCCGTTGGCCGGCGCCGCCGCCGCGGGCGGGTTCAGCGGTGCCGCCGTCGGACCGGGCGGCTGGTTCGAGAGCGCGCCCGGAATCCCGATCGGCAGATACTGGTTGCCGACATGGTGGCTCTGCTCGATGTCGGTGGAAAGGGGATACGAATGCGGGCCGTAGGCCACGGATTCGATGGTTGCGGTTCCGAATTCGATGTCCGCGGACACGGCAGTCCGGAAATTCCCGGCGCCCACGATCGGCGTCAGCAGCGCGCGGATCTTCGCCTCCTGCGCGGCCTCGACGCTCTGCTGGATCGCGAGCTGCCGCGACGCGTCGTAGGTCGAAGAGACCGGGTGGAGGATATTCCCCCCGGCCGTCGCGACGACGACGTCGCGCATCGCAAGGCCGGGCACCGCCCCGGCAACCAGGCGCGCAACCGCCTCGCCGAGCGCCTCGTCCGGCTCCGGCGCCCCGATCATGACGACCGAGGCCTTTGGTCTCGGCTGGGTCTCGAGGAAAGGCGTGTTCCTCGGCAGGGCGATCATCACCTGGACATCGCCGGCCCCGGAGACCTGCTTGATCGATTGCTCCAGGCTGCTCTGTGCGGCCTCGAGTTGCAGCGCCTGGACCGACGCCTCGCTGGCCGTCATGGGCGCGCTCTCGAGGCTCTTCCAGGCGCTCGAGGTGTCGTCCGCCGGCGCGCCGTTGCTCGCGAGCTCCAGGCGCGCCCGGCCGAGATCCGCAACCGGCACCGCAATGACCGTGCCCGCCCGGTCGAGCCGGTAGGGGATTCCGAGCTTTTGCAGCTCGGCAATGACTTCGCCTCCCTGCTGCGGGCTCAGCCCCTCGTACAGCACCTGGAAAGGCGGGCCCGACAAGCCGACGAGGGCAAGCAGCAGACATGCGGCAAGAACGGCGGCTGCGGCAAAGAAAACCGGAAGCGGCAGGTTCCGCACCTTCTCCAGCCAGCGCAGGCCGATCGCCTTGGCGTCGTTGACGGTCATGCTGGGCGCGTGGCGCTAGATCTGCATGTTCATCATCGTCTGGTACGCGGACACTACCTCATTGCGCACGGCAACCACCGCATTCCAGCCGATCTCGGCACGATCCGAGAGCACCAGCGCCGTGGACGTCGATGCTCCGGGCTCGCCGGCCGCGACTGCGTTTTCCGCCGTGCTCGCCGCCGCCTGCGATTGGCTGACGTCGGCAAGAGCCTGCTGAAGTGTCGCTCCAAATCCTTGCTGTTCCGCTGACGAGGCGGCGCCGCTTCCGGCTTCGGCGCCGGCGTTGCCCGCGAGCGGCAGGGGAATGGCCGGCAAAGCCATGACGAATCCTTTCCAGGCATCGGATCGATCGCCCGATCGCCGCTCGCTGCGCCGCGAGAAGGTTCCCGCGCGCCCGAGCTCAACGCGAAATCGCTCTCTGAGGTATTGCGCGGCGAGTTAACATCGCCTCAACCGACGGCGACGCACCATTCCGCAAGGGCCGCGCGGCGTGGCGGCGGGGTCAATTACCGAGTGGTACTGCGGCGATCAGCCCGATCGCCACGCACTCCGTGACAACCGAGGCCGCGCCGAGCACATCGCCAGTGTAGCCTCCGATCTGGCTCCGCGCGAGCCACGCCACGGCAAGCGAAGCGACCAGCGCGCCCGCGATCGCGCGGAGCGCTGTGCGAGGCGGCAGCAGCATCGCCGCCAGCAGGATCGCAATCGCGA